>Ga0209630_10000642_pt1 | contig 39870 bp, 36 predicted proteins | sample COG_01_FD_184745 | JGI IMG/M metagenome (GOLD analysis project Ga0209630, IMG submission 184745) | Pelagic Microbial community sample from North Sea - COGITO 998_met_01 (SPAdes) (version 2) | ecosystem: Environmental > Aquatic > Marine > Neritic zone/Coastal water | place: Helgoland, sampling...
TTCATTATCCTGTTTCGTTATTGGAGCATAAAAGACAAGGAAACTATTGCTAAAACAGAAGCCATTGCACAAGTATGCTCATTGTTCAGTTTGGGAATTATCTGGTCAGTGTTGCCAATAGTCTTTTTTGATGGCGATAGCACCATCGTCATGGTCGTGATTACCGGCATAACTGCCGGTGTTGCCGCTGCGGCATTAGGCATGCAATCTCCTTGTTTACCTATCTTCCTTGCCTACGCTTACACTAGTCTTCCTGCGTTAGCTTTAGGTTTTTTCTTATTAGGTGGCACCGCGTATACCGGAATGGGTATTGCTTCGATTGTTTATCTTGGTGTACTGACACATTTTGCTATTAACCTAGAAAAAATGATTAAAGATTCGATTGAACTACGTTTTGAAAATCTTGAACTGATTGAACAGTTACAAGACGCTGTTACAGAAACCGAAGAAGCCAACCGCACCAAGTCAGTATTTCTTGCCTCAGCCAGCCATGATTTACGCCAACCCTTACATGCCATGGGTTTATTTATCGAAACATTAAACAGCACCAAGCTCGATGCTTATCAACAAAGTGTCATATCACATATTGAAACAGCTTCGGAAGCAACGCGCGAAATGTTGAATACCCTACTCGACTTTTCTAAGCTGGATGCTGGAGTAATTGAACCTCAACCACGTCCGTTTCGTGTGCAAACCTTATTTAATAAACTTGAAAAAGAATTGGGCGCCAGCGCTGATAATAAAAATATTGTTTATCGGACACGCGAAACAACGGCTGCAGCCTATGCTGACATGTCTCTCGTTGAATTGATTTTACGTAACTTGATCACCAATGCGGTTCGTTACACGGAAACAGGCGGCTTGTTAATCGCTTGTCGCCAGAGAGAAAATCAAAAACTCGTTATTGAAGTGTGGGATACCGGTATTGGTATACCAAAAGAAGAACGAACAAATATTTTTCGTGAGTTTCATCAGTTGGGTAATCCCGAACGCGATCGTCAAAAGGGTTTTGGTTTAGGTCTCCCCATAGCTAAGGGTTTAAGCGATACGATGGATTTAAAATTATCGCTTAACTCAAAACCCAGTTCAGGTACGGTGTTCCGTCTGTATTTACCTGAAGCAGAGATTTCTGTTGTTGAAGACATTCCCTCAGACCAACCACCCAATCGTTTCGATGGCAAACAAGTCTTGATTATTGATGATGATGAAAGCGTGCGCCTGGGGATGCGTGAGTTGTTGTTATCCTGGGGTTGTGATTGCTTGATCGCTGAATCGGCCGATGAAGCATTGGCATTAACGAATGGCAAAGCACCGGACTTATTGATCGTCGATTATCGTTTGCGCGAAGAAAAAACGGGACGTGAAGCGATTGAATTATTTCGCAATAAACTGGATACAAACTTGCCAGCGATTATTATTACCGGGGATACCGCGGCTGACCGATTACGAGAAGCACAAACGAGCGATGCGCTATTGCTACACAAACCCGTTTCAAGTTTGGAATTACAAAGAACGATGGCGAGCTTGTTGGAAAAGACATAACCCTTCTATCAATATAGAAGGGTTAATAGATTTATAACGATTACCTTCCCTTGATTATTTAACCTTACTTCCTTATTTACCTAGCGGCATCTTAATAAGGTTGCCTGGCCCAAGGACATCATCCCCGCGAGCTAGCAGATAGGCATAAAGATTATCCAGATTATCCATGACACGCTTATTCGTTTTATGCGGTCTCATCATTGTGCCGGACTTACCATTTGTCACGATGTTGACAAAGTCTGCTTTGCTTAGTTTTGTCGTTACACTTTGACCTAGATTAGGGCCAACAGCACCGATACCACCTTTACCATGACAAGCACCACAACCGCCACCATTGTAGGTTTTCCAACCTTCCATAGCATTGGCGCTGATTTTGCCATCAACAACTTGATAAGGTTTACCATCGGAAGTGTCGGTCACCGTTGTACTAGCATCAGCTGTGGCCGTAATTTTCGCAGCAGCTTTTGCTTCGGCAGCAGCTTTTGCTTCAGCCATCTTTGCTTCTGCAGCAGCCTTTGCTTCAGCCATCTTCGCTTCGGCAACAGCTTTTGCTTCAGCGGCTTTCGCTTCTGCAGCAGCCTTTGCTTCAGCGGCTTTCGCTTCGGCAACAGCCTTTGCTTCAGCGGCTTTCGCTTCTGCAGCAGCCTTTACTTCAGCAATTACACCTTGTGTCGCTTCATCAGTCGCGTTTGCGTCAGGTGTTTCCGTATAAGGCCAATTCTCGTAGATCTCGTCTTGATAGACGACTTGATTTGGCAAAAACGTAATCTCCGTTTCTGTCTCTGCCGATACTTCCTCAACAACTTCTACAACGGATAGATCTGGCGTTACAGCCGGTAGCTGAACCGCCGTTTCTTCCATAGCAGGCGCTGTCACTTTTTCCTTAGGTGCATCATTGTCACCACAGGCCAGCAAAGTGCTGGCACAGAAGAGTACTAATAAACTACTTTTTAACAATCTAAACATCCTTACAAAAACTCCAAATCTTTACTATTTAGTTATAAGGCCAGCCAGCATACATTTCATCTTGATAAATAACGCCTTCAGCTTTTTCAATATTCAAAGATGAGAAAATATCATCACCACCTGATGCAGGTGCTGCTGGTGCTGCAGCTGGTGCGGCTGCAGAATCATCCGCAGCTGGCATAGCTTTATCATCATCACCACAGGCGGTTAAACCTAGACCCAATATCATTCCCAAACTTATATTTCTAATAACAGAAAACATAGTTCCACTCCCCTTTTATTTATATGTGTTACACCTTATATACTATAGGCATTGTGAGATAAAATAAAACTATGCAAAAATCCTTTTTTGATCAATATCTCAATAATTTAGAACATCTCGTAATTATATATTTATGAATAAAGAAATAACTGAGTCTTATTGTTCAGAAAAATGGGAATCATCTATTATTCCTGAACTGATTGAATATATCCGCATACCCAATAAATCACCCGCATTTGATCCCGATTGGTTAAGAAATGGTCATATGGATCAAGTAGTTAATCAGTTTGTCAGCTGGAGTAAAAATCAAAATATTAGCGGTCTGTCGCTAGAAGTAGTGCAGCTTCCAAACCGAACGCCTCTCATTTATATGGAGATAGCCGGTGATAGTGATAATACCGTCCTACTCTATGGTCACTTAGATAAGCAACCTGAGATGTCGGGATGGCGAGACGGACTTGGTCCTTGGAAACCCGTTTTGGAAGGTGACAAACTCTTTGGTCGTGGTGGCGCTGACGATGGCTATGCCATTTTTGCCTCTTTACTCGCCATCAAAGCATTGCAGAAACAAGGTCTGCCTCACGCGCGCTGTGTTGTCATCATTGAGGCTTGTGAAGAGAGTGGCAGCTATGATCTACCCTTTTATATTGATCACCTTTCTAATCGTATCGGCACACCTGATCTAATCGTTTGTCTCGACTCTGGATGTGGTAATTATGAGCAATTATGGTCTACGACTTCGCTACGTGGATTGATAGGCGGGACATTAACTGTTGCTGTCTTGGATGAAGGTATTCATTCGGGCGATGCCAGCGGCATTGTGCCTTCCAGTTTTCGCATTCTTCGACAATTGCTGGATCGACTTGAAGATCCTACAACCGGGAAAATACTTACCGAAGAATTTTATACAGAGATTCCTGAGAAGCGAATGGAGCAGGCAAAACGCGCTGCGGAGATGATGGGCGAAAACATTTACACGCGTTTTCCTATGAAACAAGATATGCGCCCGGCGCATGAAGATCCGGTTGAGTTGATACTGAATCGAAGCTGGCGTCCTGCATTATCTTATATCGGTGCGGCTGGTCTGCCTGATATTGAATCAGCCGGGAATGTAATGCGTCCTGCAACGTCTATAAAACTGTCAATGCGGCTACCACCCACTTGTGATGCTGAAGTTGCAGTTAAAAAACTTGAAGAGCTTTTAGTCGCAGATCCGCCCTATGGTTCTAAAATCAGTTTTGAACCCGACTGGGCTGCTAGCGGCTGGATGGCTCCTGAAGTTGCACCTTGGTTGGAGCAAGCAATAGATGAGGCATCGCTAAAATATTTTGACAAACCCGCGGTTCATATGGGTGAAGGTTGGTCGATTCCATTCATGGGAATGCTCGGTGAAAAATTTCCGGACGCGCAATTCTTGATTACTGGCGTGCTTGGTCCAGGTTCTAATGCACATGGCCCGAATGAGTTCCTGCATATACCAACTGCAAAAAGATTAACCTGTTGTGTAGCAGAGGTCATTGCAAAACATTTCGAACATTGTAACTGAGGCACTGGCAATTGCTCGACAATATGTTCCTGACATAGTCTAACACCTACATTCATGTAGGCGTCCTGCATCGCGTAAAGCGCCTACTGTTGGTGCCAGTATTTCCGCCTTCCATGGCGGTCATATATAAAGAGAAACTAATTATTGGAGTATGAAATGAGGTCAGGTGTTATTGGTTTAGGTGCTATGGGTGCAAATATGGCCAGAAATCTTGCTAGCGCAGGTCATTTAATCACTGTTTATAACCGAACATTATCGACAGCGGAATCTATAGCGAAGGAATGCGGCTGTTCAATCTCACTGTCACCTTCCGATTTAGCAAAAGAATGTGAGCTTATTATTGTATGCGTTTCGCGCGATGAAGATGTGTTGGAGATGATTAATACAATAAAGGCTGACACTAATGCAGGCACAATTGTTGTTGATACCTCAACAGTGAGCTCGGATACAGCTAAACGGGCTGCGGCATTATTGCAGGAATGTGATGCCCATTTTCTTGATTGTCCTGTTTCCGGTGGTGTTGAAGGCGCAAAGAATGGCACCTTGGCAATGATGGTGGGAGGTGATGAAGCCATTTTAGAGAAAGCACGTCCCACACTTGATTCCATAGCAGGTAATATTGTTTATATAGGTGCAACCGGATCAGGTCAGGCTACAAAAGCCGTAAATCAAATTATGGCCGCAGGGATTAATCAAGCAGTGACTGAAGCGCTGGCATTTGGTCAGGCGATGGATTTACCTATGGATAAGGTGGTCGACATCGTCTCAACGGGCGCGGCTGGCAACTGGTTTTTAGAACATCGTGGCAAAACTATGCTGGCAGGAACATACAAACCGGGGTTTAAACTGGCATTGCATCATAAAGACCTTTCAATTTGTCAGTCCATGACAAAATCAATCAGTGATAATGCCCTGCCCATCATCGAGATGACTCTATTACATTACCAACGTCTGATGGATGAAGGTTTTGGTGACGAAGATATTTCAGCGTTGTTTCGGCTTAAACAGAAAAATTTAAAATGATTTTTTAAGAACTCTTGATTTTTTTTGAACTGACAATATATCTTATGTGTCTACACGAATAGTTTGACGAAAGGCTATATTTATGCAGAATGTCCCGTCTTGCAGAGATAAGCTATTGAGAACCGTAGCAGGGTAAGCTGTATAAAATCAACTGCAAGCTGAATATATAGCTGCAATAGTGATATATATAAGAATAATTTGAAGTATAAAGAAGGTGTCTGAGAAAATAATCATGCCTGTAACGATAAAAGTAAAATCGTTGACGAAGTCATTCGGTCCGATACATGCGGTACGCGGAGTCTCGTTTGACGTACATCATGGTGAAGTTCTAGGTTTTCTTGGCCCTAATGGCGCCGGCAAATCTACAACCATGAAAATGATCACCGGCTTTCTCGAGCCTACCAGCGGTACGGTTGAGGTAAATGGCTTTGATGTACAGGAGAATCCTATAGACGTTAAACGATCTATAGGCTATCTGCCTGAAGGCGCGCCAGCTTATGGTGAGATGACCGTCAAAAGTTTTCTCAACTTTATTGCCGATGTTCGACAATTAACAGGTAGCAACCGGCAAAAACGTATCGATGAAGTTGTCGATATCATTAATATAAAACACGTCATCGATCAGAGTATTGAAACTCTTTCAAAAGGCTTCAAACGCCGCGTCGGTATTGCGCAAGCTATTCTGCATGACCCTAGCGTATTAATCCTTGATGAACCAACTGATGGGCTTGATCCAAATCAGAAGCACGAGGTTCGAAACTTGATCAAGGAAATGTCGGAAGACAAGGCAATTGTGATTTCCACACATATTCTTGAAGAAGTTGATGCTGTTTGCTCACGTTCAATCATTATTGCATCCGGTGAATTATTATTTGATGGCACACCTACTGAACTAATCGCAAAATCAGATCGAGGTGATATTGAACATGCCTTCCGTCTCATTACAACTTCCAGTGCAGACGAAAACCGGGAGACAGCAGCACCATGAGCCCCTTGTATTCTATTTATAAGCGTGAATTTACCAGCTACTTTGTAACTCCGGTCGCCTATGTCTTTATCGTAATCTTTTTATTCTTGACCGGTATTTTTACTTTTTATATTGGTGCTTTTTTTGAAACGAATCAGGCTGATCTGGAACCTTTTTTCCGTTTTCACCCTTGGCTTTATCTATTTTTAATACCGGCCATCTCCATGCGTCTTTGGTCGGATGAACGCAAAAGTGGCACGATTGAATTATTGATGACCTTACCGGTTTCAATTACCGATGCAGTAATTGGTAAATACCTCGCGGCATGGAGCTTTACTGCTGTTGCACTAGCATTAACTTTCCCAATGTGGATCACCGTTAATTACCTTGGCAGTCCAGACAACACCGTTATTCTGGCAAGCTATATAGGCAGTCTGATTATGGCCGGCGGCTTTCTTGCGATTGGCTCATGTATATCAGCATTAACTAAAAGTCAGGTTGTCTCATTCGTTATTAGTGTCGTAATTTGTTTCATGTTCATACTTAGTGGCTTCCCAATGGTGCTGGACATATTTCAAAGCTGGGCGCCGCAAGCGGTATTGGATGCGATAGCATCTTTTAGCTTTTTAACTCATTTCACATCGATTAAGAAAGGTGTAATCGATATCCGCGATGTAGTCTACTTTAGCGCTTTAATCATATTTTGGTTATACGTTAACGTTGTCGTTATTGAAGCAAAGAAGGCAAGTTAGTCATGAATGTCTCACTAAAAAGTAAGTTCATTTCAGGTAGCGGTTTGATATTAGCCACCTGTTTATTTGTCGCTACGATCATACTGGCGAATACTGCGCTGACAACATGGCGTATTGATTTAACAGAAAGCAAATTGTTTACCCTGTCCGAAGGCACAAAAAATATTCTCAGCAATCTGGAAGAACCTGTTCAGCTTGATTTTTATTTCTCGCAAACGGCGATGAGTGATTTCCCGTTATTGGTCAATTATGGTGCTCGCGTTAGAGATATGTTGGAAGAGTTTGCCACGCATGCGAATGGAAAGTTAATTCTTAATATTATCGAGCCAGATACATTTTCTGAAGCTGAAGACCAAGCTGTTGCCAGTGGTCTACGAACTGTTTCTGCTAATTCTGCAGGTGATAGAGCCTATTTTGGTATTGTCGGTACCAATTCGACTGATGATGAAAAGGTTATTCCTTTTTTCCAGACTAATCGTGAGTCTGCGCTTGAGTACGATATAACCAAGATGATTTTTGACCTCGCTTACCCAGAGAAACGTAAGGTGGGTCTTGTGTCTCAATTACCGATTATGGCTACCACCGGTGACCCTGACGGTCGCGACTGGACGATTATCAGTGCACTGCAAGATTCATTTGAGGTTCACAACCTAACTCAAAACCCGGACACACTGGTTGAAAGCATCGATGTAGATAACATAGATGTATTGATGCTAGTGCATCCTAAAAAACTAGAAAACGACGTTCTATACGCTATTGATCAATACCTTCTACGTGGCGGTAAGGCGATAATTTTTATAGACCCAATTGCTGAGCTTGATCATACACGGCCTGATCCGGGCAACCCAAACGTGGTACCCGAAATCCAGTCATACTTACCGGAGCTACTAGAACTCTGGGGCTTGGAAATGAGTAAAGAGAAGGTCGTTGGCGACATCAATGCCGCTATGCGTGTGCAATCAGATGATCCACGTAACCCACAAGGTGTCGATTACCTTCCCTGGTTAAGGATGACAGAAAAGAATTTTAATGCAGATGATTTCTCTACTAGTGAATTAAACCTGATACACATGGGTACAGTGGGCTCTTTGGAGATTATAGAAGATAAAGGCTTGACCATTACCCCGTTAATAGAAACATCTGAACAATCAACAAAACTTGAACGTGATTTATTACTGTTCCAACGTGACCCTAATATCATCATGAGCAACTTCAAATCAGAAGACAGGAAGATGCTTATTGCTGCACGAATTAACGGCAAGGCAAAAAGTTACTTCCCAGATGGAAAACCTGCAAAAGATGCCGAAGCTGAAAAATTCGTAGACCCGAAATTTGTTAATGAGGGCGATATAAACCTTATTCTGGTAGCTGACACGGATATAATGGCAGACCATTTCTGGATTCGTTCACAGGAAATGTTTGGCGTCGCGGTACCACAACCTATCGCTAATAATGGCGACTTTGTCATGAATAGTATTGAAAATCTCGCTGGAAATACTGATTTAATCAGTCTGCGTGGACGCGAAAAATATTCCCGTCCATTTGAAATGGTAGACCAAATTCGTAGGGAAGCAGAAGCAGAATTTCGAGAACGCGAAACCGAGTTACAAGCAAGCTTAGATGAAACAGAAAAGAAAATACGCCAGTTACAACAAGAGCAAGGTGGCGAAAAGTCTTACTTGTTAAATAATGAATTATCAGCAGAGATTGAAAAATTCAGAAGTGAGCGTGTGGCCACCAGAAAAGAATTACGCGGCGTTCAACACGAACTTAAAAAGAATATTGAAAAGCTTGGTGCGCAATTGCGCTTTATAAATATCGGATTAATTCCATTATTAATAACACTAATGGCCTTATTCATCGGAATTTACCGAGCAAACAGAAGAACATAAACAAACAACACCTATGTTTAAAAATAAACTCATCGTACTCACGCTTATCACTGTTATAGTTATTATTGCTGCATCAGTGTTCGTTAAACTTCGTGCTCCTCAGTCTGCGAAAGACAAAGCCGCTTTTTTCCCAGGGCTGGCTACAGAGATAGAAGCAATAAATCACATATCAATTAAGGGCTATGCTGGTGAGGTTAATCTTTCACGTATAAATGATAACTGGGTTATTGATGAATTTGATGGCTACCCTGCATTACCAGATAAAGTAAAAAGCACCGTGCTTGGCGCGGCTGATTTGAAGATTAATGCTCCGAAAACAAAACTGCCAAGACTTTATAATCGTCTTGGTGTTGAAGGCCCAGAAGTTGAAGACTCAACATCATTATTGCTGTCATTTAAAGATGCTGAAAGAAATAGCATTATTGAGATGATTGTAGGTAAGCTACGTCTCAGTAGCGCGTCACAAAGTACTCCTGGTTTATATGTTCGCAAACCTGATGATGAGCAATCTTATTTGGTCGATGGTGTCGTTGATATTACCTCATCCAAGACTGACTGGATTGAACGTACTCTATTCGACATTCCTTCTGAAGCAATTCGTGCTGTCCGTGTTGAACATGCCGATGGCGACACCTATACCTTATTTAAAAATGAAAAAGGGCAGGAAAAGTTTGAGCTAGAAAACCTTCCAGCGGGCAAGAAACTGGCTTCAGAGCTTATTATATCTCGCTATGGAAGTATCTTGCAGGACATTCAGATCAATGGTGCTCGATCTAAAGATAAACTGCAGAAGCAGGAAAACAGTATTAATGTATTAATTCATACTTTCGAAGGCACTGTAATCGAACTTGTTGCGTTTGAGCATGATGATACACCCTACGGATCGTTTGAGTTCAGATTTGATGAGAGCCTGCTTGCGGGTGATGAAGATCAAGAAAAAATTGAAGGTGTAAAAGCTTTTGTTTCGAATATGAATGCGCAAACAATGAATTGGTGGTACGAAATTCCTCCTTTTAAATATGATGTCATCAAAAAACGTTCCGCTAGCATCATGCGTGACGACAAGAGTTCTGCAAAATCAGAGTAAGCTAATTGGTTTAGCATGACCTTCACTAAGCACTTCTGCCTCATGCTGCATTCCCACCGATAGAGACCACCCGCCACTAAAGGTCGGCTATAATAACCCTATACGACAACTCAGTCATGTTGTGTTATATATTCAATTGCTATCTTCAACCCTTTCCGCAATATCCTTTAAGCCCAAATATTATCGATAATTAGAATATTTTTATTAATGGCTTTTGTCCTATTTCTGCCGATCTATCACATTCAGGAGATTTAATTCAGTCAGGATGCCTCTGCATTGATATGACTTAGTGTGTACTGATTCATCATGCTATGTGTTTCGGTAAAGCTGTCCTGCAGATCATCCAGGTACATCTTTGCGGCATCTATATCACCAGACTTAATCAAGGCTTCCATGTTTGCCGCTATATCGCCCAAACACATAGCGCCAACATTAAGACTGCTCGATTTTAGTGTATGCACTGCGCGCAATAATTCATCCGATTCCTGTGAGAAACCAGCATGTATATCAGACATTAGACCCAGAGATTCATCCATATATAATTTTAAAACGTCAACGAATTCATCTTCCATAATTTCTTTCAAACTGGATAACACAGTTTCATCGAGTATCACTCCATGACTATTAATAATTGATTGTTCATCCATATCTTTCTCCTCGCTTATCTGATTCTCTTTATTCAACTTTATCCACTTGTCTAAAACTTCTTTCAAAAATTCTAACTTCACTGGTTTAGGCAAATAATCATCCATACCCGCTGTGAAACACTTTTCTTTATCACCTTCCATAGCATTCGCTGTCATAGCAACAATAGTTAGGTGTTTATTTGTATTTTCTTCATTACTCCTTATCGCTTCGGTAGCTTCATAACCACTCATTACTGGCATCTGACAATCCATTAACACAATGTCATATTTTGTCTCAGCAATTTTATCCAATGCAATTTGGCCATTGCCGGCTATATCAGCAGTCAAACCTATCTTTTTCAATAACCCACACGCTACTTTTTGATTAACCAGATTATCCTCGACCAGTAATAATTTAATGTCATTATGTTTAAAGGGTATTACCTCGGCTTTAGTTTTCTTTTCTATAACTGGCGCATCTATTACATTCATAATTGAACTTATGGTAGAGCGAAACTGATCACGTCGAAATGGTTTTTGTAGATAGGCTTTGAAACCAGCAGCTTGCCAAACATCTGATGACATATGTCCATTTGAGCTCAGTAAAATTCGTGGTATACATGTTAATTTTTCATGGTTTTGCATTTTTATTGAAAATTCAATTCCATCCATACCCGGCATCTTCATATCCAATAAAACCATATCAAATTGTTTTCCCTGCTGCGCCCTATCCGATAGCAGCTGAAATGCCAAATTAGTATCACCAGTCTGCTCAGAGGCCATGCCCCAGGCATTGAGATAATTACTAACAATAATTCGATTGGTACTGTTGTCATCAATTACGAGAGCGCTTAAGCCACTTAATTCTTTTACATCTAAACTTTCTCTATCCTGTTCAACCATATCGAATGAGAGTGTAAAAAAGAAACTTGAACCTTTACCCAACTCGCTTTCAACTTCTAGTTTACCGCCCATCAATTCAACAAGTTGCTTAGAAATTGCCAAGCCAAGTCCGGTGCCACCAAATTTTCTCGTAGTAGAACCATCAGCCTGAGTAAATGCCTCAAACAATGAATCTATAACCTCCTCAGGTATACCTATACCGGTATCAACAATCTCAATTTTTATTTTGGCCTGATTATTATCGTTAAGGACGTTAACTAGTCGAATAACAACCTCGCCTTTATCAGTAAATTTTATGGCATTACCTAGCAAGTTAAGAAGAATTTGTCTTAATCGGGTTGGGTCACCTTTCATGCACGCAGGAATTTTATTGTCCACGTAAGACAAGAGATCAATAGCTTTTTCCTGTACACGCTGTGATAATAAAGCGCAAACATCATCAACTATTTCTTGCAAATCAAGATCAACACTTTCAATACTGAGCTTACCTGCTTCTATCTTCGAGAAATCAAGAATATCGTTAATGATCTCTAATAGAGCATCTGCAGAATTATGTGCCGTATTAATATAATCTCGGCATTCATCAGGAAGTTCAAAATCTTTTACTAACTGCAGCATACCCAGCACACCGTTCATAGGTGTTCGTATTTCATGACTCATATTCGCTAAAAACTCACTTTTAAATCGAACAGCATCTAACGCATCATCGCGTGCCTGCAACAATTCTACTTCAAGGTTTTTCTGCGTTGTCATGTCACGTAAGTTTTCAACAACAGCGATTAATTTTTTATTCTTATCCACTATAGGTGCGGCATCAATCGATAAATATTTCTCTTCTCCATTTGCTACAGTACACCAATTTTGTGCATGAATTCCGTTTGCTAATAAAGATGATTTTGTATAATTGATATATAGATCGTTGGCCTCCTTGGAATCAATATCAATGACAGTATCAGCAAGACAAGGACGTTCCTCCTGATAGAATCCTCGCCAATGGCTTTTAGTACCTATTGCATCTTCTGCTTTTAAACCGGTTAATACTTCACACGCTTTGTTCCAAAATAAAACAACATGATTCTTATCAATCACAAAAGTAGGGTTGGATTGATTCTGAATCAGGCTCTCCGAATATTCTTTTTCATTCTTTAATTCAGATTCAAATATCTTGCGTTCAGAGATATCACGAACGATACCTGTAAACCTTTGTTCATTTCCGGCCTTGACCTCACTGACGGATAATTCCATAGGGAACTCACTACCATCCTTACGTTTACCAAATACCTCGCGGCCTATGCCTATAATCTTTTTTATGCCTGTCGAATGATATTTTTTCAGGTATCCATCATGCTGGCTCTGATACGGCTCCGGCATCAACATTTTAATATTTTCACCAATGACTTCATGCGTCTCATAACCAAAAATAGTTGTTACAGCAGGGTTACATGATAAAACCATACCGTTAGGATCAATGCTTATAATTGCATCCGCTGCCGTTTCTAGAATGCCAGTAAGATACTGATGTGCTTGTTCCAAAGAATTTGTCTTTTGTTTTATATCTGATTCTGATTTTTTAAGCTCTGAAATATTTGCCCAGGAACCAATAACTTCCTTAGGTTTGTTATTCTCATCGCACAATAATCTCGTGCTATCTTGAATATAGATGTAGTGCCCCTCTTTATGACGCATTCGATATTCGATTGTGATAGAACCACTCTTAAATAGATCAGATACAAGGCTCATTGCATTTGCCTTGTCATCTGGATGAATATTTTTTATCCAGAAACTTTTATCATGAAGCAATTCTTCAGCGTTATAACCGAGTAAATCAATTACGTTTTCGCTGATATAGACTTGTTTGAAAGCGCCAGTAACTTCGGTTGCATAAATAACAGAAGGGCTGGTGTAAATTAATGCAACCATCCGTGTTGAATAGTCATCTAATTCTTTAGTTCTTTCTTTGATCTTATCTTCTAATGATGCATTCAAACTATTTAACTGTGCAGTATATTTATTGACGCGAGAATAGATCCAGATACTAAAAAACAATAATGCTAACGTTGTGAGTAACAGAAAAAACTTGTAGGAATCAGTTCTTTCTTTAATTTTTTCTTCTACGTTAACAGAATAATGATGCCCGGATTGAAGTAGCCGCTTATATTCATGTAATAAGCTTTTGTGCAATAGATTATTAACATTTATAGAATGTTTAACTATAGAAGCAACATGTCGTTTCACTCCACCCCATAAAACATGTTTATGGATGTCTTTAAAGTCAACAAGGCTATCGATATCTTTAACATAACTATCTATGTTATGGGTATGTTGAATGTTCTTATCATGCATTAATAACAAAACTTCAGTTTTCAACTGCAACAAAATATCTGTGAAATTGTTATTCGGCTGCATCGTATCCAGATCATGCTTGAGCCGATTTATCAATATAGGCAAATAGGTTTCCGAATTATGTAGAATTGAATCTTCCGATTTAAACTGTTCTATTAAATGCGTCTTTTCATCTAAGGATTGTTTCACTGAAACAATATCAGTATCCGTGCCCAGGTTTTCAATCTGCTCCAGATACGCATATTCGCTATTCGACATTTTTGTCAATCCATCGTAATTATGTTTTACCCGCTCTCTCAAGAGTAATAATTCACGGTCAATAGCCGAATCCAGTTCGATTATCTTGCTTAAGGATTCCTGTTCCAGATTTAGTTGCTTGTAACGAGTGTCATCAGACAACTGATAAAAAACACTAATCAGGCTTAATAAAATAATAAAAATAGAGCAATAGATTAATCTATGTTTCATCTTAGACTGACCTCAAGCTCGCCAGTCAATGACTCAAGAAATGCCACCAGAAACTCGACATGTCTCTTATCCGGAATCACGCCTATTTGATATCGCATCATCACTTTTATAGCATCATCTAAGGTCGCAGCAGTGCCATCATGAAAATAAGGCGCCGTAAGCGCAATATTCCTAAGGCTTGGCACCTTAAATTTATATCTATCAGATTCACGACCGGTCACATTAAATCTGCCATAATCTTGATTAGTTACATTACCTCTATCCTTGAAATAATCATCCATCACACCCAAACGTTGGTACATGTTTCCTCCAATATTCATTCCTTGATGACATGAGTCACAGCCATAGTCTTTAAACAGGTAATATCCTTCTATTGCCTCATCTTTGATGGCAGATTCATCACCGAGCAAGAATTTATCGAAAGGAGAATTTGGTGTGATCAAAGCACGTTCGTAACTAGCAATGGCATCTTGTATATTTTCACTAGTCAATCCGTCCTTATAGGCCTTTCTGAATTTTCTGGTGAATTGTCTATCGTCAGATAACTTGCTTATGATTTCCTGCCAATTACTTCCCATCTCCGCCGTATTGTGAATCGGGCCTGTAGCTTGTTCTTCCAATGTTGCCACCCTGCCATCCCAAAACTGGGCAAAATTCAAACCACTATTCAATACGCTTGGGGTATTAATATTTCCAATAGCGCCACCTATGCCTATAGAACGCGGAAGATTATCAGTTCCACCTTTTTCTAGACTATGACAAGACGCGCAGGAGATGCTGTTGTCTTTTGACAGACGCATGTCATGGAATAAAGCTTTACCTAATGCAACACGTTTAGGGTCAAGCTTTAAACTCTGCGGTAAGGGCCGTATAGAGCTGTTTGAACCTTCAGAATATTCTATCGACTCATTTAATGCTGTAGAGACATCTTCTGCGGGTTCGTGAGAGGAAAAACAGCTCGATAAAAACAACAAACAGAGTCCGCATAGTGACAGCCTGAATACACATAAGTATTGTAGAAAGTTCTTATGCTCCAATCTCCATTTTAGAATTGATAAATACATATCTTTACTTTTTCATGTTGATTTATAAGTACTCAAAAATAATTTTTCATCACTTTCTATTCGGGGCCACCTATCACGCCTTGCTAGTTCAATACGCGGTGAGAGATCGGACTGCTAAACTGGGGTGGCACCGCTCGTTTAAATGAAGCAATGGCTTCTTCAGACTGTTCCGTTATTTTATACCGATCCTTATTAACCGATTTGTCTGAGAATTCGCTGATATAGCATATTAATTCTGAAACCTGAGAAAAATTTACCGCCAGATATTCATAAATCATTTCATCTTCACCAGTTACAAAAGAACTCAATTTTTTATAGGCTTCCGAACCCATTGAGATGAATTCGTTCAGTGCAATGCCATATTCCTGACTTGCTTGAGGATAAAAACCACACAGCAATAGACACTGATCTCCGAGACGGCGTAACTTCTCTTCCGAACTGGCAAGCTGCGAACTATCTGATGTTTTCCTTGAATCCTGAATACCTTCCTGTTCAAAACGCAAAAACAATCTGACCAGATAATCCTCAATACCATGCGGTAATAAGTGATGCGTCAGATATTCGGCTTTTCCTATCAGGGCATGCCAGTGTGCTGTCTCGTTAACAGTGATCGCTATATGTCTCACGTTCTTGTCTTATCTATTGTTTATATGCTTAATGGGTCTATCGGCGTTTCGACCCCATTCCTTGAGTCCTGAATTGATGAAATCACTCCATACACATCGCCGGTAACACACGCTATAATCCTGCCTTCTAAAATGGTTGAAATTAATGGCACAAGATAATAAACAAAATAGAGATTTCGGAATGCCGCTGAGCTTCCAACAACTGATCTTTGAATTACAGCGATACTGGTCTGGTCTGGGTTGCGTAATAATGCAGCCCTATGACATGGAAATGGGGGCAGGAACCTTCCATCCAGCTACTTTTCTGCGTGCTATTGGCCCGGAACCATGGCGCGCCGCATATGTCCAGCCATCTAGGCGACCTACTGATGGGCGCTATGGTGAAAACCCGAATCGTCTACAACATTATTACCAATTCCAGGTCTTACTCAAACCGTCGCCAGATAATATCCAGCAGCTTTATCTGGATTCACTCAAGGCAATCGGAATTGACTCAGAGGTACATGACATCCGTTTTGTTGAAGATAACTGGGAATCGCCAACATTGGGAGCTTGGGGTCTGGGTTGGGAAGTCTGGTTAGATGGGATGGAAATCAGCCAATTTACCTATTTCCAACAGGTCGGTGGTTTAGATTGCAAACCGGTAACGGGCGAAATGACATATGGTCTGGAACGTATCGCGATGTGTTTGCAAGATTGCAGCAATGTCTTTGACCTTATCTGGACACAAGATGACCAGCATATCGTGACCTATGGTGATATTTATCATCAAAATGAAGTCGAGATGTCACGTTATAATTTTGAACAGGCCAATACTGAAGCATTATTTAACTGGTTTGATAACTATGAACAGGAATCTCAAGACCTGATCGAGGCAGGCCTGCCAATACCGGCATATGAAATGACCATGAAGGCGTCTCACGCCTTTAACTTACTCGATGCCCGCGGAGCTATATCAGTCACCGAACGGCAACGTTACATATTACGCGTCAGAACACTCGCGCGTGCTGTTGCTCAAGCCTACTACGAAAGTCGTGAATCATTAGGCTTCCCATTACTGAAACAATAATACAAATAAACAATGAGTAAGAAACAGGATTTATTAATCGAGATTGGGACTGAAGAGTTACCTCCGAAGTCTCTAAAACGACTTGCGACTGCTTTTCATCAAGAGTTATGCAACTCACTTAAAGAAAATGGTTTAGAGTTTTCAGAAACAAGCTGGCTTGCATCACCACGAAGACTCGCCGTAATAGTTAATCAATTAGAGATAAGCCAGTCGGATAAACAACAACAACGCAGAGGCCCAGCCATCAGTGCCGCCTTTGATGATGATGGGAAACCGACTCGGGCAACTGAAGGATTTGCCAAGTCATGTGGTGTTGCTGTAGATCAACTGGGGAAACTGGAAACTGAAAAAGGAAGCTGGCTGGTTTTTGATACTTTAGTTAAGGGCAAACAAACTAAGGAGTTAATACCTGACATGGTCAATATGGCTTTAAAACGCCTGCCCATTGCAAAGCGTATGCGTTGGGGAAATAACGATTTTGAATTTGTTCGCCCAATCAAGTGGATTCTATTATTACTTGGAACAGAAACTATTGATTGCGAGATCATGGGAGTTAGATCAGGCAAGCACAGTTATGGACACCGTTTTCATCACCCTGGTGCTATAAAAATTAAACAAGCCGCTGAATATGTTGAAGCATTAAAACAAAACGGTAAGGTTGTCGCTGATTACAATGAACGGCGTTCCTTGATTAAAGATCAAGTTGAAAAATTAGCGACAAAGAATAATGGTGCCGCAATCATTGATCCTGAATTACTTGATGAGGTTACTGCGTTAGTGGAATGGCCTGTCAGTTTTGCGGGCAACTTTAACCCGGACTTTCTCAAATTGCCGAAAGAAGTTTTGATTGCCAGCATGCAAGATCACCAAAAATATTTTCCTATACTTGATAAACAGAAAAATTTACTCGCCTCTTTCATTTGTGTAACAAATATTGAAAGTAAAGAACCTGATTTGATAAAACAAGGTAATGAACGTGTTATTCAGCCTAGGCTCAGCGACGCTACATTTTTTTGGGAGCGGGACCTAAAGAATGGATTGGCAAAACATATAGCTGGATTAAATAAAGTTGTTTATCAAAAAGAATTGGGGACTTTGCATGAAAAATCTGAACGCCTAAACAGTATTATTTCGAATCTAGCAAAAACTTTTAACATAGATAACAACAATGCCAAGCGTGCTGCTGAATTATGCTTCTGTGATCTGTTGACTGAAATGGTCTGCGAGTTTCCAGCATTACAAGGCACCATGGGGAAATACTATGCTGAAGCTGATGGTGAAGATGCTAACGTTGCTTTAGCTTTAGAAGAATATTACCAACCTAGATTTGCAGGTGATGATTTACCAACAACTACTCTCGGCCAATGTTTAGCGATCAGCGAAAAAGTTGACACCTTAGTAGGTATATTTTCAATAGGTAAGGCACCGACGGGTGATAAAGATCCTTTTGGTCTACGCCGTTCTGCAATTGGTTTGCTACGTATTATCATTGAATGCGAAATAGATATTGATTTAAAGGAATTACTCGACTCAGCGGCTTCAAATTACCCATCCAAAGTTAAGGCGAAGGACATAACTAACGATGTCTTTAGGTTTTTGATGGAACGTTTACGCCGGTATTATATTGATGAGGGCGTAATTAATGATACATTTGAATCGGTGCTCGCGATAAACTCTAGCAAGCCACTTGATTTTCATCACCGACTAATCGCAGTGACAGAATTTAGAAAACTTGCCGAAGCAGATAGTCTGGCCGCTGCAAATAAACGTATTAGCAATATACTTAAGAAGTCTGACTTTAATAATACATTGAAAGTAAAAGACGAGTTGCTGTCTGAGGAGCCTGAAGTCTTACTGGCAAAAACATTAAAGGAATATCAGAAAAAAGTTGTGCCGATGATCAATGATCGTGATTATAAGTCTGCTTTGACTGAATTAGCTGGGTTACGTGAAAGTGTAGATAGTTTTTTTGATAATGTGATGGTGATGTGTGACGATGATGATGTTAAAAATAATCGCTTGGCATTACTTAGCGATTTAAATTCATTATTTCTGGAAACGGCAGATATTTCCAAACTACAAGGATAAACATGGCGCTTATCATCCTAGACCGAGATGGAGTAATCAATGAAGATTCTGACGACTATATAAAGTCGCCGGCAGAGTGGCAGCCAATCGCTGGTAGTCTCGAAGCTATTGCCAAACTTTCTCAACACGGTTATCGCATTGTTGTGATAACGAATCAATCTGGTCTGGGTAGAAAGTTATTTACCATAGAAGCACTGAATGCAATTCATATGAAAATGAATACGCACCTCGCTCAATTTGGCGGTGTCATTGATGCAATCTTCTTTTGCCCACATGTCCCAAAAGATAATTGTCATTGCCGTAAGCCAAAACCGGGCTTATATAATGACGTTTCAGAACGACTCCGCGTCTCGTTGAATAAGGTTTTTTGTGTAGGTGACAAGATGACTGACATACAAGCCATTCAAAGTGCAGGCGGGAAGCCCGTGCTAGTGCGTACTGGAAAAGGTCAATCAGAAATTGATCAAGGGTTGGTTCCAGCGGGAATCCCAATTTATAATGATCTAGCTGAATTTGTCGATGAAATTGTGACCGCGAAATAATCATGCTCTTGATTCGTTCCTTGCTTTTTTATGTTGGGCAAATTATTAGCACCATATTATTCGCACCACTCGGTATTCTTGTATTTCCCTTAAGTTTTAACACTCGTTATTACATCGTTACGCGTTGGACGGTCTTTAATCTTTGGTGGCTTAAAATATGCTGTAACGTGCATTATAAAGTGGAAGGATTGGACAATATTCCTGATGAAGCATGTATCGTTATGTGCAAACATCAGTCGGCATTCGAGACGCTGGCATTGCAACTGATCTTTGTTCCACAAGTATGGATATTGAAACGCGAATTATTGAAAATACCCATCTATGGCTGGGGTCTCGCTTCCATGCAGCCAATCGCTATTGATCGTGGTTCCGCAATAAAGTCATTTCGCCAAATCGTCGCACAGGGTTGTCAACGCTTAACAGAAGGCCTATGGGTTATAATTTTTCCTGAAGGCACTCGCGTCGCACCAGGAGAAAAAGGAACTTATCTACCAGGAGGTGGCATGCTTGCAGTTAAATCTGGGGCAAATGTTGTTCCCGTCGCTCATAATGCTGGCCATTTGTGGCCTAGGAATAGCCTGATTAAAAGACCTGGAAGCATAACATTGGTTATCGGACCCGTTATCGAACCCTCTAACAAAAGTGCCAAACAAATCACAGCAGAGGTCGAGAACTGGATTGAAACTGCGGTTAGTTCGCTACCTGATCCTAAGATCTAACTAACGCTTTTTGTCTTTTTGTCGTAAGGTAGTGATGTAAACCTGTCATATAACAGGAGGCATATATGATTTTAACAACACTGGAAAGTGTACCGGGGAAATCTATCTCCCAACATTTGGGTTTGGTTCAGGGCAGTACCGTCAGGGCTAAACATGCAGGCCGCGACTTAATGGCTGGACTAAAAAATATCTTTGGTGGTGAACTCAAAGGTTATACCGAGTTATTACATGAGTCCCGTGAAGAAGCCATTAGCAGGATGGTTGAACAAGCACAGTCGATTGGTGCTAATGCTATTTTGAATATCCGTTTCTCAACATCATCCATAACACAAGGTGCCTCTGAACTATTCACTTATGGCACCGCAGTAAAACTCGATTAATATGTTCGACCTGATACTGTTTTTAACGTTATTGGCATTAGGTTTTGGTTTTGGCCAATACCTGGAAAAACAACATTACAAATCGATAATTAATCGCGAATCATCCCTTAAACACATCCCCGCTATAGCAACAAAACATTTGCCACCTGAGTTTATGCCCTGTTCTACACAGATGGTTTGTGGCAATGTCGTGATTTCAATCGATTTCTTTAAAAAGTTTGTATCCGGCTTACGGTCGATCGTAGGCGGTCGCGTCAGTAGCTACGAATCTTTGATAGACCGGGCAAGACGCGAAGCGATTTTACGCATGAAAGAACAAGCCGCCACATTGGATGCTAACTACGTCTTTAACGTAAAGATGGAAACATCATCAATATCAAAAGGTCGACGAGATAGCATTGGCTCTGTTGAAGTATTAGCTTATGGTACAGCTGTCATTCAACCAACATCCACAAACTGACTATACTTATTAAGGTAAATTAAAAGCTTACACAATTATAATTAACAGGAGATAAACAGCATGTCTATTGAACTACTGATTAAGTTTTTGGGTTGGTGCACAATTCTCAATATTGGCTTATTAATATGGTGGGCCGCTTTCATAATATTTGCCCACGACTGGGTCTATCGAATGCATGGCAAATGGTTCAATCTTAGTTACGAGCAATTTGATACCGTACATTACGCTGGAATCGCTTTTTATAAGCTTAGCATTATCTTGTTTAATGTCGCACCTTACCTGGCCTTACGCATAATCATGTAACGGAGGTTTTATGAAATTATCGATTAAAAAATTTGCATTAAGCTGCAGTATTTTATGGGGACTGGCGATACTGGTTGTTAGTTTATCAAACTTAATCTGGCCGAGTTATGGCGTTGTATTCCTGACTGTAGTTGCATCTATCTACCCGGGATACGAACCTATGTCAGGCATCGGTAGTATCATCATCGGCACACTGTATGCCATAGTTGACGCAGGCATTGGTGGTGCTGTCTTTGCGTGGCTATATAATTTCTTGCCAGACTAAATCAGGATCACTATTAGACCTGTTAAATGGACTATTCCAATCCTGAGATACCGGAAGGCATTAACACCAGTAAACAACACCCCTTAAAGGATTTCTTTATCCTGTCCGCCAGTATTTTGGGCGGTATTGCCCTGTGCGTACTCTTGCTCGGATTTTTTGTTGAACGACTTGCTTTACACATCCCTTTTTCTGTTGAACAGCGATTGATAGAAAAGACCGAATTAGAAGATGTTGTTAATAGCGACCCTGAAGCTCAAGACTATCTGAATAAATTGTCAGCACAATTATTACCCTATATTGAGTTACCAACAGACATTACTGTTACAGTAAATTATATCGACGACGCAACTGAAAATGCGTTTGCTACTCTGGGAGGGCATATTTCAATTTATCGTGGCCTCATTGATTTATTGCCGAATGAAAATGCATTGGCAATGGTCATTGCGCATGAGATCGCCCATATTAAATATCGAGATCCAGTAATTGCGCTAGGCCGTGGTGTTGTTATCGGTTTATTCCTGACTACGCTGGCAGGCCTTAGTACGGATCATCTTATAAACAGAGTAGTTACTGATACTGGCACATTAACCATACTTGGCTTTAGCCGCGAACAGGAACGGCGTGCCGATGAAATAGCATTAAAGGCATTAGCTAAACATTATGGACATGTGAATGGGGCAGACTCACTCTTTAATGCCTTTATAAAAAAAGAAAATAGAATAGCTAAATATATGCCGGAATTTTTTAGTACGCATCCATTAAGTAATAATCGAATTGAAGAAATACATAGACTTGCCCATACAAACAACTGGCCAATAGAAGGAGAAACCACTCCGCTTCCTGTGCTACTCAGAAAACAATAGTGCACTTGTATAATTAATCGGTTGGCACATTGCCGCTATCTCTTTCTGCTGCCATCACCGTATTTGCTACCAGCATGGTAATAGTCATTGGACCAACGCCACCCGGAACAGGTGTGATCAAGCTAGCGACTTTTTTTACATCTTCAAAATCAACATCACCGACTAACTTGCCACTTTCAAGACGATTAATACCAACATCAATGACTACCGCACCGGGTTTAACATGCTCCGCCTTGATCATTTCTGGACGACCTGTTGCAACCACAAGGATATCTGCATTAGTTGTATGCTTTTCCAATTCTTTAGTCTTCGAAGTGCATATCGTCACTGTTGCATCTTCTTGTAATAACATTATTGCCATTGGTTTACCGACAATATTACTCCTGCCAACGATAACCGCATTTTGTCCGGCTATAGGTACTTTGCAATAACTCAGCATGCGCATGACACCAAACGGTGTACACGGAGGAAAAACTGTATTACCTGTCATTAATGCACCGACATTGTAGAGATGGAAACCATCGACATCTTTGTCTTGCTTAATCGCTTCTAAAACTTTGCTTTCATCAATATGTTTCGGTAATGGCAATTGCACCAGAATACCGTTTATTTTTTTTGCTTGATTTAATTCTTCGATTAATTTCAGCAACATTTTTTCAGAGACATCTTCGGGGAGATCATGCACCTCGGAGTGTAAGCCAACTTCATGGCACGCCTTAATCTTGTTACTGACATAAAGTTTCGATGCAGGATTATCACCGACAATAATAACCGCAAGACCTGGCAGCACCCCTTTTGCCTTTAGATTATCAGCTCGTTCTTTCCATTCTTTTCTGACAGCTTCGGATATGGCTTTCCCGTCGATTAATGCCGCACTCATACAAACCTCTCCTATTGATAATTGTTAAAAGTTTTTTTATTTAATAATCAGAATATTACTGTGTTTCTATACTCTTTAAAACTCGCAAACAGTCAACTCTCATCACTAATAATCAATTTGCTTATACAAATCAACAACATGACTCAGATGATTTGTCATGGCTTGTGTAGTTTGCCTGTTTAGTTTCCGATGCCGGTCTTTTTGTCCCCGCTGGCGCGCACCATTCTTGTGGTACTTTCTGATTAGCAGGTGCTATACCTATAAAGCTATCTTTATACGGTTCATTACTTAATACATTATAAGTGCGTTCACATACTGCCATCCTTTCACCACGCGGGAACTCATTTCCTTCATCATCAATAACAAAACTAAATGGACCACGATAAATAGCAGCATGACCTTTGTCGATACATTCAGTTTGTTCTCGTTTGATGGCTGTTAGCGTTGCTGAACGAAATTCAATTCCTTCTACAACCTGCCAGGGCGCTTCTGACCACTTGTCATAGGAAACGGCAATAAAACCGGCTTTATGAAACATTTGCAACATCTCCAGTTCCTGGAACGCACCTGATATACAACCACTCCAGAGCTGTTTGTCATTTTTTAAATGCTCCGGAATCAGCTCATCACTGATGATGTCTGATATTGCTATTCGGCCACCGGGTTTAGTCACGCGAAAAATTTCGTTAACTAATTGCTGCTTTTCCTGATCACTTACCAAGTTTAATACGCAATTTGAAATAACCAGATCAACTGAGTTGTCTGCGATTAAAGGTGATTGTTGTGTCTGCTTTAATTTCCAAGCTTCTAACGCTGCAAGCTCATCTGCATTCGTTACAGGATTTGATTTCAACCAAGCTTCCATTGCATCGACATCGAGTGCCAAGTCTTGAATTTTTCCTTTTAAAAATTGAACACGATCATTGCCAACTTTCTCAGCCATCTCAGCTTGATATTTGCGTGCTAATGCCAACATATCATTATTCATATCAACACCGATGATCTTGCCATTATCACCGACCAGTTGAGCGCCCATATAACAAATCTTGCCACTGCCACTACCCAGGTCGAGTACAACATCCCCTTCTCGAACATAACGTGAAGGATCGCCACAGCCATAATCTTTTTCGATAATTTCTTCTGGTAATATTTTTAACAAATCTGCTTGATAATCAACCGGGCAACACAGCGATTCCTGTCGCTCATTTGCACCTTCGGAATAACGTTCAAGAACGGCACTTTCTTTATTCATAATTCACCTGCTAATAAAAGGGGTTTTCAATAATTGTAATAGTTGACCTGATGCGGGAGCCCGAAATTCATTTAGACCAATCACCATATCATCATAGCCCGCCTTTGGTAAAAGGCGATACGTTTTGAATAATTTATCCCAGATTGAAAGCATGTTGCCATAATTACTATCTGTTTCATCTCTAATAACAGAATGGTGTATCCGGTGCATATCAGGCGTCACAATAACCATCCTCAGGTAGTTATCCAGTTTTGAATTAATTAAAATATTACTATGTGTAAACAATGCGGCCGCATTCAATAATATTTCATAAAGAATAATTGCGAATGCTACCGGCCCAAATAAGATTACTGCTAACATTTTATAGAAAACGGACAGCACTATTTCGAAGGGATGGAAACGAATGCCCGTCGTAACATCAACTTCGCGGTCAATGTGGTGCACCCGATGAATCCGCCATAAGAAGTTAACTTTGTGTGACATAACATGCTGCACATATATAAGCAGGTCAAAGATAATTAATGTTAAGACGACTTTTATTAATAAGGGTATTTCTACTAAATTGAAAAGCCCGATATTATTTTCAGACGCATAAACTGCGACATCAAATAATGCTAACGGCACCAAGAGACGAACAACGACAATATTGATTACCAACAATAAAATATTATTTACTTGTCGATACCAACTACCACGCTCGGGCAAACGTCTTGGCCTGAGTAATTGCAGCACCATGAATATCAATAACAAGATGACGAAACTGGATAGCCTCAACATTACTTCATTTTCAATGAAAAACAGTTGGAATTGAGTCATTTCATACATAGAAGCTTGATTATTATGATTTATGGCAATGCCATTTTTGAGTTACACTTATAGACTCTAATCATAGACATAAATTCAGCACAGATGACTGATAATTCACATAAAGGGACATCCCGAATATCGCGACCTCGCCGTATGCGTAGTGATGAGTTCTCACGTCGCTTAATGCGTGAGTCTACCATCAGCGTAGATGATCTAATCTATCCTATGTTTATTATTGAGGGAAAAAATCAACAAACAGCTATCGATTCAATGCCCGGCATAGTTCGTCTCAGTATCGACTTGCTGATTAAAGAGGCCAAAGAACTGATCGACCTGGGTATCCCTGCAATTGCCCTGTTTCCTGTCGTTTCCGACGCAAAAAAGAGTGATGATGCAGCTGAAGCCTGGAATCCAGAAGGTTTAATACAAACGGCCGTTCGAGAATTAAAATCACATTATCCTGACCTCGGCGTAATAACAGATGTCGCACTAGACCCCTATACGCTTTCTGGACAGGATGGTTTAACTGATGAAAATGATTATGTGCTGAATGATGAAACTGTAGACGTTTTAGTAAAACAAGCTTTATCACATGCAGCAGCAGGTGCAGATATCGTTGCACCATCAGACATGATGGACGGCCGAATTGGTTGTATTAGAGCCGCTTTAGAATCTGCAAACCATACCAATACAAAAATTCTAGCCTATTCGGCAAAATATGCATCAAGCTTTTATGGCCCTTTTCGTGATGCCGTTGGTTCCGCTGAAAACTTAGGTAGTGGCAACAAATATACCTACCAAATGGACCCAGCCAATACCGATGAAGCCATCACCGAGGTTGAACTCGATTTAGAGGAGGGAGCAGATATGGTCATGGTCAAGCCCGGCTTGCCCTATCTTGATATTGTCTATCGCGTTAAAACGACGTTTGGCCGACCGACTTATGTCTATCATGTCAGTGGCGAGTATGCGATGTTAAAGGCAGCCGCAGAGAATGGCTGGCTAGATGAAAAAAGCACCGTTATTGAATCCTTACTATCATGCAAACGAGCCGGCGCAGACGGAATCCTCACTTATTATGCAAAACAAGTTGCTGAGTGGTTAAAGAAATCTTAATTACTTAAACATCTAGTTCTAGTTGTTTTATCTTCCTTGTTAAAGTATTACGACCCCAACCCAATAACTTAGCGGCATCCTGACGTCGACCACCAGACTTTTTAAGTGCTTCTTTAATCAAGATTGATTCAAATCGTGGCACAGCATCGCGTAAGATTTCTGTATCACCTTTTAACAAACTAGATTCCACCCATTTCCGAAACGTAGTTTCCCATTCACCAGAGACCTCTGTTACTTCAGCATCCTGTTTTAATTCTGGCGGCAGATCATCTATATGAATTTCACTACCCGATGCCATCACTGTTATCCAACGGCAAAAATTCTCAAGTTGCCGCACATTGCCATACCAGGGTAATCCTGCAAGATAATCAGCAGTCTCAGGCAATAATTTTTTAGTCTCTTCGTTTAATTCTTTAGCCGCACTCTTTAAAAAATGATTAGTAAGTTCAACAATATCTGTTCGCCTATCTCTCAACGATGGAACATGGACTCTAATTACATTTAATCGATGCAATAAATCTTCTCGAAACTTGTTTTCCTTGACGAGTTGTTCCAGGTCTTGATGTGTTGCTGCTATAACGCGCACATCTACTTTAATCGGGGTATGTCCGCCAACACGATAAAACTCACCTTGAGCAAGGATACGAAGTAGACGTGTTTGTAAATCAGCAGGCATATCTCCTATTTCATCAAGGAACAATGTACCTCCATTAGCCTGCTCAAAACGTCCTTGCCTTTGTGACGTTGCGCCAGTAAAGGAACCTTTTTCATGGCCAAATAATTCAGACTCCAGTAAATCTTTTGGTATCGCAGCAGTATTAATAGCAACGAAGGGTTGATTAGACCTAGGGCTATGCGCATGCAATGCACTGGCAACCAATTCCTTACCCGTACCTGTCTCACCGGTAATCAAAACTGTCAGGTTTGAACTTGATAACCGTCCTATCGCTTTAAAGACTTCCTGCATCGCCGGTGCTGAACCAATGATAGATGTGCTCGCATCAATTGTTTCATGCGTTGGAGCAGCACTATCATTCTGCTTATGTGTGATAGCACGTTTAACCAGACTGACAACTTCGTCGACATCAAATGGCTTCGATAGATATTCAAATGCCCCACCTTGAAATGCAGAAACAGCTCTATCCAAATCAGAATATGCTGTCATTATAATTACCGGGACACTAGGAGCCTGCTGCTTAACCTTCTCTAGCAACGTTATCCCATCCATACCAGGCATTCTAATATCAGAAATGATGACATCTGGTTCTTCAATACAAATCTTTTTTAAAACATCATCGGGATTTGCAAAGCTTTGAATTTCAACATCAGTTTTTTGTAGCGCCTTCTCTAATACCCAACGAATCGATTTATCATCGTCAACTATCCAAACTTTCTTTTTTTCACTCATCACATTGCTCCGTTGGGAGTAAGATACTGAAATAGGTCTTATTGTCTTTCCGTTCATAATTTATTAAACCGCCATGTGATTGAATTAGTTGTTGCGCATTTGATAACCCAAGTCCGGTTCCTTCCGCACGGCCAGTTACCAACGGGTAAAATGCACCAGACTCAATCTCTGGTGGTATGCCAGGTCCATCATCAATAATATCGATTACAATAATGTGCCGATTCAATTTATGCCGGATTGTCACCTGACGTTGAATACGTGTAACCAGAGTAATCTGACCATCTTTGTCAATCTCCTGTACTGCGTTACGTAATAGATTTAAAACCACCTGAATGATCTGTTCGCGATCAGCTTTGATATCCGGAATACTCGGATCATAATCTCTCTTGATATTTACCTTATGTGAGTTTTCGGCATGTACTACTGAAACGACATATTCCAACACTTCGTGAATATTCAGATCTTTTTTAACCGGATGAGTACTGGTAGTTAACATACGGTCAATAAAGTTTCTTAAACGATCACACTCATTAATAATGATACCGGTGTATTCAAGCAGATCTTTATTGTCTAGTTCCCTTTCGAGTAGTTGAGCTGCTCCACGAATACCACCTAAGGGATTTTTAATTTCATGCGCCATACCCTGCACCGATTCTTTTGCTGCTGCTTGTACAGTTTCTTGATTCACTTCCTGCATTACCCTGACAAAACTGTGAGCATCAACTAATTCGACCAGAATTTCTTCAGCAGCGTCGTTCACAACAACCGGCGTAATCATGCAATCTACTTTTATCTGATGGCCATTATTCAGATTCAGATCCACCCCACGTTCTACACAGGTTGTTCCTGTGTACAGTGAGCGCTGTATGGCCTCATAGAAAAATGATGAATTTGGCCAAATTTGGTTTGGCTGCATACCAGAAACACGTTTATGACTGACCGACAACAAGCTTTCACCCGCACTATTTATTGAAACTAGGTGCAGATCCTTATCGAATAGCAATACAGCTGTAGCTAAATTTTCAACAATACGTGATGTCGTTTGGGCGGAAGTCTCCATAATAATTTTATTATTGCACTATTTTAGTGCGTTATTCACTTATTAATCCTTGCTGTTTTTTCAATATTGATATTTATTCAAATAAAAACAAATACTTAGTATATACCTGTTTAAGCATACTAATGGTTAGAGCAAGAAGCAGACCACCTAAATATTCGGCGGCCAAATAATATGCTGAGTTTGAAAAAAGTGTGTTAGGGCTATTGAGATGCGCGTAGCAATGAGAAACTGCTGGATGTAGAGATCATTTGCTTTCCCTTTTCATCAACAACACTGGCAGCGATATTATGGGTTCCACGATCAAGATTTTGTAATGAAACGCTATTATTTGAGCCATTAGAAACCTCCTTGCCATCCATTGCGATGATAATTTTATGGCCAGGGCGTAATGGCGGCAGAAGTGATAAGGATATACTGACATTACCAGCATTACTTCTTATACCGGCATTATCTGCAGGGCTAGAAACCAAAAATGTTTTATACAAGGCTTTATGCTTGGGTTGTTTTGGTCTGGGGGTGTGCTTAGCTGGATTGGGGTTCTTTATTGTCTGCAATTCCTGCAGCTTTATTTCTTCAGCATCTTTCGAGGGTTTATCTGTAAATATAATATTGCCGTTTTCATCTACTGACTTATACACAGTCTCTGCAGCAGCAAAGCCCATAAAGGCCAATAATAATAAACCGATCGTTAAGCGCATGTGTAAAGCATAGCTAATTACTGAACATCTCACAATCTGTAGCTCCTATATATCCCATCTAAGAGTTTGGAATAACCGGTTTCGGTGGATTAGTTGGTGATACACCCGGCTGCAGCGTTTTGGGTGGATTTAACGGTGTAACCACCTTCGGATCAGGTCTGAGTTCGGGTGATAATTGGGCAATCCTGCGAACATGAAATGTAACCTTAGCAGAGCGTTTAAGCACTATCTCGTCTTCATTCTTCACTACTACAGAGATACTATGTGTGCCTCGGTCAACATTCGCTAATAAGAATTGCGGCGCCTTTCCGCTTAGCATTTCCTTCCCGTCCATAGATAACACCATTACATCCTTTTCATTGAGCTCAGGCTCTAGTGTGACTGCAATATTTACGTTGCCCTCACCACCATGAATCGTTGAATCGTTTTCAGGGCTCGCTATTACAAGCTTGGTGTAATTAAATTTCTTTGAATTATCTCGCTCTGGAGAAAGCTTAAAGGACCTGGCTTTCGGTGGGTTTATTGCCTGAACCTTTTTAATTTTTATCTCTTCGGCCCCTTCTGATGGGACATCAGAAAAAACAATGTTGCCGTCAGCGTCCACCGCTTTATAAACAGTCTCTGCATGGACGTATGTAACAAACAAAAATATAAGCGATATCAGTAATTTAATATTCATACCGTTGAGACTAGCACTATTGCTATAGAGTTCATAAAAAAGGCCCCCAGAAGGGGGCTTTTTTGTCTACTTCATCTCAGATTACAAGCTGTAATACATATCAAACTCTACTGGATGTGTCGTACTTAGAAAACGCGTTACTTCTTCCATTTTCAAAGCAATGTATCCGTCAATCATATCATCGGTAAATACGCCGCCAGCCGTCAGGAATTCACGATCTTTATCAAGTGCTTCAAGCGCTTGATCCAAAGAAGAACAAACCGTTGGAATATCTTTTTCTTCTTCAATACTCAAATCATACAAATCTTTTTCAAATGCTTCGCCAGGATCGATTTTATTCTGGATACCGTCGAGACCAGCCATCATCAATGAAGCAAAGGTGAAGTATGGATTTCCACAGGAATCAGGAAAACGCATTTCAATGCGCCGCGCCTTCGGGCTTGAAACCCAGGGTATACGACAAGAAGCAGAACGGTTACGGGCTGAATAGGCCAACATAGTTGGTGCTTCAAAACCTTTAACTAATCGTTTATAACTGTTCGTGCTTGCATTGGTAAACGCATTAAGCGCCCGAGCATGTTTAAAGATACCGCCAATATAATGCAACGCCATATCCGAAAGGCCGCCATATTTATCACCAGCAAACAGGTTCTCTCCATTCTTTGCCAAGGACTGATGCACGTGCATACCACTACCGTTATCACCGACTAATGGTTTTGGCATGAAGGTGGCTGTTTTACCGTAACTGTGCGCCACGTTTTGCACGACATACTTGAGGATTAATATCTCATCTGCTTTTCTAGTCAGGGTGTTAAACACCGTACCAATTTCAGCTTGTCCTGCTGTTGCAACTTCATGGTGATGGACTTCAACACCAACACCCATTTCTTCCAGAACAGTACACATGGCTGAGCGAATGTTCTGGCCAGAATCTACTGGTGGAACCGGAAAGTAACCACCTTTAACACCAGGTCGATGACCTATATTAGCGTCTTCGCCGAGTCGATCACTATTCCAGCAACCCTCATCTGAATCGACTTCATAGAATGCGGAATGTAATTCATCACCCCAGCGTACTTCATCGAAGATAAAGAATTCTGGCTCTGGGCCAAAGTATGCCGTATCGGCAATACCGGTTGATTTTAAGTACGCTTCTGCACGCTTTGCTAATGAACGGGGGTCACGTTCATAACCTTCCATTGTTGCTGGTTCAAGAACATCACAACGGATGATCAAAGTAGAATCATCAAAGAAAGGATCAATCACTGCCGTATCGCATTCTGGCATCAGAACCATATCTGACTCATTAATACCCTTCCAACCACCAATTGAAGAACCATCAAACATTTTGCCTTCTTCAAAAAAATCAGCATCAACTGTGCTGGCTGGTATGGTGACATGTTGTTCCTTGCCAGTGGTATCACAGAAACGCATGTCGACAAATTTTACATCGTGTTCCTTTATTAGTTTCATTACATTATCGGACATCGTTATCTCCTGAGACTGACTATTCAGTCACTATTTAATGGTTATATATAATTTAAGATAAAATCATGAATCAGCCGTGCAAGGCTCGCACTGGCTACTACATTTCAATGAAAATTTCTATTTGCTCAATGACGGCCATTCGAGATTGGCATTTGTTATTATTTGAGCATTTATTCCTGACTATGAGTATAACCGCGCTACAAAATAAGCACTAGAGTTCCCACTTAAGATTTGCATTAGTTGGAAGCTCTTTGCTTTCATTTTGCTGCCCTGTGCCATACTATTTCCATTGTGATTGATCGAGATCAAATTTTTGGCGGAATATTACAAACGACATGGATAGTTTTAAGATTGGTATATAGAGTAATTGACGAGACTAGGTTTATGAACATGAGCACAGACATATGACCGCTTTTCCAGAACCGCCAAGTGATGATTATGCCATTCTTTATCTGGAAAATACGGATAAGGAACTTCCGCTCAAACTTAATCAAAATATGCGCTATGCCTATTTTAAAACGATTGCTCGTGGTGGTAAGGCGATTGTTCATTCCTGCAAGGATTTACATCTTTCACGCACGATTTGTTATAAAAATCTTCGGCCAGAGTTCGCCGATGATCCAATAGAACAAAAACGTTTTTTACGTGAAGCACGCGTCAGTGCTTTATTACAGCATCCTAATACTGTTCCAACCTATGAACTCGGTCGAAATAATAAAGGTCATTATTACTTCACGATGAAATTGGTATCTGGTTATACACTTCGAGAAATCCTTGATTACCGTGAACGTTATGATCTCAAGCAATTGATTAACGTAATCATCCAAATAGCTAATGCGCTGGAATATGCACATAGTCATCGTGTCATCCACCGCGACATCAAACCTGAAAATATTCTGGTAGGACCTTTTGGTGAAGTTCTATTACTTGATTGGGGTCTGGCAAAAGTCTGGAACGCTGATGCTACAAGCACAGAGATACCTGAAGATCACCAGTTCAAATCAAACGAGAAAATCTCATCGATTACCGACTCTGAAAAATTACAAGGCACGATTACTTACATGTCGCCCGAACAAATAAAACGTGACCCGAATATTGATTTCAGAACGGATATATTTAGCTTAGGCGTGGTTTTATTCGAAATCCTTGCAGGTCGACCTCCAACAACGGGCGAAACAATCGATGAAATTATTTATCAAACAACTAATGAGACACCGGAAAGACCATCAACACTGACAAATGCACATGTACCAGCTTTACTTGAAAATGTTGCAATGCGGTGTATTGAAAAAAGTATCGACAAAAGAATGTCGAGTTGTGCTGAGTTAGTGAGGCTTCTTGAAGAAGAATGGTCTTGATTAGTAAGCTCTCATCACAAAGCACCATAATAGTGCATTAAACAATGCTCAAAATCTCTATTTGCATTATTTTGGTGCGCAAAAAACCTCATAATTATTAAATACACATCCCTTTCTGAATCAATCAACTAATTCATGGCCCCTCTATGTGTTTGATATTATTGATTTAATATCGTTTATATTGTGATTTTTTATTATGTGATCTGACTATTTGATAAAATGCCCAATACTGGAACACATATTGCTCTTCTACCTTTACTGAAAAGTTTAGATCACACAGAAAACAAAAAATAATTTGCAGGAGAGCAACACATCATGAAAAGTAAGTTGGAATATATTTGGCTCGACGGATACAAGCCAACACAAAGTTTACGCAGTAAGACCATGGTAAGGTCAGATTTTAGTGGAAAGCTGGAAGATTGCCCGATGTGGTCATTTGACGGTAGTTCTACAGAACAGGCCGATGGTAGTGATTCTGACTGCCTACTTAAACCTGTTATGGTAATTCCGGACCCAGGTCGTATGAATGCCTATCTGGTTATGACGGAAGTACTGAATGCGGATGGAACGCCTCATGCTTCTAATTCTCGTGCCACTATCGACTCTGATGACGAAGATTTCTGGTTTGGTTTCGAGCAAGAATATTTTCTATGGAATCCTGAAACAAACTTGCCTCCTGGCTTCCCACCGGGCGGTTACCCTCCTCCACAAGGACCATACTATTGTTCAGTCGGGGCAAGAAATGCCTATTGTAGAGAATTAATAGATGAACACCTTGATATCTGTCTTGAAGCTGGTCTCAATGTCGAAGGTATTAATGCTGAAGTAGCAGCAGGTCAATGGGAATTTCAGGTTTTCTCGAAGAGTGCAAAGAATGCTGGTGATGAAACATGGCTCGCCCGTTATTTCCTTGAACGAACAGCAGAAAAATACGATCTTGCTATTGACTGGCATCCTAAACCATTGGGCGACACAGATTGGAACGGTTCAGGTATGCACGCTAACTTCTCAAACGGACCAATGCGTGATGCGGGCGATGAATCTATATTCACCAAAATTTGTGAAGAGTTTGGTAAAAATATAGAACGCCACATTAGCGTATATGGTGCTCACAACGAATTGCGCTTAACCGGTAAACATGAAACTCAATCCATCAATGAGTTCAGCTATGGTGTTTCTGACCGTGGTGCGTCAATTCGTATACCTATTGGTACTGTTGAGGATGGTTGGAAAGGACGTTTGGAAGATCGACGTCCTTCTTCAAATGCATGTCCTTATGCTGTCGCAGCTGCAATCGTTAAAACAACACACGAAGCACTCGCTTAATTTAAAGTAAACTTTCTGTAATTAAAAACCGGAACAGAAGCAATTCTGTTCCGGTTTTTATTTGCATTAATGAAATAGGTAGATCAACACAGGTGTCTAGGCCAAGGAGCATACAAATATGTTTATGCTTTATATACTGTCAAATGTCGATCAGACACAACCGAAACAATAAATCCCTCTAGCCCTGCTTCACTTAATTGCATCTTAATTTCATCCGGCATAAACGCAGCCTTTAAAGAATTATGAAAATCACGTCGCAAAATCTCTGGTTCACCTTCAGCATACTTCTTAGTAAGTGCATCAACCTGATCTTCCGACTCTGGTCGCATTAGATCCATAACAAAAATTGCTGGGGATCCTTTCGCATTTTTGATTGTATTCCATAACACCATTGGATCATGTAAATGATGTAATAAGCTATTACTAAAAATCAGATCATAGCTTTTATGCGAAAGAGAAGTTTCATTGATATAGGTGTCGATCAAATTAATACGGTCGGACAAACCCGAACCGATTAACGCCTTATCACCTTCAGCTAACATCGCAGCAGCAGCATCCAACGCATCGATATGATAATTAGGATATGCCTTAGCTAGGCGAATACTTATATCTGCAGCACCACAACCTAAATCTACTGCTCTACCTGACTCAGGCAATTTACCGCCCACGGCTTCTTTCAATAACGTAATGAAATGATTATGCGGTTCTTCGAAATCAGCATTGGCATAGGCAATGGCCTGCTCTTGATCGGTCATTAACTCTGGTTCAGGGATGCGTTGCATTTTTAGTACTGATTAAAAACTTGGGCGTTACCATCTTTACCAATGGCAATCACGGAATAAGAATCTACACGTTCTCCCATTTCCATGCCCGGTGAGCCTACGGGCATACCCGGTACAGACAAACCAAGCACATCAGGTTTTTCAGATAATAAACGTTTCACGTCTAAGGCAGGGACATGACCTTCTATCACATAGCCATCTACTACCGCAGTGTGACAACTAGCATGTTCATAACTAAGGCCATACTGCTGTTTTACAAGATTCACATCCAACACATCGATAGCATTGACCTGAAAACCACTGTCCTCCATGTGTTTAATCCATTTATTGCAACAACCACAGGTCGCCGATTTATACACCGTCATCTTTGGTTCTGCACTAACATTCTGCATTAAGATAAACCCACCAAATGCAGATATCAAAATCGATAAAATAATCCCAACAAATTTTTTATTTTTAATCATATCGAATACCTTAGTTCTCATTTGATGATGCGTTACATATTAAGTTTTAGATTGAATTTAATATTGATGTTCTATTATAGTTTTATTTCCGCTTGATAGCGTGTCACTTTTCTTTGCGTGGCCAAAGAAAACTAACGAAAAGCGTCGCTCTAGTGCATCCATGCACTCGCGACATTTGTGCGTCCTGCACATCAAGGCCACCCCAAATAACTTGCCCTACGGGTACCCTCGGTGTTCTTTTATTTCTTTCGGCACGCGCATACGGACTCCTCGACTCTGTCTCCTGATTCGTTCTACCTCCTGCATCCATGCAGTCGTGTCCTAATGCGCTCTCGCTACATCCCTGTAGCTCAACCGAGAAATAAAACAACACCTCAGCAAGTTATAAGGGGAATTAAAAAACAATGCTATTTTAAACACTTAGTTTGATTCTATATATCTCTTCAATATCCTTTGATGATAACGACATGTTCCTAATCTAAATTAATTATTACTCTTGCTAATCATAATAACCCCGTATGGCATGCTGAGGAAGTGAACGATAACGAGGGGCAATTGTGCAGGACGACCGCCATGGATGGCGGAAGTGTCGATTATGCAGGAGCAATTATCGACCGCATAATTGAGCGCATTGGATCAGGGATGAGCCTATGCGCGACCCTCGTTATTGTTTACTGACGAAGGTAGCCGCAGGCCATGACATTAGGGAAAGGTTCTTTTGCTTACTTTTCTTTAAAGAAAAGTAAGCCGTGATAAAGACGGAAAGCGAATTTAAAAGAAATGGCGAGTAAAAGCCTACTCAGGCAACAAACTCTCTCCATTCATTAACTCACTAATCGTCTCCCGACGACGAATTTCATGAGCCTGATCTCCATCAACCATGATCTCTGCAACACGTGGTCGCGAGTTGTAGTTTGATGACATGGTAAAACCGTAAGCACCTGCAGAGCATACTGCCAATACATCTTCATGTTCTAATTGTAACTGCCTAGCCTTACCAAGGAAGTCACCTGTTTCACAAACAGGACCAACAATATCATAAACACTCTCTTCAGCATTTGATGTTTCGACGACACGTTTAATATCATGCCAGCCTTCATAGAGTGCGGGCCGTATCAAGTCATTCATCGCGGCGTCGACTATAGCGAAATTATGTTCTTTCCCTTTATTCAGATATTCCACTTTTGTTAATAGCACTCCAGCATTACCAACAATACTTCGTCCCGGCTCTATAATGAGTTCGAGATTCTGATTGTTTAAAGTGCTAACTATTGTCTGAATATAATCTCTCCTTGCGGGAGGTTCTTCACCATCATAGTTGATACCAAGGCCACCGCCCAGGTCGATATGTTCGAAGGTGATTTCTAATTGTTTCAACTGCTCAATTAATTCCAGAACTTTCAATAATGCATCTTTAAAAGGTTCCAGTGTTGTGATCTGTGAACCGATATGACAATCAATACCTTTAATCGTAATGTTAGGTAATGCTGAGGCGAGTTCATATGCGGCTATAGCATTCTGAAACGCTATACCGAATTTATTATCTTTTAGGCCAGTAGCAATGTAAGGATGTGTATTTGCGTCAACATCAGGGTTAACTCTTAATGATACAGGCGCGTGAATATGCATTTCTTCTGCAACCTCATTAAGTCGTATTAATTCATTTACTGATTCAACATTAAAACATTTGATGCCTTTATTAAGCGCAGCCTGCATTTCATCTTTTCGCTTTCCCACACCGGAGAAGACAATTTTGTCGGGGCGACCACCGGCGTGAAGCACACGCTCCATTTCTCCGATTGAAACAATGTCAAAGCCTGCACCAAGTCTCGCGAGAATATTCAATAGACCAATATTAGAATTGGCTTTCACCGCATAACAAACGAGATGCTTTTGTGATTTCAATGCATGATCAAACTCTAACCAACTCGTTTCGATGGTCTTGCGAGAATAGACATAGCAAGGCGTGCCGAATTGACTCGCTATTTCTGCCAATGAAACGCCTTCGGCATGCAACAGGCCGTCCTTATAATTAAACTCAGACATGATTAATCAGACGGTATTGGAAAAGTCAGATACAGAAATACTCGTATTAGGTGGCATATAGAGGTCACCTTTTTGGCCACAAGCAGAGACACAGGATAACAACATAAGTATTATCCCCAATCTAATTATCTTTATCTTATTGTCTCTATTCATCTAGGCGTCCTCTGGGTCGTTCGCTATTTCCTTGAGCATAGCAAAATATGGCAAAAGGAAAAATGACTTGAATTGAATTAGGGTCTGCTGAGAGGATATATCATCAATAAATTACAAACAGGATTTAAAATGTCATTTGAAAAAGACGCGATAATAATTGAACCCAAAGAAGCACATAAGGCCAGTGTAATCTGGTTACATGGCCTTGGGGCAGATGGTCATGATTTTGAACCTATCGTGCCAGAACTAGGCTTGCCTGATAATCTGGGTATCCGTTTTATCTTTCCAAATGCCCCGAAACGGCCTGTCACAATCAATGGCGGAATGGCTATGCGTGCCTGGTATGACGTTAAATCACCTGATCTTCGCGATAAAGAGGACTCTGTCTCAATTATTGAGTCATCAAACTTGATCAACAACTATATTAACGCTGAAATCGAAGCAGGCATTGAGTCCAATAAAATTATACTCGCAGGATTTTCTCAAGGCGGGGCTATCACCCTGCATGCGGGTTTACGGTTTCCATCACCACTAGCAGGATTATTGGCGCTTTCATGCTACTTACCTTTGCCGGAACAGCTTAAAGATGAGGCTATTGCAGATAAAAGCATGGCAATCATGATGGCACACGGCATATCTGATCCAGTTATCCCTGTTGTTCAGGGTCGTGCGTCATCTGAAACACTAAAAGAGCACGGTTACTTAGTTGAATGGCATGAATATATGATGCAACACTCGGTGTGCCTAGAAGAGATTACTGCAATAGGCTCATGGATAAAACGACTATTAGCTTAAGTCCTAGGTCCGCTCGGTTTACCTGAACGACGAGGCGGCCTTCTGCCCGTTTTTTTCTTGTGTGATTGTTGTGGTTGCGCGTGGTGTTTTCTTTTTACAGGTGGCTCTGGCTTCGCGAGTAAATCATCGGTTATTTGAGCAGTTGGGATTGGATAGCCAATATATGATTCGATTTCCATCAGTGAATAAATATAATCCTCGCAACCAAAACTTATAGCATCACCAGCAGCACCAGCGCGCGCAGTTCTACCAATGCGATGCACATAGTCCTCACAATTCTGCGGTAAATCATAATTAAACACATGACTCACATCAGGAATATGTAACCCTCGTGCGGCAAGGTCAGTTGCCACCAACGCGGCCAATTCACCATTTGAAAATTCATTGAATAATCTTGTCCTTTTACTCTGCGGAACGTCACCCGATAAAATCGCAGAGTGAATACCATTGCCTTCAAGATATGACCAGACCTTTTCTGCAACACGCTTGGTATTAACAAACACAATCGATCTATTCGCATTCATGTGTTTCAACAAACCCAGTAATAATGGAATTTTTTCATCATTAGCAACGTGATAAAGTATTTGCGTCACTTTATCCGCTGTAACTTGTTCTGATTTGATTTTTACCTGTGTTGGGCTATTCATATGCTCATATGCCAACTCCATAACCCGGTGCGACAATGTCGCTGAGAACAGCATATTTAAACGCTTATCCGGCTTTGGCATACGTCGTAACATAAAACGAATATCAGCAATAAAACCAAGGTCAAACATCCGATCTGCTTCATCCAACACAACAA
>Ga0209630_10000647_pt1 | contig 39712 bp, 37 predicted proteins | sample COG_01_FD_184745 | JGI IMG/M metagenome (GOLD analysis project Ga0209630, IMG submission 184745) | Pelagic Microbial community sample from North Sea - COGITO 998_met_01 (SPAdes) (version 2) | ecosystem: Environmental > Aquatic > Marine > Neritic zone/Coastal water | place: Helgoland, sampling...
TGATTGTGTAAAATACCTTTGATTTTTTTAATCGCTCACCAAACGCCATAAAGGGCACCATGATAAACAAAGACGCAAATAAAACACTCAAGTATACCTGCCAATGCGATGTAGGTTCGATTTGTACAGAATCACGTAATGTAAGTGGAATCACGACAAAGTTCGCCATTAGAATCAAATGAGAGCTAAAGATGCTGATGTCCAGTTTAAGCAGATAAGGGTTGGAGAGAACTGATTTCAAGCTCTGAAGATTAATCGAACCTTTATTTCTTTTGGTTTTTTCTGGTGGGTTTGGGACTATGATTAACAGGGTTAAAATCGCCAGGATTGCCAGACAGATGCCAAAATAAAACAGTCCGTTTATGCCTATGTAATTATACAGTAATGGACCTATTACAAAGGCAACAGAGAATGAGATACCAATACTGATCCCGATAAGGGCCATGACCTTGGTGCGATGCTGTTCGGTGCTGAGATCAGCTGCCAGAGCCATTATTGCCGCTGCAATAGCACCAGACCCTTGTAAAGCTCTACCCAATATCAATCCATAAACTGAATCCGACATTGCCGCAATTAGGCTGCCAATAATAAATATTATCAAACCCAGGCATATAATCGGCTTTCTGCCAAATCGGTCCGATAACATGCCAAACGGAATTTGTAGACTGGCCTGTGTCAGGCCATAAATACCTAAGGCAATACCCAGTAACTGAGGCGTTGAGTACTGGTATGACTCTCCTGCCAAGCTTAATACTGGTAAAAGCATAAATAAGGGCAGCATGCGTAGAAAAAAAACCGCAGAGAGTGATAGTGCTGCCTTTAATTCGGTAGCTGACATGGACATTGAATTCATTATTTTGAAGTTATCTTGGATCGAGTTTACAAAACCATTTATATTAGCAGGTTGCCCCTAGAATAGTGAAATCTTTGAATGGATACGATTAGTATACGTGGTGCTCGAACCCATAATTTAAAAAATATCGATATTGATATTCCGCGCGATAAATTAATTGTCGTAACGGGTCTTTCCGGGTCTGGTAAATCATCTCTGGCTTTTGACACCATCTATGCCGAAGGCCAAAGGCGATATGTCGAATCCCTGTCTGCCTATGCCAGACAGTTTTTGTCGATGATGGAAAAACCCGATGTCGACCATATTGAAGGTTTATCACCAGCCATTTCCATCGAGCAGAAGACAACGTCGCATAATCCTCGATCTACAGTAGGCACCATTACAGAGATTTATGATTATCTTCGGTTATTGTTTGCGCGAGTCGGTCAACCGCATTGTCCAGAACATAGAACTTTACTTGAGGCGCAAACCATTACGCAGATGGTTGATTTGGTATTGGCCAGGCCTCAGGAAGAACGTCTCATGCTATTGGCTCCTGTCATACAGGAACGCAAAGGGGAGCATCTTCAGGTTTTAGAACGCTTACGCACTGAAGGTTTTATCCGTGCCCGCATTGATGGTCATATCGTTGAGTTGGATGCGGTACCTGAACTCGAGTTACGTAAAAAACACACCATTGAGGTTGTCGTTGATCGTTTTAAGGTCAGAGAGGATTTGCAATTACGCTTAGCAGAATCATTTGAAACGGCATTGCGTTTATCAGACGGGGTCGCACTTATTGTGCCGATGGAAGCAGATAAAAAAACTGAAGAACAGTTATTCTCTTCCCGATTTGCCTGTAACAAATGTGGTTATAGTCTGAGTGAATTAGAACCACGCTTATTTTCTTTTAATAATCCAGCTGGTGCATGCGGTAAGTGTGATGGATTAGGACATGTTCAATATTTTGACCCGGGGCGTGTTGTTCAACATCCTGAACTAAGTTTGCCTGGAGGCGCAATAAAAGGTTGGGACAGGCGCAATGCCTATTATTTTCAGATGATCAGCTCAATTGCAGCGCATTACAGGTTTGAGCTTGATACACCCTATGAAGAATTATCAGATGACATAAAAAATACATTACTTTATGGCAGTGGCGATGAAGAGATAGAGTTTGAGTATCTGCGTGATAAAAATAAAGTTGTTAAACGTACACATTCCTTCGAAGGCGTTATTCCAAATTTACAACGACGTTATCTGGAAACAGATTCAGTCATGGTTCGTGAAGAATTGGCCAAATACCAAACGCATAAACCTTGCCCTGCATGTGGGGGTACACGCTTAAATAAGTCTGCGCGCAATGTATTAATCAATGACATTGCCTTATCTGATATTACTGCAATGACCGTTATCAAGGCACAGGCATTATTTAAAACACTTGAGTTAGAGGGTGCCCGCGGCAAGATTGCCGTTAAGATTTTAAAAGAGGTCAATGATCGACTTAACTTCCTTGTTAATGTAGGGCTTGATTATCTGACGCTAGAACGCAGTGCCGAGACCTTGTCTGGTGGAGAGGCTCAACGTATTCGTTTGGCAAGTCAGATTGGCGCGGGCCTGGTAGGCGTCATGTATATTCTTGATGAACCCTCGATTGGCTTACATCAAAGAGATAATCAACGCTTACTAAAAACCTTATATCACCTTAGAGATCTCGGTAATACCGTGATTGTTGTTGAACATGATGAAGAGGCAATAAATGCTGCTGAACATGTCATTGATATTGGACCAGGTGCCGGTGTCCATGGTGGTGAAATAGTTTCTCAAGGCACACCAGCCATGATTGCCGCGGATAAGAATTCTTTAACAGGACAATATTTGTCAGGCAAGAAACAAATTCCGGTGCCGCAAGATCGCGTTCCTTTTAACCCATTGCAAGTAATGGAATTAAAAGATGCGACCGGCAATAATTTAAAACATGTCGATCTTGTTATTCCGGTTAGTTTAATGACGTGTATTACAGGCGTGTCAGGCTCAGGTAAATCGACCTTGATAAACGATACGCTCTATCAAATAGTAGCGCGTGATTTAAATCGGGCGAATACAATGCCAGCACCCTATGCATCAATCCATGGACTGGAACACTTTGACAAAGTGGTTGATATTGATCAAAGTCCGATTGGCCGCACACCTCGTTCAAACCCGGCTACTTACACAGGTTTATTTACACCCATTCGCGAGCTATTTGCCGCGACAGCAGAGGCTCGATCGCGAGCCTACAAACCCGGACGTTTTAGTTTTAATGTTAAAGGTGGACGTTGTGAGGCATGTCAGGGTGATGGCTTGATAAAGGTCGAGATGCATTTTCTGCCCGACATCTATGTCCCCTGTGATACCTGTAAGGGAAAACGCTACAATCGTGAAACGCTAGATGTGCGCTATAAAGGTAAAAATATTCATGAGACATTAGATATGAGTGTTGAAGAAGCGCGTGAATTTTTTGATGCTGTGCCGGTACTTGCGCGTAAATTGCAAACATTAGTGGATGTCGGTTTGTCGTATATCAAGCTTGGACAAAATGCGACCACCTTATCAGGAGGCGAGGCGCAACGAGTGAAACTTTCTAAAGAGTTGTCAAAAAGGGATACCGGAAAAACACTTTACATACTTGATGAGCCGACAACGGGTTTGCATTTTCATGATATTCAACAACTTCTCGATATACTTCATCGATTAAGAGAGCATGGTAATACCATCATCGTTATTGAGCATAATCTTGATGTAATCAAAACAGCCGACTGGGTAGTCGATCTGGGTCCAGAAGGTGGTGATGGCGGCGGAGAAATAATTGCAGTAGGCACACCAGAACAATTGGCTGAACATCCCGACTCTCATACAGGACATTTCCTTAAAGAAGTTCTTAGAAATTCAAAGTCTAATGTGAAACTGGGAAAAGCATCTTAAGGATGCTTCAGGATAATTGTTTACCTAAGTATATTCCGAATATAAAGATAACCGGGCTTTGCATAATTAGAACGACGGCTTTAAAGCTAAGTGTTTTAAAACCTTCTCGATGAAATAATTTATCAAGATATTCACCAGTAAACTCTGAGACATGTTTAGCCAGCCAATGTGTAACTATAGACATGAGTATGATTAAAGCAGACACTTTAAAGTCGGGCCATAGGCTATAGCGCTCAATATTTAATCCCTGACATAACCAAGTGAATATTATCATTGAACATAAAATTCCTTGTAATGGAATAGTGAGTTCATCCAATTTTCCTAATAAAGGTATTAATGGGAAGAAAAATGTTAGTAAGAAAATCATATTAATCAAAAAACTCGATCGTTTATCATCTATAGCTAGAAGTTGACCAATTGTTGGTGCCGAATCAAGGCCAAAATTAGTTGGATAAAGAAGGAGGATGAAGCCAATAATTAAACATGCACTTATTAATGGCATGCCTATTTTGTCCCAGCAGAACTGCAGGAAAGTGTTATCAAGTTTGTCGTGAATAAATACAAATGACGGAAGAACAATAACAATACTTAAACAATAAATAAATAAAGCAAAAAGAGTATGCTGATGAAATATTGATTCAGTTAAAGTCATGATGTAATAACACTATTAGTTTTGAGCTTAACGATACATACATACTAATTAAAAATAAAATTAACAGATATCTTTATGGATGATATATTACACGGCATAACTAATCTTATTCATCATTAATACTGTCTAATTAATGATATTCAATAACTAATTTTAAGGGTCTAAATTATGAGCGTTTTGATTTGCGGGTCTATGGCATATGACCATATTATGGTTTTTCCGGATCAATTTAAAAATCATATCCTTCCTGAAAAAGTACATATGATTAATGTTTCATTTCTTGTTCCAGATATGCGTCGTGAATTCGGTGGTTGTGCTGGAAATATAGCCTACAACCTGAATCTATTAGATGATTCTCTTGCATTGCCTATGGCTACCGTAGGTAAAGATTTTGATTCTTATGCCTATTGGATGGATAAAAAAGGTATGGATCGCAGCTATATTACTATTATTGACGATGCTTTTACCGGACAGGCATTTATCACAACAGATCTGGATGATAATCAGATTACAGCATTTCATCCGGGAGCGATGAATGAATCACATCAAAATAAGGTTACTGATGCCAAAGGGTGCAAATTAGGCATCATCTCTCCTGATGGTCGTGATGGTATGTTGCAACATGCCGAGCAGTTTGCCGAAGCAGGTATCCCATTCATCTTTGACCCAGGCCAGGGCATGCCGATGTTTAGCGGTGAAGAACTTTCTCAATTCATCGAAAAAGCGACCTGGGTAACGGTCAACGATTATGAATGGCAAATGATGCAGGACAAATCGGGCCTGACAGCGTCTCAAATCACCGAGCAGGTCGATGCCTTGATCGTGACGCGTGGTGGTGATGGTTCAATCATCTATACTAAAGATAAACAAATAGAAATACCTTGTGTAAAACCAGAAGCAATTAATGATCCTACGGGTTGCGGTGATGCCTATCGCGCTGGTTTACTCTATGGTCTTGTTAATGATATGGACTGGGTTACTACAGGCAAAATTGCATCATTGATGGGTTCAATCAAGATTGCAAAACATGGAACACAGAATCATTCGTTTACTCTGGATGAGTTTAAAACACAGTTTGTAAATGAATTTTCGTATAAATTTTAAAAACAATACTCCCTGTTCAAGGGAGTACTGATTCAGGTAAATTTTTATGCCAGAGATTTTTGTTCTTGTCGTCGTTTATATAGAATAAATTCAGTATAACCGTTAGCTTGTTTACGACCCTTTAAGACCAGATCGAGTGCAGCCTGAAAGGGGACACTGCTAGAAAAGTCTTTTGACATTGGCTGGTAATATTTGTCATCACGGTTTTGTCGATCAACTATCACAGCCATGCGCTTCATTGCATCACGGACTTCTTCTTTGGTAATGATGCCATGGTGCAACCAGTTCGCAATATGTTGGCTGGATATTCTTAAGGTTGCACAGTCTTCCATTAATGCAACATCATTGATATCAGGCACCTTGGAACAGCCAACACCTTGACCTACCCAGCGTGATACATAGCCGAGTATGCCTTGTGCATTATTTTCCAGCTCATGGCGTATCTCTAGAGAAGATAGTTTGCGTTTTGGATCTATCACCGGGATATCAAGAATATCATCTACTGGCACCTTAGCCGCTGTCATTAAAGCATCTTGTCTGCTCTTAACGTTGAGGCGATGGTAATGAATAGAATGCAATGTTGCTGCAACAGGCGAAGGCACCCATGATGTATTGGCACCAGCCTTAAGGTGTTGAATCTTAGCCTTCATCATATTCTGCATTTCTTCTGGCATTGCCCACATGCCTTTTCCAATTTGAGCTTTATCTTTCAAACCACATTCCAGGCCAATTTGAACGTTTGAGGCTTCATAAGCCTGCAACCATTTTGCATGTTTAATCTCTGCCTTGGGAATAACCGGACCTGCTTCCATATTGGTATGGATATCATCACCGGTACGATCCAAAAAGCCGGTATTGATGAAAACCAGACGTTCACTCGCTGCCTTTATACAGGCTTTGAGATTGACCGATGTGCGTCGCTCTTCATCCATGATACCCATTTTCAAGGTGTTCTTTGATAACTTGAGTGCTTCTTCTGCGCGCGTAAATAATTCATTAGCGAACGCGACTTCTTCAGGGCCATGCATCTTTGGCTTAACAATATAGACAGAACCTTTTAAGCTGTTGGGTCGTTTTGAAGTGCCGTTTATATCATGTATGGCACAAAGCGATGTCACCATTAAGTCGACCATTGTTTCAGGAACCAGTTTTCCATCATACAAAACCATATCGGTATAAAGCTGACTGCCAACATTACGTACCAGCATCAGGCTACGTCCCTTTTTTATAACAGGCTTGCCAGCATTGCCGATAAATTCTTTGTCTGGTTCCATGGCACGTTCAATTGTTTTGCCGTCTTTTTCTATCGAACGTACCAAGGTGCCCTTCATTAAACCTAACCAATTACGATATACCTTTAATTTATCTTCAGTATCGACAGAGGCAACCGAATCTTCACAATCCATAATCGCTGTGATGGCCGATTCAATATGTATATCATAAATCTTGGCATGGTCACGGCGCCCAATAAATAAACCATCACCGAACTTGATTTCAACATGCAAGTTATGATGAGACAGGAGTATAGAATCTGGATTATCAGGTTTGCCGGTATAACCAATGTATTGTTGGGGTTTGAGCAATGTCGTCTCAGTTCCGTCGCCGAAATGTACAACAAGTTGGTTGTCCCTTATTAGGTATTGAGTTACGTGCTTGTGTGTATCTCTTTCCAATGCAAAATGTCTATCGAGTAAGTTCCGTCCGCGTTCAATAACCTTATCACCACGTATGGGATTATATTTCTTGATTCTTCTACAACCATTTCCTTGTGGAATTGTGTCCGTCGTGTAAGAGGCGTCATATAAACTACCCCAACGCGCATTAACGGCATTTAAAACATAACGGGCATTATCTAATGGAACGACGAGTTGAGGACCCGGGACAAGTGCAATTTCATCATCAACATTTTCAGTGTTGATACTAAAATCTTCGACATCATCGACCAGATAACCAATTTCTTTCAGAAATTTTTTATAGGCCAGAGGCTTATGTTTTTTCCCACGATGTTCAATATGCCAGGCATCTATTTTTTTTTGTAATGCGTCGCGTTTTTTTAATAACGCTGCATTTCGTTGCATGAAGTCGGCAAGAATTTTCTCTAGCGATGCCCAGAAATTTTTGTTGGTGACTTCTGTTTTTGGCGCGATCTCTTTTTTTACAAGATCGTAGAGACTTTTTTTGATGTGCAGTTTTCCTGCGGTAACGTAGTTTTCAGTTTCAATGCCCATGGTTTCACTGATACCTTTTAGACTTGGTTAAAAATTGAATAGATGACGCGACGCAGCAGATTAAGTGAAATTAATGCTCAAAGCAATATCAATCCATTTACTAATCTAAAAAATAATTTTTGCATTCCTGCCAAATTGAGATAGTATTTTCCGTGCCTGACGGAGCAAACCGTCGACTAATTAGAGATTAGACAATGAATACATCTGCTAAACGGCTTTGCGAAAAGCCTGACGTGCGGCCGGACGATCCTCGTTTTTCATCCGGACCGTGTAAAAAACATCCTGGTTGGAATCTATCCAACCTTTCTGTAAGTAATCTGGGTCGTAGTCATCGAGCACCCATACCAAAATCCCGTTTACACGAAGCTATCACGCGTTCGGCTAATTTATTAGGTCTACCTGATGACTGGCAACTCGCGATCGTGCCTGCTTCTGATACCGGTGCCTTTGAATTAGCCTTATGGTCGATGCTAGGGCCATGCGGTGTCGATGTCTTTGTTTGGGAAAGTTTTTCCAGCGATTGGGCGGGAGATATCGAGAATCAATTGAAGATTGATGATCTGAATATTTACCAGGCTGATTATGGTGATTTGCCAGATTTATCTCAGGCAAAAATTGATCGCGATATTGTCTTTGTCTATAACGGCACTACTAGTGGCGTGCGTGTTCCCAATCTGGATTGGATAACTCCAGATCAAAAAGGCATCGTTTTTTGTGATGCCACTTCTGCAGCATTTGCCATGAAAATGGATTTTGACAAACTCGATGTTGTTACCTGGTCGTGGCAAAAGGTCTTGGGTAGTGAAGGGGGATTCGGAATGTTAGCTTTAAGTCCAAAGGCTATTAAGCGTCTTGAGACTTATCAACCACCACGTCCATTACCGAAGATTTTCCGAATTACCAAGAGCGGTAAAGTCACTCAAGGCGTGTTTAAAGGCGCAACATTAAATACACCAAGTATGTTGGCGCTGGAAGATTTGCACTCGGCATTAAGTTGGGCTGAATCGATTGGTGGCTTACCCTCCTTGATCCAACGTTGTAATGATAATTTCAAGGCAGTGGATACCTGGGTGAGTCAAACTGAGTGGATAGATTGGTTGCCAAACAAAATAGAAACCTTATCGACAACATCAATGTGTTTAAAAGTTGTATCCAAAGAGTTTTCAAACTTGAGTGATGAGCAACAACAAACAGCGACTGGCTTAATGTGTCAATGGTTGGAAGAAGAAGGCGTTGCTTATGATATAGCCGCTTATCGTAGTGCACCGACCGGTTTTCGTTTATGGGGCGGTGCAACAGTTGAAGCGTCTGATCTGGAAAAATTAATGCCATGGCTTGATTGGGCTTATGCGCGTTGGTTGAATGAAAAGTTAAATTCAGGAGAAGTATCATGAGTAAAGTACGTGTATTAATTTCCGACCCTATGTCTAGTCAAGCCGTAGATGTATTTGAACAACGTGGAATAGATGTCGTTCAAACAGGGAAAATGACTGAAGAAGAACTGCTCGATATGATCCCCGATTTTCATGGACTAGCGATACGTTCTTCAACCAATGTGACAGAAAAGGTTTTAGAGGCAGCAACGCAATTAAAAGTGGTTGGTCGTGCCGGGATCGGTGTCGACAATATTAATGTGCCAGCATGCACAGGAAAAGGAATCGTGGTTATGAATACACCCATGGGTAACGCGATTACCACTGCGGAACATGCTTTAGCGATGATGTTTTCTCTGGCGCGGCATATCCCGCAGGCCAACCAAACGACTCATGCCGGTGCCTGGGCCAAGTCTAAATATATGGGAATTGAATTAACTGGCAAAATGCTCGGCATTATAGGCTCTGGCAATATCGGATCTATCGTTGCGCAGAAGGCAATCGGTTTTGGTCTCAAGGTGCAAGCCTATGATCCTTATTTAACGGAAGAGCGTGCTAATTCATTAGGCATTAAAAAAGTTGAACTGGAAGAATTGTTGACAACATCGGATGTTATTTCATTGCATGTGCCAAAGACGCCAGAGACAGAAAACATCATCAGTGCCTCGGCGATTAATAAAATGAAGAAAGGCGCTTTGTTAATTAACTGTGCCCGCGGTGGTTTGGTAGATGAGCTAGCATTACGAGTTGCTCTTGAGAACGGTCATTTAAAAGGTGCCGCCTTAGATGTCTATTTGGAAGAACCCGCAAAGGAAAACCCGTTGTTTGGTTTAGAGAATGTGATCTGTACACCGCATCTGGGAGCATCAACAACTGAAGCTCAGGAAAAGGTTGCCGTACAAATTGCTGAACAAATCTCGGATTACCTTTTAGAAGGTTCAATAAAGAATGCGCTGAATGCTCCAAACTTGTCAGCAGAAGAAGTGCGACAATTAGCACCCTATTTTCAGTTAACTAATTATCTAGGGGCATTTGCTGGACAACTAAGTCATACCGCAATTCAAGGCATAACGGTGACTTTTGGTGGTGATGCAGCCAAGTTAAATGTAGAACCATTGACTACTCAGGTTGTGCAATCGGTGTTAGCGCCACACTTTAATGATATTAATGTAGTTAATGCACGTGAGGTAGCGCGTGATCGAGGTATACACGTTACTGAAGCAAAAGAGGACCTCGAAGAGGTATATCACAATCGCGTTACCATCAGTATTACTGCTGATGATAAGACACGCAGTGTCTGCGGTACCTTAATACAAAATCGGCCCAGATTAATTGAGATTAAAGGGATTAAACTGGAGTCAGAATTTGGTGAACATATGTTGTATATCACCAATCAGGATGAGCCGGGGATAATTGGTGCGATAGGCAACTTTGCCGCAGATAAAAATATTAATATTGCTAATATGCATCTTGGACGCAGAGAAAGCCGAGGCGATGCGGTTTCTTTACTTGAGATAGATGCACCTATTAACGCAACCGATCTTGATGGTTTAAGGGCGATTGAGTATATCCGCGATGTGCAATATCTAAACTTTAACCCATTAGTATTATGAATGAGGTAAAACCTTTTCCTGATCCCTATTGGTTATTAAACAAAGCAGAGGATACGCAATCAGCTTTTGTTGTTGTCCTAGTATCAATGTCGATTAATGATGCTGTTGTGAAATTAACGCAACAATTTCTTGATCAAAATAATATTGATATTGATTCAACCAATATGCTGTCTGATAAACAAGTAACCGAGTTCTATATTGCAGCAACTACACAAGTTGCTTGGGAAATATTCCAAAAACTATTGGTCTTGGTATCAGACGTAGACGCTGATGTTTTTGTTTTGCCGGTTGCTGGACGAAAGAAAAGACTTTTAATCTGTGATATGGATAGCACGATCGTACAAACTGAGACGCTGGACGATATTGCTGCGAGCACTGGCATCGGGGAACAGGTTCGTGAAATTACTGTCAGAGCGATGCGAGGGGAGTTGGACTTTCGTAAGGCACTGGATGAACGCGTTAGTTTACTGGAAGGCGTTTCAGAGAAGATCTTCGAAGAGATTGCACAGGAGGTTCAAACTAACCTCGGTGCGGAGGAACTGATTAACTTGGCACAGAAGCACGGGTTGCGTACGGTGCTTGTCAGTGGTGGTTTTGAGCCTATAGTAAAAGTAGTTGCAGTAAAGCTGGGCTTTGATCGTTATGTTTGTAACAAGGCGGAAATTACCAATGGCAGATTAACAGGTAAGGTAGTGAAACCCATTGTTGACGCGAACACGAAATTAAACGTGCTCAAACAAGAAGCTAAACAACTAGCAATTACATTAGAACAGACTTGTACAGTTGGGGATGGAGCGAATGACTTGCCCATGTTGCAAGCCGCATGTATTGGTGTTGCTTATAATGGTAAGCCGCTTGTTCGTGCAGGCACACCATATCAAATCAATTCCAGTAGTCTTAGTTCGATATTATTGATAATGGGAATTACGTAATTGTAATTCCCATTCTGATTCGATTTCCTACTCAATTTTATTATATTTTTAATTAATAAAACCCGCACAAGGCGGGCTTTATTAGACTAACTTATAATACTTACGCTACGGCTTGTTGAGTAGATTCAAGGCGTTCTCGAAGTGCTTGAACCTGCGCTCGTAATTCTGCAGGTAAATGGTCACCAAAGGTATCGTAATATTCTTCTATACCCTGTAATTCAGACAACCAACCTTCAGTATCCACACGCATCAGGTTTGCGATATCTTCATCAGACATATCCAAACCGTTGAAATCGATTCCATCCAATGTTGGCATATTGCCTATCGCAGTTTCGATAGCGTCAGCAGTACCAGTACAACGTTCAAATACCCATTTCAGAACACGGCTATTTTCACCGAAGCCGGGCCACATAAATTTGCCAGCTTCGTTTTTACGGAACCAATTGACGTAGTAAACCTTTGGCATTTTAGCACCTTCGGTTTTACCCATATCTAACCAGTGACCCCAATAATCCGCCATGTTGTAACCGCAGAATGGCAGCATTGCCATCGGATCTCGACGCAATTTGCCGATGGCACCGAAAGCAGCCGCAGTCATCTCAGAGGCGATAATGGTGCCGAGGAAAGTGCCATGATTCCAATCCAGAGCTTCTGTTGCCAAAGGCACGACAGAGGCGCGACGACCACCGAATAAAATAGCGCTGATTGGAACGCCTTTTGGATCTTCCCATTCATCTGCAATAACAGGGCATTGACCTGCACGTGCGGTGAATCGGGCATTTGGGTGCGAAGAAGGTTTCTCTGACGCTGGTGTCCAGTCGTTACCTTTCCAGTCGATAAGATGAGCAGGCGCTTCTTTTGTCATAGATTCCCACCAAACATCACCGTCATCGGTTTCAGCAACGTTAGTAAAAATAGCATTTGCTTCCATAGACAACATGGCATTTGCATTCGTGGCCATACCTGTGCCTGGCGCTACACCAAAGAAACCTGCTTCGGGATTGATTGCATACAATTGACCATCTGCACCAAATTTCATCCAAGCAATATCGTCGCCGACAGTTTCAACTTCCCAGCCGGGAATAGTTGGTGTCAGCATGGCGAGGTTAGTTTTGCCACAAGCGCTTGGAAAAGCACCGGCGACGTATTTCACAACACCCTCAGGATTAGTGAGTTTCAGGATGAGCATGTGCTCAGCCATCCAGCCTTCATCACGCGCCATTGTTGAGGCAATTCGCAGTGCGAAACATTTCTTGCCGAGTAATGCATTACCACCATAACCCGAACCAAAAGACCAGATCTCACGGGTTTCTGGATAATGAACAATGTAACGATTATCTGGATTACAAGGCCATGGTGCATCTTTATCACCCGCAGCTAATGGAACGCCGACAGAGTGAAGGCAAGGCACAAAGTCGCCATCAGCACCTAAGACATCGAGTACAGCATTGCCTACTCTGGCCATGATATGCATATTCGTAACAACGTAAGGAGAATCTGATATTTCAACACCGATCTGTGCGATATCAGAACCGATAGGGCCCATGCTGAAAGGAATAACATACATGGTACGGCCTTTCATACACCCGCTGAACATAGTGTTCAATGTTTTGCGCATTTCAGTTGGATCAGCCCAATTGTTTGTAGGGCCAGCATCTTCTTCTTTCTCTGAACAGATATAGGTGCGATCCTCAACACGCGCTACATCAGCAGGAATCGAATTAACATGGTAGCTGTTTGGACGTTTGTCCTCATTCAGCTTTCTGGCGGTGCCGCTTTTGACCATGATATCCCACATGGTTTCCCACTCTGCATCTGAACCATCACACCATACGATGTTATCTGGTTCACACAAAGCGGCCATATCATCAACCCAGGTCAGCAGTTTTTTATTTTGCGTTGCCATTAATGTTTCCCTCAATTTGATTGTTTAAATTTAATAGCTGTAAGAAATAAAAGCAGAATTCCCATGAAAGGAACTCCTGCTTTATCGGATTTTGTTAACTTTAAGACGAAGGATGCTTATATATCTAATTGTAATTATTAAAATTATAATGATGAAATACGGACAACGGATGCCGCCAAGCAGCATCTCCAGCTTCTTGTGCATATATCATTCTTGTTTTAGTAGACTAAATCAAGTGGAACCACAAATTTAATTGCGATTTAGAGGTGTAAAGGTACGGAAAATATAAATGAAGTTGTGAACGGTTATTCCGGAATATCAGAATAAGATTTTATGTTGTTTCGTCCGTGACCTTTGACAAAGTATAAGGCTCGATCAGCCTCTCTAAGAATATCACTCACCTGAAAGTCATCATCAAGCAAATCATTTTCATGATGACGTAATGAAGAAAGGCCGATGCTCATAGTTATACTCATCTTGGCTCCTCGACAATCCCAGTCAGCTTCTTTAATTGTCGATATGATCCGTCTAGCAAGTTTTTGCGCACCTGCGGGGTTAGTTTCAGGTAGTGCCAGCACAAATTCTTCGCCGCCAATTCTTGCAAGAGTATCACCTTCGCGGGTGAACTCAGTGAGTATTTCGGCAATGGTTTTTAATACATTGTCTCCACATTCATGACCATGAGTATCATTTACCATCTTAAAATGGTCCAGATCCATCAGCATCAAGCTGAATGGTTGGGCGTAGCGTTTTGCTCTGGCCATACTTGCGGTGACTTCTGTATAAAAGTAGCGGCGGTTAAATAGCTTGGTTAAGGGGTCAATGACCGACATTTCTTCATAGCGAGCTTTTAATTTTTCTGATTCTTCAAGAGCATAACGCAGTTCCTTGGTACGAACATCGACAATATTTTTCATATTGTGCATAAGCTTGTCGTTATTTAAGAGCATACTCATTAAGTCTGCATAGATAATCACTGAGTGTTCTTGCCATGAATCAAAATGATTTGGGACAGGGTGAATTAATTCAATGACTCCCAATAACGAATCATTTACTAATAAAGGCGCACAGATCAAAGAACCGATGTCTTTTTCATTAGTTTCATAGTGAAGCAAGTTTTCATCTGATGTCTTGCAATTGGGTATATGAATGATTTCTTTCTTTGCTGCTGTTTTTCCCAAAACGCCATCACTTATTAAGCAGGTGTGAGTTTTATTATTAATTGATGATTTGTTTTTAGCAAACCCATTCCAATCCAGGTTTGCAACGCAATTAAGTGAATCTTCTTCAAGTAAATAGAGTGAGACTTCTTCTGTTTCAAGGTGTTCGAAGATTGCGTGCATCATGGAATCGATTAAATCTTCACGATCAAGCTGTTGATTACCTAAATTCGAGATAATTCTCAGACCAGATAGAGAGTTTAGTAACTGCATAAACTGGGCATTAACAACAGCCGGTATTTCAATTTTACCCATGATGTCTTTTATTGGTTCCATAGTCTTATCTCGCAATCTCATCAACAAGTTGATTAATGTTTTCAAGTTTTTTATATGATTTAGAAATATATTTTTCTAATGCATTTTTATCGATATTAAGTGATTTGAAAGTCTCAAGTTCTTGCATAGGGTCGTAGTTTGTCTGCAAGATCCATTGGCGAGAAATTCGTGAACATAGACCTATCAACATGACCATATCAGTGTTTCTTTCCTGATATTTCAGATTGTGGTGATGTTCGATAATATCGATTAACTCAAAAGGGAGTTTCCACTTATGTCCTAACCAGGCACCTGCTTCATGATGGTTGAAATCAATAGTTTCTGTTTCGTATTCGATTAGACGTTTTTCTTTGTTTTCCGCTGCAGTGGTAAATAACTTAGACATGATATTTGGAAATCTGTCGACTAAAACCAGAATGCCTATGTTGTGTAACAATCCATGGAGGTAGAGTTGATTAGGATCGAGAGTCTGGTCTGAATCAATGAGATTTACAAAGCCAGAGGCAAGCTCTGCTGTTATAAATGCACTAGACCAATATTTTTTTAAATCGAACTGTTGACACTTATCCGGGTTAAATACACTGCTCATTGCCAAACTTAGCGCAAAACCTTTTACTAAATCTAAACCTAGAACATTGATGATAGCTTCTTCAAGCGTTGTGACTTTTCGCCCGAAACCAAAAAATGCAGAATTAGACATGCCTATAATTTTTGCTGATAGGGCGGGGTCTTTTTTTATTATTTTAGCGATATCATCTAAGCCGCTGCTGACATCATTTGAGGCAATAAGAATCTCTTGCGCTATAGATGGCATAGCAGGTAAATGGTCGATTTTTTGAATTTCCAGTCTCACGCTTGAAATCGTCTGCCTTCCTGTCATATTACTATCCGTGATTGCTTAAATATTGTTGTATGGTTAAAGAGTAATAGCGGCCGCGACAGGTCATCTCTTTAATTGTTTTTTTACTCTTTTTATCAGATAAATAGCTGTGATTTCTAATTCTATAAATTATCCGTATGTTAATATTCACTTACTATGATTGCCTACCCAGACATTGATCCTGTTGCCCTAAACCTTGGATTTCTAAAGATACATTGGTACGGAATCAGCTATGTACTTGGTATTTTAGCGGCCTGGTGGTTACTACGGTTTCGCGGCAGTCAAGATCAGTGGGGTTTTAGCTCAGAACAAGTCTCTGATCTTATCTTCTATGCCATGCTGGGAATTATTGTTGGTGGTCGGTTAGGGTCGGTGATTTTTTATAATCTGCCTTATTATCTTCAGCACCCGCTAGAGGTTATTTATCTCCAGCAGGGCGGGATGTCTTTTCATGGTGGTCTGCTAGGTGTGTTTGCCGCTGTTTGGTTCTTTTGCCATAAATTCAATAAGCGCTTCTTTAATGTTACTGATTTTATTGCCCCCGTTGTTCCAATCGGATTAGGCTCAGGCCGGATCGGTAACTTTATTAACGGAGAACTTTGGGGTGGACCAAGTAATTTGCCATGGGCGATGATTTTTCCAGACCCTGCGGCAGGCGGGATAGCACGGCATCCCTCGCAGCTTTACGAAGCATTGCTTGAAGGCTTGATATTGTTCATTATCCTCTGGTGGTTTTCATCTAAACCCAGACCGGTCATGGCAATTTCAGGATTGTTCCTGTTTGGATATGGTGTTTTTAGGTTTATGGTTGAGTTTGTCCGAGTACCCGATGCGCATATTGGCTATCTTGCATTTGATTTTGTGACTATGGGCATGCTGCTTTCTACTCCTATGATATTATTCGGTCTCATCTTATTCGGCATCGCTTTTCGAGCAAAGGAAATTAACTAGAAGTGCAACAATATCTAGATTTATTACGCCATGTAAAAACGAATGGCACAAAAAAAGAGGATCGTACTGGTACAGGGACTATTAGTGTCTTTGGGTATCAAATGCGATTTGATTTAGATAAAGGTTTTCCATTAGTGACAACTAAGAAATGTCATCTCAAATCGATTATTTATGAATTGCTTTGGTTCTTGCAGGGCAATACTAATATTCAATACCTTAAGGATAATGGGGTATCAATCTGGGATGAATGGGCCGATGAGAACGGCGATTTGGGTCCAGTATATGGTGCGCAATGGCGATCATGGAACACGACAGATAAAACAATCGATCAAATCACACAAGTCATTGAACAAATAAAGCAGAATCCAGACTCACGACGCTTAATTGTCAGTGCGTGGAATGTGGGTGAACTAGATCAAATGGCGTTAATGCCTTGTCATGCTTTCTTTCAGTTTTATGTTGCAGATGGAAAGCTCTCTTGCCAACTCTATCAGCGTAGTGCGGATATCTTTCTGGGTGTGCCGTTCAATATCGCATCATACTCTTTGCTACTAATGATGGTTGCGCAGGTAACGGGACTTAAGGTTGGTGAGTTTGTGCATACCTTTGGTGATGCACATATTTATTTAAACCATTTTGATCAAGTTGAAGAACAATTATCGCGTAAACCTTTTGTTCTTCCAGAAATGAAAATAAATTCTACTGTTACTGATATTTTTTCATTTGACTATAGTGACTTTGAGTTAATTAATTATCAATCACATCCATCCATTTCAGCACCAATAGCTATTTAGAGGAGATAATATGGGCTTAATAAAAATAGTATTTATTACATATTTTATGTCCTTGTTACCATTTGCACTGCAAGCTAGTGAAGAATCTCCGGATAAAATAGTTAAGCAAACGGTTGATAAAGTCCTCTCTGTTTTAAAAGATAAAAATCTTGAACAAGAAATTCAGAAAGAAATGGTTTTTGAATTGGTCAAAGATCGAATTAATTTTAAAGAAATGTCTAGACGTATACTCGCAACCAACTGGAACATTGCTGATGAAAAACAGCGTAAGGAATTCATCTTATTATTTGAAAAAATATTACTTAATACCTACTGGGAACGTATAAGACGTTTTGCTGGTGAACGTGTCGAGTATGTCTCTGTAAGCTCAGATAATGAAGACTATGCTACTGTTGATACAATTATAGTGAAAGATAAGACTGATATAGAGATACCCATCTCATACCGTATGAAACGATTTGTAAATATCTGGTTTGCGTATGACTTCACTGTTGAACGATTAAGCCTGGTACAAAGCTATCGAAATGAATATAGAGCGATCGCCAAAAATAATGGCGTTGATGGACTATTAGAACAGATGAAACGTGATGTTGTGCGTATCAGTTCCAGGAATTAATCAGACTTCGTCTCGCTAATCATGCAACTCTCAATTATTGTCGCTATGGATCGTAACCGTGTTATCGGGAACAATGATTCATTACCATGGCATATTTCAGCGGATCTGAAAAACTTCAAGAAAATCACTATGGGAAAACCTATCGTCATGGGTCGTAAAACCCATGAATCCATAGGCAGGCCATTGCCCGGTAGAGAAAATATCATTATTACCCGTGATAAAACCTATCAGGCAGAAGGTTGTACGGTATTGAATAGCATCGATGAAATATTTGAATATTGCGAAGGTGTCGAAGAAGTGATGATTACCGGTGGTTCAGAAATATACAAATACACTTTAGAGCAAGCAACACGATTGTATCTGACTGAAGTACATACAGAGATAGAGGGTGATACTTTTTTCCCTGAGTTTAACCGCAGTGATTGGAGTGAAGTTTCTAGGGAGGCATTTACAGCTGACGAAAAGAATGAGTTTGATTACAGTTTTGTATTATTAGAAAAAAAGTAATGATTATTTTTCTAGGCTGTAAATATGTACGTTAGTTTTTCTGATGAATTCAAGTTTAGTTTCCCTTTTGTCTTTCATAGGCGTTCGAATGTTTTCACCTTGTTTCATGTTAATTAATAGAAACTCTTGCTCCGGTGGTGCAACGAAGGTAACAAGACCAACGACACCACTAATCACGAGTAATAGCCACACGAAAAAGGTTGGTAATGTTTCGCTAGCACTTAAGGCATAAAGTGCAATGCAGATAGGAATTAAGAGCAAGAAAAGCCAGCGAATAATTTTAATATCTCCATCCAGACTGAGCTGTTCTATATCCTTTAACGCGATTATTTTTTCGAATTCTCCAGTATCATGATTAATAATCAGCTGATTTTCTTCAACTATTACCTTACTTTCTATAAGCTCTGAGATTATGATCTTATTTTCATTCACCATAACTGAATCATAAAGAGTGATGCTGTTAATGCCAACAAATAAAATTGATTATGCAACAAACCAGGCGTAGCCAAATAATCGTTAACAAGTCGTTTGAGAAGAGTTGTACGATTTGGTTTGCAGCACCGTATTCACTATCACAGGATGTCATCTTTCCTAAAGGAATGCTGCTCAATCTCGTTGAACATAAAGATCTGGATGAGCCCTATCGTTATGAAATCTATCCGATTGATAGTGAAGGTTGGGCGCCATATTTGATATCAGACACACATCGTTTTGATAAAAATTTTCGTCATAGTTTTAACAGTTACCTGACTAAGGCTGAGCTTGAACAGTATTGTGAGCCTGTTTACCAAAAGGCGTATCCCGTCCCCGGCGAGTTAAAATTTCATCTAGCACTGCAAGGGTGTTTATTTGGTACTGCTGTAGCTGATGCGATTGGCTTGCCATTCGAAGGGCTTTCTTCGCGGCGGATTAAAAAATTTAAAATAAACCCACTAAGACATCGGTTTTTATTTGGTCGCGGTATGTTGTCAGATGATACAGAGCATACTTGTGTCGTTGCGCATGCATTAATAGCAAGTAAAGGTGAAAAAAAACTGTTTTCTACAGCGCTTGCCTGGTCACTACGTTGGTGGTTTCTTGGAATGCCAGCAGGTATAGGCATGGCGACACTGCGAGCTTGTCTAAAACTATGGTTGTTTATCCCGGTAACTAAAAGTGGTGTTTTCAGTGCCGGTAATGGACCAGCGATGCGTACGGCAATACTAGGCGCCTATACTTATGATGATGAAAACTTACGTTCATCACTTGTAACCCTAAACACAATAATAACCCATACCGATCCTAAGGCAACTAAGGGCGCGAAGATCGTAGCTGAATTCACCGCGAGAAATGTGCAAGGTGTTCCTTTAACTAACGATAACTGTTTGACGGAACTTGCCGCTATTATTGGCGACGATGAAGAACTTCACGGTTTGCTAAGTCGTGCGATTGAAAGTGCAAAAGTAGGTCAATCAGCATTGGAATATTGCCAGGAAAATCAACAAGCAAAAGGTGTGAGTGGTTATATCTATCATACACTTCCTGTAGTCGTACAGATTGTTCTACGGCATAACGACCATTACGAACAAGCAATCTGTGAAGCGATTGCATGCGGTGGTGACACTGACACAGTTGCAGCCATCATAGGTGGTATTGTCGGTGCTAATGTTGGTAAGGCAGGGATTCCATCTGATTGGATAGATAATTTAAAAGATTGGCCAAGGGATAAGAACTATCTTCGCTTGCTCGGGGAAGAACTCGCTGTTGTAAAATGGACCGGGAAAACAGGGCGAACACAATGGATGGACCCGATACGACTCTTACTAAGGAATGCCTTTTTTATGATATGGGTATTGGCGCACGGTTTTAGACGATTATTACCGCCTTATTAATCAAGGTAGTGAACAGGAATAATTTGTGTGGACAATAAAAACAGAATAAGCGCACTGGCAAAGTGCTATAAAAATAAGCACCTAATCTTGAGTGTAGAAAAAGAAATTAAACATCTGACTGAAGAATCACTTAGGGAAATCACGGTTAATAATCTAGAAGGTATTCAGAGCGCTGTTAAGCTTATTGTATTTGACGAATACAGAGATGCCGACATTGACAACCCCATTCTTTGGCTGCATCTCGTTGTTGAAGCATGCGAATGGTTTGAAGAAGCGGATGATTATCTAATATGGCGGCAAGACCTGGGGTTTAAAGATAATGACTTCTTTCTGGAACTCTATGAAAGGCTAAAAAACAATGTGCCTGAAATAAGAAAATTGATTGGTTATGACGTTAAGGCGATAGACCATTACCATATAGAATTTAATACAGATGTAGCACAGGCCTTAAGGAACTTCGACATCTAATCTCCAGCTAATCTAAAACAGGGCTTGTCTTAATTTAAATGAATTGCCCTATACCACCGACTGTGGTTCTCAGATTGACCTGGCGTAATTGTGATATTTTTATGAAGGAATTTTTTGAAATAATCCTTTAGTTCATTTTCGGTAGGCACTGGATCATTTGCTTTCACATGAAAATCAATGATAGGGCTATCTTCTTTAATCGAGAAAATACCTGTTTCACGACTATTAAACATTAGGCTGACTTCGATAATTTCTTTCTCTAATAGAAGTTGCTTTTGATGATCAGTTAAAATGTACTCAAGCTCATCATTAAGTGTCGCTTTATGTTTTTTATTATATGCTTTTTCTTTGATAGACGCGTAAATGAAGCTGATTATTACGATTAATATAAATACGGCCCATACTGTGTAGCATGTGTAAATTAAAAAATCCCATGACTTGGAAACGCGTGCTCCAAAGTAATGTATAAAAAGATTTGGGTAAATAAAATCGATGGCCAAATCGATGATGAATAAGCTGAAAATTAGCAACGAAAATAGATGGAGTATTTTTTCTCTATTCACAATAAAAAAAACTAGAACATAACGCTACCCGTGCGCGCATAATCTTTAGTGTTGCCCATGGAATCGATAAAGTCCTTCTCTATAAATTTTGTATTCAAAAGGTTCTCAATATGTTCTTTTGATAGGTTCTGCCATTTAATATAAATATATTCACCATTATCGATAACATCAATCATAAGATAAGACTTAAATTTTTCGTCAAGTTGAATAAAATCAAGATTATCATTTTGGCTCACTGCATTAATAATCTCTCCATCACTATTCAGTTCAACGATAAAGCCCGGTAGTTCACGCGATTCGCCCAGTAGTTTTTCGCCTAATTCACCAATGCCCTGCATTATTTTGAATTGAAAAGGAAATTTTGGATCACTCTTGGGCATCGTGTCAGAACACTAATGATTGTTTGAATCTTTAGTTATTAGTTTGACTATCGTCAAAGTTATCGCGTGGGTAAGAAAATACCCACCAGGTATCGCCGTTTGAAGAAAATCAGGGCTACTGAAAATTGACTCAGTGCCTGTGCTGAATTGGCTAATAATCCATGCATCGCTTGTTATCCAGATAGCAGCAAAGACAATGATGATAGATAAATTTAGATAATCGCCAAAAAGTTGCGTAGCCAACCAGAGGCTGCATAGCAATCCAGTAATACCAAGAATCATAGCAGGTAGCGTTAATCCATCATCGTAGAGCGCCTTAAGGCCTGGTAGTAGAAGATAAATGCAAATAGCCAGACTAATCAAAACGGGGAATATATAAGCCTCACCAAAACCTGCCTGGTTATTAAATGAACGGTTTTTTCTCAACAATTTATGCATGGCATTTATATTTTTCACTCTAGTAATTGAATATATGTTTAAGCGTTAGAAATTAAAAGGGCCGGCTTTTTGTATAGACTCAGGCATCCACGTTTCATGTACATGCAACCACTGCAAGGGTTCCGTTTTTTTAAATATCACAGTAGCAAGCCGACCATTATCGGGCGGTGTAGAAGCGAGGGCATTACGCTGCCATTCTTCATAAGTTGCAATAATTTCATTATTCAAAATACGTTGTATTTTAACGTTACGAATAGCAATACGAAAACCAGGGTTGGTATCGTATGTTTTTCTGATGCCTGAGCTTAATTCTCCCAATGAAAGAATTATTCCTGCGGGAGGGATCAACAAAAAGCTAGAATCAAACCGAGCAAGAAAGCCTTCGTCAAAACTAATAGCATCAAGCGTACCCGTAAACCAGCCAACAAAGAATTTATGCAAGTCTTCAATCTCAGTTCGAACAATATCTTCTAATTCATTTGTCATCACTGAGTTCCACCTAGTCTGGTCGCCATTGAAATTGCTTTAATGAAATACGATATTTGTCATCAAAGATAACGCCTTCTTCTTCTAATAGCAGTCGCTGATAGTCGTCGCAACCATCGAGACCTCTGGGACTAATCTTGCCCTTTGCATTGATCACACGATGCCAAGGTGTAGACGAGTCATTTTCTAATGCGGCTAATGCAAAACCCACCTGTCGTGCATTACGAGGAAAACTAATCAACATTGCAATTTGTCCATAGGTAGCAATACTGCCTTTAGGTATACGTGAAACCATGGAATAGACCAGTTTATGGCTAATAGTCATAATTGTAATGAATTATGATGATTGCATTCGGTCAGAAGAAGACATTAAAAATATTAATACATTTTTCTATAATATAAATATTTGAAGAGGCTCAATTTAAGAGTGCATAAAATAAATTCATTAGTTTCTAGTAGTACTATTCTTCCTGCACGCGCATCTGCTTGGATGTATTAATCAACGTTATCGACTCGGCTCTATCAAATTAGATTAATTCAACAATACGTAAAAAGAAATAAGTATATATTATAGACAAGACAACAGTAACTAAACAAACAAAACCGAAAGTAGCCAATTCTTTTAATTCAATCCATTTTTACCGAAGCCGAGAAATGGTAGAATAATCGACGCCTTGCAGGTCACGCTATTTTCTCATTATATATGGCATACTCTTTATTCATTGGCCGTGACTATGTGCACTTTGATATCAGATCCAAAGATTGTAAACCTAAATGTGACTCATCGGTCATAACTAACCTGCTTAAGGAAAGAAGCATGCTCGAAGCGAAATGAATATACTACATATCTCAGATATGCATTTTGGCCCTCGTCACTGGCTTGGAAAAAGTGAATTGTTGTTAGAGAAATTAAACAGCTATGCGGCCGATATTGTATTTAACACAGGCGACAATACGACGGATGCTCTCGAAAATGAATTTGAATCGGCTGGGAATTTTTTGAAGTCAATTGAGTGCCAGCATATCGTTTCGATCCCCGGAAATCATGATAAACGAAATATGCGAAGCGCTGACTATTTTCGAGAGTATATCGACGACATTGAAGTCATTCGCCCGTTAAATCGTGACAATTGTAGAAAGCATAATATTTTTCTTGATGGGAATACGAATGGGATAAAGGAATATTTTACTGACATCAATTTTCTTAAAAACATCACGATTGATGGTGAGTCCCTTCTGGTAGTCTGTCTCGACACTAACACACTCTATACAGACAAAGGATTTGTCGATACTGAAATGCTGAGAACACTTTCTCATGCAATTAGCAAAGAAAGTTACGATAGAATAATTCTTCTAAATCATCACTCAATCCTAGACACAGATTCAGATCCTCTTTTCAATTCCAGGATAGTTGTCGATTTCGTAAGAGAGAATAATATAGAACATGCTTTCTGTGGCCATACTCATCAGTTGTCGATAATGAGATCAACTGATCTGTATCACAAACATTCATTCACTCAATATAAGAATGGATCGCTATCAAGCACCAATACACCAAATGACACAAATATGTTTCTGTATTATAAAAACTTTGGCACCGAAGCAATGGATATTCATATAGTTAGAGCAATTGTTGAAAATGGATGTCTGAAGTTTAAAGAAGAAGTACTTCCTGCCACTAGGACTCAGTAAAACGATCAGATGAAGACTCTAAGTAAATAAAAATAAAATAAATCTGCTCCCTTTTATATGTAATTATCTTTATCTTAGGACAATAACCTACGGTTGTTCCTTGTTTATTTTCCCCATATCTACATCTATCGGTATTAGAATTTCATTACGTCTCAAGAACCACAAAGAAAAGGGAGCGTTATATCGAGCCCATATTGCTTCACCTTTAATGGTGAGATCCATGCGTTGAATCCATGATTCTAATTCCGCTTTGTTTTGTAAATAATTTTTCTCACTCCATAATCCTGAATAACGTACTGCTGCGATTCGTCTAGCAGGGACTTGTCGTAATGTGACTGTTGGATCATCTGGCTCTGGAATAGTTTGCATTGTGTATGAGTCTGGCATCATGAAACTCACAGCCCAGTTCTCATTAATTCGCTGCTGTCCTACTGGTGCTGTCATGTGTATTTTTTCACTAGTAGCTTGTTGAGCAACAGGTGCCGTCATTGCAACTTTGTCGCTCGTTCTGTTGTCACCAGAGATATAACGAAACAGTCTTTTAAATGCCAGGTTACCCGCATCTTCTAGGTTTCCTTCGACAATAGTTTCGGCGAGTATATGTGGCGCATAATCCCGAAGCTCAAACTTGTCTTCTTTCTTTATCACTTTGTACTTGGCTTCTTCTATTGCTATAGCATCAATTGTTCCAGATAGTATTAGCGTTATTGCAGCTATTATTTTTATATTATATGTCATTACACTATCTTCGATTGGCGTGAGGGTACACTGAACAGTTTTTCATCTTCTAATCGCATCGCTGTCATTTCTCCACCCCATAAGCATCCGGTGTCTAGAGGGTACACGTTATATCGATTAAAGTTTTTTTCATTACCTAAGCGAACGGTAGACCAATGTCCAAATACGATTTTATGTTCCTTTGTTTGTCTGTCCTTTAGCGCATACCAGGGGTTTAATGCTTTGTTTTCTTTGCCCGGCGCATTCTTGGCAGAGAGTTCTAATTGTCCATCTTTATAGCAATAGCGCATGCGCGTTAGACAATTAATGATGAAACGATGACGATCATATCCTTCTAATGATTCAGTCCATATATCTGGTTCATCGCCATACATATATTTTATAAAGACATCGAACTGATCGCTACGCAATAGGGCTTCAGTTTCTTGAGCAAGTTCTATTGCCTGTGCTAATGACCATTGTGGAGGTAGACCGGCGTGTATCATTGTGAAGTTTAAACCTGTGTCATACACAAGTAGCGGAAGATTTCTTATCCAGCTTAGTAGTTCATCAACATTTTTAGCGTTGAGGATGTCGTCAAATGTATCTTTTCGGTGTGGTTTGCGAACCTTGTTGGCGATTGCAAGTAGATGCAGGTCGTGATTACCAAGCACTATTTTGGCAGAAACGCCTAGTGATTTAACGAATTGTATACAAGCGAGTGATTTCGGTCCCCGGTTGATAAGGTCGCCTACAAACCATAGACAGTCATTTGATTCATCAAAGTTAATCTTATCAAGTAAATCTTGTAGTTCTGCATAACAACCTTGCAGATCACCTATCGCGTAGGTGCTCATATTTAATGCAGTGTGTTTGGCGTAGCGAGATTGAAAATCGGTATTGGTGCATCGAAATCCTTGCCATCATCAGCGACCATCTCATATTTACCTTGCATGCAACCAACAGGGGTTTCTAACACTGCGGCACTTGTGTATTGAAATGATTCACCTGGTTGTAGATAGGGTTGTTCGCCAATGACTCCTTCTCCTTGAACTTCCTGTACCTTGCAATTGGCATCAGTAATTAACCAATGTCGTCGTAACAGTGTTGCTGCCATACTGCCGTTATTGGTGATAGTGATGGTGTAAGCAAACACATAACGTTCCTGTTCAGGTAGTGATTGGTCATTTACATATTGGGTTTCAGCGCTGATGCTGATGTCGTACTGTTTTTCATCCATAGGCATATTTCACCTTATTCATGGAATTGGTTCAAGTAGGACTAAAACACTATTTATATCAATGAATTAGACTTATTTGTTTTCTTTCTATAACTCATCGCCTCAGTTAAATGCTGAGTTTGTATGTGATCACTGCTCGATAGGTCAGCGATTGTTCTAGCGACTTTTATAATTCGGTGTATCGCGCGACCTGAAAGTGCCAGTTTTATTGTCGCAGTTTGTAGTAATGACTTATCACTTTTAGTTAAGGCACAATACTGCTCAATGTCATTCGTGTTTAACGCTGAATTTGAGCAGCCATTTCTTTTCAATTGACGTTTAAATGTATTGCATACGCGCTCTCTAATCGTTGTGCTGGTATCAGAATCGACTTCTCTCGTCTGATTAATGATTGCATCAGGAATACTGTGGACTTCGATGACCATATCAAGCCTATCCATAAGTGGTCCGGATATTTTACTTTGATATCGTTTGATTTGTTCTTCAGTACAGCGACAGCGGCTGCTGGAATCACCCAGATAACCGCATGGGCATGGATTCATGGCTGCAATCAGTTGAAAGTTAGCTGGATATTCAACTTGATTGGCGGCACGCGAGATGACGATGCGTCCTGACTCTAATGGTTCTCGTAATACTTCTAGTACATGCCGGTTAAACTCAGGCAGTTCATCGAGAAACAGCACGCCGTTATGCGCCAGTGATATCTCTCCAGGTTTTGGATGACTACCGCCACCGACTAAGGCAACTGATGATGCAGAGTGATGAGGTGAACGAAAAATGCGTTGTTGCCATGTCGATGGGTCGAAACCTTTATTGCTAATTGATGCGATTGCCGCAGTTTCAAGCGCTTGCTTATCAGTCATCTCCGGCATGATACTGGGCAATCGTTCTGCCAGCATAGTTTTGCCTGAGCCTGGCGAGCCTATCATAAGTAGATTGTGTCCACCTGCAGCGGCGATTTCTAATGCTCGTTTTGCATGCTCATGTCCATAGACTTCACTCAGATCTTTGTCATATTTCGTTACGTAATCAAATTTTTTCGACTGGTGTTCTTCTAGTATTTTCGTTCCAGAGATATGCGCGCATACATCTAATATGTGTTCGGCTGGTTTACATGATGTCCCTTTAACTAACGCAGCTTCATCAGCATTGTCGATAGGTAAGATCAAACTTCGTTGAGATTTTCTTACTGCTAATGAGACAGGCAAGGCGCCTTTTATTGATCTTAATTCCCCGGTTAATGAGAGTTCACCTATAGCTTCATGCTGTTGCATTCCTTTTTCGGATATTTGTCCGGAGGCGATCAAAATACCTAACGCTATAGGGAGATCAAAACGTCCCCCTTCCTTTGGTAAATCGGCAGGGGCTAGATTGACTGTGATTCTGCTAAGTGGAAAATCAAATTGATTATTGAGGATAGCACTGCGAACGCGTTCTTTACTTTCTTTAACAGTTGTTTCTGGTAGGCCGACAATAGTAAAACCGGGGAGGCCACGCGAGAGGTGAACTTCAACTGTTACTAGAGGTGCATTGATACCATCCTGTGCACGCGAATAAATGATTGCAACACTCATCAATATTTCATCCTTGAAATTAATTACATAAAACTGGTTAAAAATCTTCAAACTAATTTATCACATTTTTTGTTTCTTGTTGCACAGACTTAGAACATTAAATAAAAAAACGCACCAGTAAGTTGCAAGAAATTATTATGTGCAATCTGAAACCCTTATATTCAAAGGGTTTTCTGCTTGGCATAGTAACTGCACTGCAACATATTAAGAATGAGAGCTATTGATGTTCATGATTCGGTAGTTACTAGCCTTTCAAATAGATCGCTAGGGTTCCGGCGTTAAAGACAACGTGACTGGTCCGAGAGCAATCGACCTTCATCCGAAGGTTACACGGCGGGATAAAAGCCCGGGAGGTAGTCACCATGATTCAGATCATTGGTACCTCTCTTTCAAATATTTTTTCAACTACACATAAGGGGAAGGTTTTATGAAGTTTCATAACACTATCCGTAATAAATTGTTATTAGTCACATCTTTAATTTTTAGTTCTGTTTCATTTTCTATTAATGCTGAGCCTCTCAAGGTTGGTTACAGTGACTGGCCAGGTTGGGTTGCATGGGAAGTAGCAATTGAAAAAGGCATGTTTAAAGAAGCTGGTGTAGAAGTTGAGTTTGAATGGTTTGACTATGTTGCTTCGATGGATGCATTTGCTGCAGGAAAATTAGATGCTGTAACCATGACAAACGGTGATGCATTAGTTACGGGTGCTACAGGGGCCAGTAACGTTGCGATTATTATTAATGATTATAGTAATGGCAATGACATGATTGTTGGTGCTCCGGGTATCGAAAGCATTAAAGATCTAAAAGGTAAAAAGGTCTGAGTTGAGATTGGTTTTGTTGGTCATTTGCTCTTATTAAATGCGTTAGAAAAGAATGGTATGACCGAAGCTGATGTAGAACTGGTCAATGTGCCTACAAATGAAACACCACAGGTGTTAGCGTCGGGTGATGTCAGTGCTATTGTTGCTTGGCAGCCTAATTCTGGACAAGCCTTAACCTCGGTTCCTGGTTCGAAAAAAATCTATTCATCAGCTGATGAACCTGGCCTGATATACGATGTGTTGGCTGTCTCGCCTAGTAGCCTTTCTGCTAATAAAGTTGCCTGGTCCAAAGTAGTTGATGTTTGGTACCAGACAGTTGCTTATATTTTGGATCCTGCTACTCAGGATGAAGCTGTATCAATCATGGCAGCAAGAGTCGGTGTTACTCCGGAAGAATATAAACCTTTGCTTGCTGGTACCAAGATCTTAACGCTGGAAGAAGCCAAGGGCTTTTATGCTAAGGGAGAAGGGTTTAAATCGATATATGGTTCTTCAAAGATCGCGGATGATTTCAATCTTAAGTACGAGGTCTATAAGGAAGCGCAGGATATCGATGCTTATACCGACCCATCATTAACAATGGCTAAATAAAGGCCAGGTATTCGTCATATGAGTTCATCTCCCTGGTTTGCGCCGCGTGTTGCTTTATCTACAAAGCGCACCAGGGTGCTGACGATTGTTTCGTTCTTATTGCCACTTTTAATATGGAGTGCGGTTAGTTACGTGCCATTTCTTTGGCATCCGAAGGTTGTAGTTATTGACCCCGGTGATGTGTCTTATTTTAAAGTCGATATGTTGGTCGATCGTGAGGTTTTCAAAAAAGAAAGTTCGAAAGTAGAAGCAGCAGGTAAAACTTTGCCTACTGGTAAACGAGCAAACCCTATTTATTTACCTGCGCCTCATGAAGTTGCCAAGGCATTTGTCACTTCATTCACAACAGAACCACAACGGCGTAGTGAACAATGGTTGCATGAAAGTTTATGGCACAGTATCACCATAATCTTTTGGGGTTTTATCTTATCTTCATTAGTTGGTGTGCCTATCGGTGTGTTATGTGGAACCTATGCTGCTGTTTCACGTATACATGAACCCTTTATTGAGTTTTTTCGTTATCTTCCTGCGCCGGCATTTGGTGCACTTGCCGTTGCCATTTTAGGTATTTACGATGGGCCAAAAATCGCTATTATTTTTATAGGAACATTTTTCCAACAAGTACTTATTGTAAGTAATACAACACGAAAGCTGGATATTTCATTGTTAGAAGCTGCACTTACCTTGGGTGCTAAGCGGATGCAGTTACTATTCAAAGTAGTGATTCCCGGTATTTTGCCGGATCTGTTTCGTGATCTAAGGATACTGCTTGGCTGGGCGTGGACGTATTTGATTGTAGCTGAGTTAATCGGCACCAGTTCTGGAATTACCTGGTTTATTACACAACAGGCGCGATACAAAAACTTCGATAATGTTTTTGCAGCCATCATGATGATCGGCATTATTGGTTTACTGTCCGATATCATTTTAGCCAAACTAGGCAAGTACATATTTCCTTGGGAACGATCGGCAAACAAGGCTTAACAGAGAACCACTATGACACGTATAGAACTCCCCAGTTATCTAGAACAATCCGATGAGGTTAAAGAACGGTTTGATGAGATTAAACAGCGTGAAGTAATTCTTGAAGTTAAAGATTTATATAAATATTTCACCACCGCAAAAGGCGAGATAACGGCGCTAAAAAACATTAACTTTAAAGTGCATCGTCGAGAATTTGTCTGTGTTATTGGCGCCTCGGGCTGTGGCAAATCAACCTTGATTCGTATTCTTTCTGGTTTGGAATCTGCAAGTACAGGTCAAATGTTGCTTGATGGAGAACCTGTTTCAGGACCGGGTCCTGATAGAGGTATGGTTTTCCAGGGATATACATTGTTTCCTTGGTTGACGGTTAAAAAAAATGTCATGTTCGGGCTTCGTAGTCAGGGAATGAGTGAAGCAAATGCCGAAGGTGAAGCTTTACAATGGATTGATTTAGTCGGTTTAGAAAAATTTTCGGAATCTTATCCGGATCAACTTTCCGGTGGAATGAAACAGCGTGTTGCCATTGCGCGCGCGCTCGCAAATAAACCACGCATACTTTTAATGGATGAGCCTTACGGCGCGCTTGATGCACAAACACGTAGCAGGATGCAGTCGTATCTTTTACAGATTTGGCACAATATTGATATAACAGTTTTGTTTATCACGCATGATTTGGATGAAGCAATTTATCTCGCAGACCGGATTCTAGTATTAAAAGCGCACCCTGGCGAAGTGCAGGAAGTGATTGAAGTGCCTGTTCCGCGTCCCCGTGACCCAGAACAATTTATGTCCCCGGAATTTTTAGCAACACGTAAACGTATTGACGAGTTAATTCACCCGCCTTCAGACGAAGATGAGGACGATAAACTAAATATGATTCGCTTAACGCGTGTTGGTGATGAAGTTGAGCCATGAATTTTCTAGAACAAATGCCATGGCCAGATGTTACTGCAAAGATGAAAGTCGTTCCTGCCGCTATATTACCGATTGGAGCAACAGAACAGCATGGCCCACACATGGGATGTGGCACGGATACTGTACTTGCGGATAAATTATGTAAGGCCGTTTCAGAAAAAACTAATGTCATGATGTTGCCGACTATGCCATATGGGTGTTCTATTGGACATAGCCAACATTGGCCCGGCACCATTGCGCTTCAACCGAAAACACTAATCGATTTAATCAAGGAAATGGGTGATTGGGCATATCATAGTGGAGTTAAAAAATTATTTATTGTAAATACACATGTGACGAATGCCGCGCCGCTAAGATGCGCATTAGAAATGTTACGTGCTGAACATGATGACTTGATGGTCGCTGTTTTAAATTCCGCAAAGCTTAGCGAACGCGTACGACAATTTCATTTTACCGATGGCGATGATTGGCATGCAAATGATGCTGAAACGTCATTAATGTTGTCTATAGCCCCGGAAATGGTTAATACATATGCCTTTGATATAGCTGACGACCCTGATCGTACTTATGGCCTTGTATTTTCACATCCAGTAAACCGTACCAGTAAAAATGGCGTCACAGGAAGACCTTCGGTGGCAACAAAAGAAAAAGGCGATGAGTTCTTTTGTTGGATGGTCGAAGACCTCTCTGAATTAATACTACGTGGATTAACTGAACAAGCACCGCTTTCAAAGCCGTATTCTAATTAATAAAGTTAACTACCAAATGGATATAAAAAACGAAAGAGCATTTATTACCCAAAGATAAATCTGATGATGAAATTCTAGCGATTCAAAAAGATTTAAAAAATAAAGGCGTGCGTTATTGCATGGGAGCCTATGTGGATATTCACGGTATACCCAAAGGTAAAGTTGTGCCTATCGATCACTTATTACATATGGCACATGGATCAGAGCTATATACCGGTTATGCTCTGGATGGTCTTGGTCAGAAGCCAAATGATGATGAGATTGCATCAATACCCGATCTGGACCATATTATTCAATTACCTTGGGAGCCCAAGATCGCCTGGATGCCGGCGGACAATACGTTTAAAGGTGTGCCGTATAAGTTAAATACACGAGTCGCCTTGAAACAACAATTAGAAGCAGCAGCTGAGCTTGGTTTTGGTTTTAATTTAGGTATCGAATGTGAAATATTTTTATTAAAGAAAAATGAAGACGGCAGTCTATCTGTTCCGCGTGCCGATGATAAGTTAACCAAACCTTGTTATGACTTGCGCGGGTTTATGGATAATTTTACCTGGTTAGATCGCATGGCAGAGACGATGAATGATTTGGGTTGGGATATTTATTCCTTTGACCATGAAGATGCTAATGGTCAATTTGAATTTGATTTTAATTATGCTGATGCTTTGACGATGTGTGATCGATTTATCTTCTTTCGTGAATTAGCAAAACGCTATGCTGCGGATGAAGGGCTGCTTGCGACAATGATGCCTAAGCCTTTCAAAGATAAAACGGGAAATGGTGCACATTTCAATATGTCACTGTTTGATCTTGCATCAGGCGACAATGTTTTTGAGTGTACCCCAAAAGATGACCCACGGGGATTAGGCCTAACTCAGATAGGCTATTATTTTATTGGTGGTATATTGAAACATGGCCGTGCCTTATGCGCTGCGTTTGCGCCAACCGTGAATAGCTATAAGCGATTAGTACGCCAAGGTGCGATGAGCTATTTTACCTGGGCGCCGGTATTTAATTCTTACGGATCTAATAATCGAACTAATTCAGTACGCGTGCCTATGGGTGGTGGTCGTTGTGAATCTCGCAATGCAGATGGTGCAGTAAACCCCTATTTAGCTGCGACTTTGGCATTAGCTGCAGGATTAGAAGGTGTTCGGGAAAAAATAGATCCGGGTGAGTCACAGGAAGATAACTTATATGAACTAAGTGATGAAGAACGAATGGAACGAGGTATAGAATTTTTGCCACAGACACTGGCTGAAGCTGTGACAGCCTTTGCTGAAGATGAATTAGTTGAAACTGTATTAGGTAAAGAATTAAAACAGGAATTCATTCGTTATAAAACACAAGAATGGGAAGAGTATCATCAGGGTGTAAGTGCTTGGGAGGTGGAACGATATAGCCACATGTTTTAATTACTGATATATTTTAGTTTATAAATGGATAACTAGGGTTCCGGCTTTAACGAGTGACTGGTCCGAGAGTTATCGACCTTCTCAAAGGTTACACGGCGGGACAAAAGCCCGGGAGATGCGATACGCCAGCAATTGGCAATACATTTCAACGTGAAGTAACACTGGAGAGAAGCGCATGACAAGTAATTTAAAAAGAGTTTATTGCTCTAGCCACAAGCACATCAATGAAAAATCTCTGGTTTCTATTCCTGCAAAAATAAACGGGAGCTTATGAAATGGCTGAAATATTTCCTGATAAAGAAATAATGTATGAGGATGAGATCCCTGGTGGGTCACATTGGTCAATGTTAATGCGCAAAGGCACAACATTGCGTCTAATCGATAAAGATGGCGGTGTGAATGTCGGTATGTTGTTTTATAACCCAACCGATAAGCTTGAACGTTATAACGCCCCCGATACATTGAAATGCCAACATACTTTTAAGCTCACAAAAGGGCATTGTTTGTATTCAGACATGGGCAGGATTCTTTGCTCCATTATTGACGATAGTGTTGGTTGGCATGATACGGTCAGCGGGAATTTGACTGATGCTAATATGAAAAAAAAATGGGCTGTTAAGTCTTATCAAGAACAGAGAAATGATTGGACACTCAGTGGTGAACATAGTTTTTTGGTTGAGTTAGCAAAGCACGGCTTAAGCCAATGTGATATGTCAGCAAATCTGAATTGGTTTAGTCGTGTCTTTACCGATGGTGAAGGTAATTTAAATTTTGACCAAGCAAACAGTAAAGCGGGTGATTATGTAGATCTACGTTTTGAAATGGACACGTTAGTTTTATTTCATACCTGTCCACATCCCTTGAATAGTGCAACAGACTATCCAAAAAAGCCTTTAATCTATCAAATTCGTAAGGCAGCATCTGTTGCCGATGATGATTTTTGTATGAACTCCAGACCTGAAAACCAACGTGGTTTTCAAAACAACGCTATCTATCATCTGCAGGGAGGACAATAACGATGATTAAAGAAAGTCCTCGTAATGCAGATAATGCAAATTATGCAAAGACGATTGACGCCGGTGATTACTGGATGCATGTTGTTAAGCAAGGTCAAACCCTACGCATTCTTGATCTGGAAGGTAATCAAGCAGCGGACACACTATTTTATAACGCACATGATGTGGTTGAACGCTATTCCGCTATTGATAGCATCCGTGAACAGGGGAATGTCTATTTAACGGCAGGTTCAGATTTGATGTCCAATCATGGCAATGTCTTGCTAGAAATCGTTGCCGATACCTGTGGACGACACGATACGCTTGGCGGTGCCTGTGCCACCGAATCAAACACAGTGCGTTATGCGCTAGAAAAGAAATGCATGCATGCCTGTCGTGATAGCTGGCTACTCGCTGTCGCTGAACACCCAGAGTTTAATATGAGTAAGCGGGATATTACGCACAATATAAATTTCTTTATGAATGTGCCCGTCACAGCAGAAGGCGGATTGACCTTTGAAGATGGTATATCGGATGCGGGCAAGTATGTTGAATTAACAGCAAAGATGGATGTCATTGCCCTGATATCTAATTGTCCGCAACTTAATAACCCATGTAATGCCTACAATCCAACACCCATACAAGTATTGATCTGGAATCAATAAATAATAAGCCCATGCAATCTATAGAAGTTTTAAAACCAGGTATACAAACTACAGTTCAGGATTATCCTGGCAGAATAGGTTTTTGGAATGTTGGTGTGCCGCCATCAGGCCCGATGGATAACCGGGCTTTCCAATTAGGCAATCAGATTTTAGGTAATGATAAAGCTGCGGCAGGATTAGAGATTACCCTGGTTGGTCCAGAGTTGAAGTTTCATGTTGAGGCTATTATCTGTCTTACAGGTGCACCAGCAAGGATGATGTTAAATGGTGTTTCGATGTCACAGTGGAATGCTATCCGCGTTAAGGCGGGCAGTATCTTAAAAATAGAATCGATCATCGTTGGTATGCGTGCCTATCTTTGTATTAAAAATGGCTTAAAAATTGAACCCTATTTAAACAGCAAGGCGACGTTTACCTTGGGAAAATTTGGAGGGCATCAGGGTAGGGCACTTGAAAAAGAAGATGTGTTATTTCTTAATGAAGAAGAGAAGTTTAGACCTTGCAACATCATTGACCATCAATTGGTTCCTGAATACAAAAATAAATGGACTCTCCATGTGGTTTATGGCCCGCAAGGTGCTCCCGATTTTTTTACTGAAGAAGATATAGCGTCTTTTTTTAAAACAGATTGGGAAGTTCACTACAACTCTAGCCGGACCGGTGTACGTTTAATTGGCCCCAAACCTAATTGGGCAAGAAAAGATGGAGGGGAGGCAGGCTTACATCCCTCGAACCTGCATGATAATCCCTATGCTGTAGGCACTATCGATTTCACAGGAGATATGCCTGTTATATTAGGGCCAGATGGACCTAGTCTAGGCGGTTTTGTTTGTCCTGCTACAATTATAAATGCTGATTTATGGAAAATGGGACAATTAAAACCTGGCGATAAAATACGTTTTATTCCGATCAGTATTGAACAAGCAAATGCATTAGAAAAAATACAACTACAAGAAATTGAAACCTTAAAATATATTTCTCCCCCAGAAACTATACCGATAACACCGGAAAGTGCAGTTTGTCGTCACATTAAGAAAATCAATGAAAGACCTGATGTGGTTTATCGTTTATCAGGTGAAGATAATATCCTGGTTGAATACGGTGAAATGACACTTGATTTAGCACTTAGGTTAAGAGCCCACTTATTAATGGAATGGGTTAAAGCGAATATTAATAAGGGCATCATTGACCTAACGCCCGGGATAAGGTCATTACAAATTCATTATGATAATAAAGTAATCAATACTAATAAACTCATCGATGTTCTCGTTTCGGCTGAAAAAAAATTAGAAGATGTTGATAAAGTATGCATTCCTTCACGCATAGTGTATTTACCTTTAAGTTGGAATGACCCGTCAACTCAAAAAGCAATAGATATCTATATGCAGTCGGTACGGGATGATGCGCCATGGTGTCCGAGTAATTTAGAGTTCATTCGAAGGATTAATGGATTGCAGAGCGTTGCTGAGGTAAAAAAAATCGTCTTTGATGCCAGTTATTTAGTGATGGGTTTGGGTGATGTTTATCTTGGTGCACCCGTTGCAACACCGCTTGATCCTAGACATCGTCTGGTTACAACAAAATATAACCCTGCTCGAACATGGACGCCTGAAAATGCAGTGGGTATTGGTGGTGCCTATATGTGTGTTTATGGCATGGAAGGCCCGGGTGGATATCAATTTGTTGGCCGTACCTTACAGATGTGGAATAAGGGTGAAAATAATATTGATTTTCACAGTGATAAACCGTGGCTTTTACGCTTCTTTGATCAAATTCGTTTCTTTCCGGTAACTGAAGATGAATTAATACAGATACGACATGATTTCCCAAACGGTGACTACAACTTAAAAATTGAAGAAAATGTTTTGGATTATGGTGCATACAAAACATTTTTACTAAAGAATAAAATCGACATAGAGCGCTTTAAGTTAAAGCAACAAGATGCATTCGAAGCTGAACGAGAACGTTGGATCGAAACCGGTGAATTAAATAATTAATTAGAAAGTGACCTGATAAAATGACTCAACAAGACTATTCATTAAACATAACTGAACTTCATGAACGATATAGAAATGGTTTATCAAGTCCGGAGACATTGATTGCAGATATAACAGCAAAGATTAAATCATTTGAAGAATACAATATCTGGATTCGTTTACTTAATGAAGATGAAATAGAAAATTACCTTTCTAATTTACAAGGGAAGGGACCAGACGATTTGCCATTATATGGGATACCCTTTGCAATAAAGGATAATATTGATCTGGTTGGAATACCTACAACGGCGGCTTGTCCAGAGTTCAGTTATATTCCAAAAGAGAATGCATTTGCTGTGCAATTATTAATAGATGCTGGGGCAATACCCATTGGCAAAACTAACCTGGATCAATTTGCAGCAGGCCTGGTTGGAACACGATCTCCTTATGGCGCTGTTAAAAATGCGTTTGATCCTGAGTACGTTTCTGGTGGTTCAAGTTCCGGTTCTTCCGTTTCTGTTGCACTAGGATTGGTCAGTTTTTCTTTAGGTACAGATACCGCTGGCTCAGGCCGAGTGCCTGCTGCCTTTAATAATCTCGTTGGATTAAAACCGACAAAAGGAAGAATAAGTACCTCAGGCCTTGTCCCTGCATGTCGAAGTCTGGATTGCATTAGTATTTTTGCACTTAATCCTGATGATGTTGCTACAGTTTTCGATACTGTTGATTGTTATGACCCTACAGATATTTATTCACGTGTTAGCACGGCTTACACAAACAATAAAAAATATAAAATTGGAGTACCGGATAGCGCGTCGTTAAAGTTCTTTGGAAATAAAGATTATGAACAATTATTTAATGAATTCGTTAATCGATTCACTAATGAAACATATAAGAATGAGAGTAATGTCGGAGTAAGTTATGAAATCACAAAAATTGATTTTACACCCTTCATTAATACCGCCAACTTACTTTATCAAGGTCCATGGTTGGCCGAACGTTATGCAGCAATAGACGAGCTCATTGAAAGCAAGGCAGATGCTTTATTTCCAATTACTAAAAACATTATTTTACCTGCAAAGGACATTGGTGCTGTAGAAACCTTTAAGAAATTTTATGAACTTCTAGCACTGAAGAAAGAGACGGATAAAATATTAGAACAAGTTGATTTTGTAGTAACACCAACTACAGGGACAAAGTATAGAATTGAAGAGGTCAATGATGAACCTGTCCAACTCAATTCTAATCTAGGCTACTACACTAACTTCATGAATTTATTGGATTACGCAGCAATAGCTATCCCTGCCGGGTTTGATAAAGATGATTTTCCATTTGGTGTGACGTTGTTTAGCCAAGCATTCACAGATTTCGAATTGTTAGAACAGGCAAAGAAGTTTCTTGATGGGAAACTTATCAAGATGGGATCAACCGATTTTAAATGGGACCCCAAGAAAGTTTCTCATGCCAGTAACAAAGACAAAACTACTATTGATATAGCAGTTTGCGGAGCGCATTTATCCGGTATGCCATTGAATCATCAACTAACTGACAATAATGCAATTCTAATCGAAGCAACACATACGGAAGCTAGTTATAGACTTTATGCGCTTGCAGGAGGACCACCATTGCGTCCTGGTTTAGTAAAAGATAGAGAGAATGGAAAATCGATAGAGGTAGAAGTTTGGCGTATGCCATTAGCGGACTTTGGAAAATTCATGATAAATATCCCTTCTCCATTAGGCATTGGTAAAGCAAAACTTGAAGGTGGTGAAGAAGTAAATAGTTTTATTTGTGAACCATACGGAATCGAAGGTGCTGAAGATATTTCTGATTTTGGTGGTTGGCGTAATTATATCAAGCAGTGTTCGTGAGTTTCTTTAATAAAACATTGAGAAGTAATTGTGAATCTAAATCCTATGTTTCTTTTCCATTAAGTTGATTTTCAAGTTCAGTGAGTTTTTTCTGCAGCGTATCCAGCTTAGCGCGTGTTCGCTGCAACAAAGCAGTTTGTATATCGTATTCTTCCCGGGTAACCAAATCCATTTTGGACAGGCTTGCACTTAATGTTGTACGTAAATTGTTTTCAATTTCTTTTTTAAAACGAGATAAATCATCAGGGACGAGTTTACTGGCCTGTTGAATAAACTCTTCTATATGTTCTTTATTAATCATTTCTATTGTCGAACTCTTAAGTTTCGTTGCAGGAAATATTTTTGCTTAACAACGATTATTTTAACATACCTGACAACGAATAAATCATGCTCTATTCAAGTGCATTTAGTATTTTTTATGCATTTTTAAAGTGCAGATACTAATGGGCATATG
>Ga0209630_10000649_pt1 | contig 39681 bp, 65 predicted proteins | sample COG_01_FD_184745 | JGI IMG/M metagenome (GOLD analysis project Ga0209630, IMG submission 184745) | Pelagic Microbial community sample from North Sea - COGITO 998_met_01 (SPAdes) (version 2) | ecosystem: Environmental > Aquatic > Marine > Neritic zone/Coastal water | place: Helgoland, sampling...
AAATTTGATGCTTATGGTTTAGTCTTTGACCAACTAGATGCACGTAGGATTACTCTTACAAACATATGTACTATTGCAGAATCCGTTGGAATTAAAGGTGACGTAATAAGAATGCGTAGATGGCAATTTTTGGGCATGAGATAAATAATTTAACTTATAGGAGAATATATGAATACTGAAAAGTATAACAACTTAGTAAAAAAATCTTACAGCGATTGGACTCAAGCAGACCATGACCAAGGCTTTAAAGTAACTTACTCTACATATGAAGCTATGGATTATGACAACATGAAATCTGATAACCCTGATGATTGGAGTTATACAGTTTCCCAAGCTAAATACCAACCTAAAGGTTACTGGGGTAGTTCAATAATAACAGTTGAGGTATCTGACAGAGGTGTTAACTTTAGCAGGTCAAGTGGTGGTGATATAGGTGATGTAAATGGCTTGGAGCAAATGGAGTGTTTTCAAAATGCTCTAAGACACGCTAAAAAGTTCGCAATAAATTTTAACAAATAGGAGATATTATGAGTAATACAGATACAGATGACGATAACAAAATGACTATGTGGAACGGAATGCAATGGATGGTTTGGTTTGGTAGAAATGGAAAAGATAGCTCATTTCGAGCTGACCCAGTAATCATAACTGCCCCAAGATGGCACGTACAAGATGCTAAACAATGGATACAAGACCGAACTGGTTGTTACATTTCAAGCATTTCTTTGGTTAGAAATACAGGAGACGATGATGACAGTTAAAGCATTACAAGATGGTGAGTTTAACGTGTCACTTGCAGACGATGTACAGCCTGACACATTTACTGGCTCAGAGGAGATTGAAATTTTTTCTACTTGGGTCAAGGCTAAGTACACTAGAGTGTCATTAAAGTCTAGCAGGTCAATTGATACAGATATAAGAAGGTTAGCTTCTACAGATGGACGTATTGATGTAACTTCTAGTGGTGTAGGTGGTAAGGATTGGATTGTACGGAATGACGTAGACGATGCAACACTTCGTATCTTATGGTACAACGAAGTCATTTCTAAATCGTTGTACGAGTATTGTCTGCGTAATCAAGTAGACGAAATTATATTTTTAGCTTGACTTTTTATATCGGATGTTGTATAATCACATCGTGATTGATTGAATCACATTACAAAAATAGGAGCTTATATGAGCAATAATTCAAACGTAATCATCAAGCCTGAGCTTGTTGTTAAAGATGCAAAACCAACCTACTGTTTAGTTTGTGGTGACAGAACTGGTTATGGTTTTGGTAAAGAACCTACACGTCACGACATTCATTGGTGCAATACACCTTGTTGGAAAAACTTTTTTGGAGAGAAGTAATATGGAAACAGCAAAAGAACTTAGAGCAGGTGACGAATGGCAATCGCAACACGAAGCAAATTTTGATAATGCTCGTGACGAATGTATGACTGAAGCTGACAACATTGTTATGGAAGTTGAGCATATCGTACACGACCTAGACCAAACACTAGATGTACAAAATACTTTAATCCTAGCTGAAGCTATTAACAGAGTAATTGAACTAAGATACTACACGTACATAGACCAATTCAATAGTGTAGCTTACGATTATGATTTTACTGATGACATCAAGATGATGCTACAGGAACGTTTATCTTTTGAACTGGAGGTTAGATAATGGCTGATATTAATGGTGTTGAATTGTCATACGCTACTAAAGATGAGTATGACTTCGAAGGTGGTGAATACGATGATGGTGAAGTACAGACTGCTATGGAAGAAGATTACAATGGCAATGCACAAGTAACTGCCAAACAAAGACTTGCTACTATTCAGCAAATTTTAGACGATATGCAAAATCTGAATGGTAGAAAAGGGAAGTCCAAATATGGTTTTATTAATACTAATGGTCGTAGACAACTAAGACGTATTGGACAATTTTTAAATGAAATAGGAGAAGAATTATGAGTGCTAAAAAAAGCAATCAAAAAGAACGAGTGTTAGCTTATGTTAGATTACATGGCAGTATAACTTCACTTGAGGCTATACAACATTATGGTATTACTAGACTAGCCTCAACAATTGAACAAATGGCAAAGTCAGGTCACCAGTTTGACCACGAACATCAAGTCAAAGTACAAAACAGATTCGGTGAAGAATCACGTGTTACAAGATACCATTACAAAGGTATGAAGAATAAGGAGAGCAAGTAATGGATAAAATTAAAGACTTAAAAAACATACATGGTTCTGATTATGCAATGGTTCATGAACGTGTAAAAGCATTTTGTAAAACTTATGAGAATGGTCAGATACTTACAGAAATTGTTAAAGATGAGCAAGGTCATGTAATTTTTAAGGCTCATGCTGTAGTTGATGGTCTCATTAGGGGTACTGGACATGCTCACGAACTTGAAGGTTCAAGTAACATAAATGACACTTCTCATTATGAGGCATGTGAGACTTCTGCTGTAGGGCGTTGTCTTGCATTTTTAGGCTACTCCCCTGATGGAAGTTTGGCGAGTTTTGAAGAAATACAAAATGCACAACTTCAACAGTCACAAATTGGCATTCACAAATTAACTTTAGATGTAGCTACTACTTATATCTCTCATGTGTTTCGTTTAGCAATAGATGAAGAGAATGAAGAGCAAATTGCTGAGTGTCAGAAAGATATGCGTGGCAATGACCCATTACGTTCTGCTGTAAATGCTACTCTTAGTGATGAGCAAAAAGAATTTTTGATTGAACGTCAAAAACAAATGACAGCAGATAGAAAAGCTAAATCTGAACAGAAAACAGCAGATAATAAAGCACGTGCTGTAGAATTTGCTGAAAAACAAAAGAACTCAGAGGCTAAGTAGCACCTACGCTGATGTCGGGGCATCCTATACCTCGTTAGTTAAAGACAAACGCTACTGGATTGACTGCCCTAAGCAGTCACCTAATTTGTTAAGGAGTATTTATGATTGTTGGTTTTAATGATAATTATTTAGAATGTGTCAGCACAAAGTTGAAGCTAGAACAGGACAGATATTTTGAAGCAATGTTTGAAGACAGAGATATAGATGCTGTAAGACATCAAGCTAAGATAGATTTTTTAAAAAGTTTGATGTACAAAGGCGATGAATTTATACCAAAATTTTAAGGAGAAGTAATGGTTAACAAAGTAATACTGGTGGGTAACCTCACTAAAGATGTAGAGTACAAACATGCAAGTACAACAATAGCTCTGCTTAATTTAGCAACTAATGAATCTTGGACAGATAAACAAACTGGTGAAAAAAAGTCTAAGGCTGAGTATCACAGAGTTGTTATTTTTGGTGTACTAGCTGATGTCTGTCAAAAATTACAGCTTCGTAAAGGGTCAAAACTTTACGTTGAAGGTCAGCTAACTCACAGAAGCTACGAGCAGAATGGTCAAAAGAAATACATAACAGAGGTCAAGCTCTCAGGCTTTAATTCTGCCTTACAATTGCTAGATACTAAAGGCGAGGCTAAGGGAGAAATGGAAATAGGCGATTTAGGAGAACCTAAGCCTTCTCTGCAACCAATAACACCTGTTGCTTCTGATGGATTTGAGAACGACATGGATGACATCCCTTTTTGATATGAAAAAACTAACACTAATATTTGCACTTGCTTTGACTGGCTGTAGTGCATTGACAGACAGACTATCTGAGGAAGACCCTCTACTGATACCACCAAATATAATTGATGATGACGTAGGACAGATAATTTGTAAAACCGAATACCCAAAGATGTGTGATGGGTTCTTAACTGATAAAACAATAGATATTAAGGAGTAGATATGAGCATATTTAATCGTAAGTTAGACAGGTACAAGCCATACATAAGTAGGTCGTTAAACATTGAGTACATGAATGCAAACTTTACAAAAGAATCATTAGAAAAAGTTTGTCGTAAATACAATTATGAAATTGACAGACGTAAAAAAATGTCAACTATAGTGGATGAAATCTATGACCTTATTGTATGAAACTTTTCTACCAATAATTTTATTAATTATTGTAGCATTCATTGGTATGGGTTTAGTCATGCTCCTGATGTCACTAGGAATGCCTGATGAAGAAGAATAAATTTACTGATGAAGACTTAATGGCTTTTGCTGATAAAGAAACTAAAGGCGAGAAAGCTATGGATATTTTAAGTGTGCTATTGCAGGGAGACGATGAAGCAAGAGAATTATCTGCTAGATTGGATGTCTTTGTTGATACTCGAAATGCATTAGTAAACAATATAATTAAGGAGAACAAATGAAAGATTTAATTAATGCCGCTAAGGTAATTAAACATATGTGTATTTGGGTTATTACTGGTTCAGCATTGTATATTGCAATGTGGTTTGCTCAGTACGAACAATACATACAATGAGTTCAATACGTACAATTGTCTACACATTAGATGATGGACAAAAAATAACAGCACGTGAATTAGCAAAAATTTTAGGAGTATCAGAGTCAGCTTCACGTAATAGATTAAACAGAAGCTCTGACCCTAAAAAAGTTTTTAAACCTTACAGTCCATCAAATGGTGGTAAAGCTAGAGGCTCACAAAAAAAACGAGAGCAGGATGCAAAAGATAAAGAAGCAGAAATGATGAAATTTGCACTAAAAAACATATAGTTAGTAATTTTATTTAATTAACTAGACTTGACTTTTAGTATCAAGTATGGTATAATGACTTCGTCATTGAAATAATATGACGTGTTTTAATACTATATAGGAGTAGATATTGAAAGCAGTTAACACACACTTTATGCGAAAAAATGGTCGACAGCAACATCGCATGGCTCTCGTAGTTAATGAAGGTCGCAAGTGGACTCATGTTATCTTTATGGAATACCCAGTCCAAGTTGAGAAAGTTATTAACAACGAAGCACAACGTTTTGATTATGTACCTAAGCTTGACAGAAAGTTGTTTAGGCACATGCAGTCAATGGCTAAGATTTGGTATGGCAGAAAATCAAATGCACCAAAGAATATCCAGTCAGCATTGTGGGGTAACTCATGAGCAAGATAAGTAAAGAAGCTTATGAGGTTTATGGCAAAGTCTACAAGATATGGAAAGACTCAACTGGCAATGCATCAGTTGGTAAAAAGAGTGATGGTAAGAATCCATCACCTTATCCATTAGCCAAAAGATTTGTTAGGGAGATATGGAAAGAAGTTATGGGGGAGAAGTTTCCCTATGAGTTTCTTGAGGTATCCGGTAATAGAGAAAGTTGGATAAAACACAAAAGCTATAATCAAAAATACTTTACTATTAATCCTAATAAAGGATGGCAAGATTTAAACCATGCTATCGGACACTTAATGGCTTTTAAAAAGTATCCTAGAAAACGACCTCATTGTGCAGAGAATGCATGGCTTGAGGTACGAGGTGCAGAATTGATTGTAAGAAAATACCTTAACAAATAATTTTGTTTAATTAACCAAGGGGAGGCACTAGCCTCCCTTTTTTTTATTCAGGTTTTAAGTTTCTCTTCCTGTGACCATTCCAAGCCATGAACCCACCGAGCCTCAACGCATAATAAGCTAGGTAATTAATTACTTTAAATCCATTAACGTCAATGCATATGTCTCTAAACAATGCATCAGCTTCTTTTTGTGTCATCTTAGCTGTGTGTCCTTTCTTGCCACCTAAGTTTAATGACTCGTACTTATATATCCAATCGTGGACTAATCCTCCTGAAAGAAGGACTCCCATAGGACTTAGCCAAGAACGTGCAAATTTGGGTACACTAGCACCATCAAAAACGAATCCTTTAGGTATCTTATAGTACGTTGGATGCGTATTGCCTTCATGCGTTATTGCAAACTTCCAGTCTTTAACTATTTCCCACTTTCTTGTTGTTGCTATCCACAACCAAATACCACCAAACAAACCTTTGCTTTTTGTTTCCATTGGCACAGGTTTCATGTGTGGCATATCTTGGTACTCTATTTTTATAGCCATAGTTTCTCCTTATTTCTTAGCTAATTGCGCTCCGAAGTAGAATTCTATAATCATAGTTGCCCATGAGAAAACTTCTTCTAGCTTTAATACTGCACCTGCTTGTACAGTTACATATTCAATTGTATCTCTTGTAAGTTGGAAACCCAAAACGGATATTCCTTCAACTATATGAGGCACAACTGTTTCAATGTTCATTAGTGGTGGTGCAACTTGTGTAAATATTATTAATGCTAATATTACAAAAATTATTACTCTACGATTGAGAGCCGCCATTGGACTCTCTTTGTCTGCTCTGTCTCTTGCCTGATTAATAGAATCATTACGAGCTTGCAAACCTTGCATCATGAGTTTCTGTTGCTCTTGTGCGGCATGTTGTTTTAGAGCAAACAATTTAGCAACAAAGCCAAGTGCTATTGGTGCTATGTTTGTAAGAAAACCTATCATATAAGTTTCATTAAGAAATCACCTAATCCAATGTCAACAGTTGTCATTACAACAAATGCCAATATCAAACCTTTGCCCATAGACATAAATTTTAAATTTAGATTTTTGATTTCTCTGACATCCTTATACAAATCTTCAATTTGTTTTTCGTGTCTGTCTAATTGTGCTTGTTGTTTAGCTGTCATTTTTTATATGGTGGTTTTTTACCTTTACCTTTTTTCATGGTATCTCCTATGTTATCAGTTACTAAGTGGGTTGTCTAATGACTGCTGTATACGCTTCATTAGTTTTTCTTCCATATCGTCCATCTGTATATCAAATTTATCAAGCTTGTTATCCATTGTTGTAATCCGCACATCAACAGATTGTAATTTAGTGTCTAACCTATTTTCTAGATTATATTGTGCTGTGCGTAATCTAGCAAGGTCTTCTTTTAGCTCTACCTTAATTTCTTTAGCTACTGTTTCAACTCTTAGTACATCTGCTGATGTCTTAGCCATTTGTCCTGCAATAGCATCTAAGTCCAAATTTGCGATTCCTTCAACTTTTTGATACATTAAGAACCCTCCATAAAGTGAACCAATAATCGTTGAAAGGAGAGCAAATGCACCTACTAGCTGTGTATATGTAAACCTCAGACTTCCTATCTTTAGTCTTTTATCGACTAAGCCTTCAATTTCTGCTACCTTGTCACCTAAATCAGTTGTCAAATCCGTCTCCTAATTGCATAGATTTTAACAGTTCTATTTCTTGTCGCAACTTTTCTACTTCTAACCTACGTCTTTGTAGCTCAAGTTGATAAAGCGTGTTACAGTTGATGCGCTCTCTTGGTGCATCAAGAGGTATAACAATTCTTGCGTAAACACCTATTTGTTTTGCTTCAGGGTTGTTTGGGTCTTCTTTGCCAATGATTGGTGTCACAGCGTTGTTTACAATGCCTGTCATTCCGACATCGAATACTGTTGAACCGCCAATGCTATTGCTACAGTCTAGGTCACCTGCTTTAATACTGTCTGTACCAAAAGATGAACCACCACTTGGCAATTGTAGGTTTAAGGATGTGCTACTGTTAGCTATAACTTGTGTACTAAGCATAAGCAATAGCAAACATTTTATTTGAATTTTGAACATATCCTAGTAGCTAACAAAGTTTGACTCTCATCGTTACTCCTTAATTTAGATAAAGAACAGACATATCTAGCTTCTGTTATGTTACTTTCCCTAATGTATATATCAATTTTAACTTCTTGCAAGTATTCGACAGGGAGAATCTTATAAGCTGTCACAAAGGGTATTGGTTGCCAATCCCCATCGAATACTCCTATTTCATAATACTCTATATCAGGTCTAGAATTCCACAACCTGATTTGTGTTTTTTTTACTTCACTTATACCACTCGTTTTCCAAGTAGGATAAGTAGGTGTTTGCTCATGACTATGTACTGCGTAATTAAACAGTAACAAACATAATGCTATTGAGCTACGCATTCAGCTAATACAACTGCTTTATATGCACCACCCGGAAACGCTCTGTTACCACCATATACAGCTACTGACGTTGATTGTAGCCAAACACTACCTGCTACGCTCAATGGGTAAGAACGCATTGCACCAGTTGTAGTTGATGCCGCTTGATAGCCGCTCATGCCATCTGCACCTGTAGCTTTTACAGACACAGCACCAGTCCACGTTACATTGTCAGACAATGATGGACTTGAGCTAAAGCTAGTTGGGTATGTTACTTGTGCGTAATAAGCATCAGCAAGTGTAGTATCAAAGCGAATTACAGGTACTTGTCCATTACTGGCAGGGTCTGTAGTTAGCGTATAAGCATTTGGGTTGCCATATTTACCATCTGTTGTTGTAGCTACTGTACATCTGCTTTCCACAGTTCCATCAATATCTGCCGCTATAATTGGTGTTGCACTAAGGATGAAGCTAAGTGCGATTAATAGTTTTTTCATTTGTATTGCTCCTCTATCATTTCGTTCATTCTCGCATCTTGCGATAAGCTCCTTAATGCTCTCCTATTATCCACTATCGTACCACCTTGTAAAGTTACAACATCAGGGTAATAATTGTCAGGTATCGTAGACACATAGTAGTTTGTTAAATTAGTTACATTGTTTAATTGTTGTAATATGACTGACTGTGCTATTTCATTAGCTATAGTCAACGCATTTTCAACATCAGCTAACATAAATTCTAAAGATTCTTCATCCTCTTCTTCCTCTTCTTCTTTTTCAGCTTGTTCATCATCTAACAATTTTCTGTCTGTTTCAGCTTGTGCAATAGCTACTGACTCATCTTGCAAAGCATCATAATCAGGTATGTCAGGCAAAGGTGGTGGCTCAGGTTTTTTATATCCCGGACAATTTGGGTCACTTTGTGGGTCAAAACAAGGGTCAAATCTGTAGATGTATCTTACATCAGCATTTTCTATACTACCTGTACCTTCTTCTTTAAGTCTACCATTACCAAAAAGTGCTAGAGGTGTATAAGGCAAAGCTATAGTTCTTCTTACTTCAATACCACCTTCACGCTGTGACCAGTTCTGTACATCCTGAAACACATAACCACCACCTACTTTATCGTTTTCAAGTGTAACAACGTAATCATCTTCTTTGTTTTTTATAGGTGTGTATCTGTAAGTGACACCTGATACATCCATGCCACCAATACCATCAGCACCGAGATAAGTTGGAGTCATTGTCCACTCTAAGCCACTTATAGCTACATTAGGTGTGTATCCAAAGCTGTAGGCTTGTATGCTAGAAGAACAAAAAAGCAGAAGCGATAGCACCCATAATCTTGATTGCATCATCTCTTTTCTCCTGTGCAGATTTTTCATGTTCGCGTGTAGGTACAGGTATGTCTTCTGTATGTACTTCCCATGCGGCTGTTGCTTCCGCACCTATTTTGCCCATATAGGGGCAGGGAGTTCCCGCCATAGCCATCGCTCTGTGAATTTCGCCGGAAGGGTCAGCGCATAATAATGAAACTGCCGCAACTTTCATACCAAAATCATACAAAGTTTTAGCGTTTTTTAGTCTCAAGCAATTTTCCTCAGTATATGTAGCACCAAGGCTTAATGAAAATATCTGTGTACCCATTGCACCACTAGATGAAATTGTACAAAGGTCTGAGTTATTACCACCTACGTTTGGAGATATGGCACTTGGTGGAGGTGATTTAACTGTCGTTTCGTTAGTTCCTGTCGTAGTCACAGTAGATGTCGTGTTTTGCGTTATTGAGCTTTCGTCTACTGCAAGTACAGGAAACACAAAAACTATCCAAAAACAGGCAACTATGCCAAATGCTATTGTGTTGTTAATTTTTCTGTTCATAATTACCTTCTCATACAAAACCCATTAATAGTAAGTCTACCATTTGCAAAATTAGTACCATAATCACCCCAACTACGATGCACTATATTACTATTGAACATTACTAATCTATTTTGTACAAAAGAAGCTGAAGCAATTTCACCTTCTAATGGTTTTAATTTTTTTTCTTCATCAAGCGTTGCAAAAAATTTTGTTCCTGAATTTAAATTTGTTTTTGACATATATATTAAATATGCCCAATCATATGGGTCAGTATGTTTATATTCGTTTTTTTCATCTTTGGCTAATTTTAAATATGCATACTGGTTTTGTACCCAACTTCCTTGAGTAAATGGAGAGCCACTTCTTTCTAATAATCTTATAACATAATTATCAATTAATGGATATTTTATTGACCAATCTTCTGTTCTGACACCGGGATAAACAGCATCATTTGCAATGTTTACGTCATTGTCTTTATCAAAAAAATCCATTTGTTTTATTTCTTGATTAATTAAATTAAATGATTTTTTATCTAAAAAATTGTCTATTATATAAATCATTATGTAAATGCAATCCAATTTCTATCTTCATAATGCTCACTATCTTTTAACGTAATAGCAAAACTTAAACTAATTCTTTTATTTGTTATAGGGTCAATTTGATGATAAACATCAACTGGTATAAAAGCGTAATCACCATTAGAAAGGTTTTTTTCAATCATGCCTTTTTCTGTCCATATTTTGCAATTAATTTGTCCATCTGTGACAATAATTAAATTGTGTGACACGTCTTTATGTTTATTAAAGTTTGGTAAATTTTTGTTTATAGAAAAATAAATATGGCAATCAACATTTTTTTTAAACATTGTTTCTAATTTATGACAAAACGCATTAATTTTTTTGTTTGCTTTACTACAATCCATTATGTAAGCTGATGTTTTACTTAATGCATCAGCTATTTGTGTCGGCATCCATCCATTAGTTTCTGTTGCCCACCAAGGATTGTTCCATTTATATTTCAAATTAGCATAAGGAACGTCAACAATAACAAATCTGTCATCTGTTATAAATGGTCTTAAATTAATAAGCGTTTCTAATTGTTTCCAACTAAACATATTTTTTGTTGTTGAACCAAAATGTGGTATTAAATTAGATATTTTGTTTTTATTTAACATTTAGTATTAAATGACATTGAAATTCTTTCTTCTTTTTTATTATTGTTTGGCAACACGTAATGATTTAACCAAGATGGAAACAAATACATAATACCTTCATTAGCTTCTAATTCCCATTCAGACGAATTATATGTTGTCCAATTAGATATTTTCTGATTTGTATTGTAGTACGACAATAAATCAAAAGCAGGATGTTTAAATACAATGTTGCCACAATCTTTTGGAGTATTAATATAAAAAACTCCTGAAATGTCAGCATCAGGATGATTGTGTGCAATGTTAGTATTGTTCTGACTATTAATGTTTATCCACAAATTGCTAATTTTTTGTGGTTCTTCATTGACAATAGGTCTAGCAAAATTTAGCGAATGTTGTTCAATTTCTTTGATTAAAGGTTTCAAAACTTTGTTTTTTAAATTTACATCGTTAGATTGATAACCACCACGATTGCTAATTATTCTTCCACTATCTTGTTTTTGTTGTTTAAAACAGTAATTTTTTAATTCTTCTAAATTTATAGTATTTATAAACACACTATAAACTGGTATTTGAAATATATTTTGTACCTGTATCATTTTTCTCCTTATATGTAACCCATGTTTAAAACTAATCTATCAGCAACATCTGTTTGTGATACGCATGTGTGCATAATTTTATTGTTAAATTTAACAAGTCTATTTGCTTTACTTTTTATTTTTGTTCCATCTTCTAATAAGGTAAATCCATTGTTGTCATTAACATACAAAATTGCTATTTTTGCATTACTGTCTAAATCGTAATCTCTATGCCATCCACCTATAACTGCTTTATTAGTATTTGTAGTCAAATTCATTTTAACTTTCAAAACGTTTTTTGCTTTTAATTTAAACAATATAGGATAAATTACTGACACATACGGACTATTTTCGCCATGTTCATGATGTATAAAAATATGTCTAAATTGTTTGCTTTTTTCTTTTGGTGTGTATTTTTTTATTGGTGTAAATTCATTGTCTGAATTCTCATCAATTGTGTACCCTCTATACCAAGCAAAGTCATCATTTACAATGTTTATCAAATCTGTAAATTCTTCGTTTGATAAAAAGTCATCAATTACTTCTATATGTTTTGGATATTTCATTTAATTATCATGTGGCTATCACCATCACTAAAACCAATTGTTCCTTTTGGTATTACATTAAAAGCAAGAGAATGTCTTTTTTCCTTTGATTTATTTTTTTCTACTTTGTGATATAGCTCACTAGGAAAAATTAAAATTAAGCCATTTTCAGGCTTATACGACCACGCTCTACTGTTTAAAATGTTGTAATTTGTTGCTTCTAAATCAAATCTTTCATTTGAAAAGTTACGAAATATTATGTCACCACATTTATCAGTTGTTTGTAAATATAAAACACCACTTACAAAACTATTAGTATGATTGTGAAACTGGCTTTCTTCGTTTGGTTCAACTTCTGTAAACCATGAAGTTGTTATGTAAAATTCGTTAGTGTAATTTAATATTCCATGTAAATATTTGTACAACTCATTGACAATAATATCTTTTAAATCACAAAGTTTTTTATTGTTTAAGACATGCAAATTCTGTTCGTCAGTTTTTGCACGATAAATATTATTTGATTTTCTAAATAAAGTTGACGTAGATATTATTTTTGATGTATCTACGTCTAATTTATTAGAGTATATGGTTTTACCAAAAAGTGTTTCTATCAAACTTTCCTCCCTAAGTTGTATAGACTATTTTATGTTTTTATGAGGGAACTGTCAAATTTCTTGCTACCCAACCTGTATTGTTATCTGCTTGATATGCTGATTCATCCCAATCATAACCCGGAAAATTATTGTCAGGCAATGCTAATGGTGCTTCCCAATCGTTATTTGAATTTAACACCCATGATGCATGAGGTTTTGGTCTTATGTATACATCCTTTGCTGTGTCGTATGTATCCCCTACCCATGCATATTGTTTTCTTATGTTTCCATTGTATGATGTCTGTTTGTATGTACCACTACCAAACAAGCTTTCACAAAAAGCAATACCAACAGCTTCTGATTCATTACCATCACCATCTAAACAATCTGCATCTGCAACGACATATACAGCAGTAACAATGTTGCTTTCATCTAATTGTGCAAAATGTGCCATATATATCTCCTAGTTTTGGTATTTATATCTTAATATAACAATTCCTGAACCGCCATTTCCTGAGCCACCATTCCATGTTCCACCACCTCCTCCTCCTGTATTAGCTGATGCTGATTGTCCACTTGCTTGCCAACCTTGTGCGCCTGTTCCTCCATGTGCTGATGAACCTCCGACACCCCAAGCCGAGCCATGAATTGTGCCTCCACCACCACCTCCTGCATAAGCTGTGCCATTAACAGACCATGTTGAAGCAGAACCTCCATCACCTCCATCATATCCTTGCCATCCGTTAGCGTTTTGACCTGCGCCACCTTTTCCGCCACCGCCACCGCTTTGTCCGTTTTCTCCACCTGAGCCTCCACCATTGCCTTCGCCTGATGTTCCTGATGCACCACCTTGTCCTGACATACCTGCGCCTCCTGTTCCTCCTCCACCTGAGCCACCTGATTGACCTGAGCCACCACCTCTAGTGCAAGATACTCCAACACCTGATGAATTTCCTCCACCACCACCTACTGTAATTGTGTAGTTTTGTGCGGTAGGTGTCATTGTGCCTGTACGCATTCCACCTGCACCTCCTCCACCTCGACCACCATTTCCACCACCTGCAACAACTAAATAATCTGTTGTTCCACTTGCCGCACCACTTGCCGCAGTTGATACTGCAAACGTACCTGATGATGTAAATGTGTGGAATTTATAGTCACCTGATGTAGATACTGTACCACCAGAAGCAACAATAGCTTGATAATTAGCAGTTCCATAAAAATCTGCCGCTAATTGTAATTCTCCTGAAGATGGTATTCCATTTGCCGCTTCATAATACTCACTTAAAGCATGGGGTTCTGAACCACCAAATTCAGTAGCTATTTCGGATAGCTTTATTTGTCCTGATGATTGTAATGCCATTATTTACTCTCCAGTTTCTCTACTTTCGCAGTAAGCTCCTTAATAGACTCAATCAGTAAAGCGTGTAGATTGTCGTAGTTTAAAGTCTTGTATGATTTACCATCGTTTTTATGAAGTGGTAACTCTCTTTCTGTTACTGCACAAGGCATAACTTTTTCAACATCCTGTGCTAATAGACCTGCTGACTCCATGCCATCTTTAAGGTATTTGTATGTAACACCTGTAAGTTGAGCTACTTTGTCTAAAGCGTGGTCAATAGGATTTATGTCATACTTTAGCGTTGCATCTGAAATTGTAGTTGAGAATGCAATAACGTCACCATCAACGTGTAAATCACCATCAGCTTCAAGTCGCATTTCTTCGTTACTATTCACAGTAAATCTTTGGTCAGTATTACCATTAAACCTATGGTTTGTAGTATTGCTTCCAATATAAGTAACACCTTTAGTTGACAAATCACCTAGTGAGCTAGACAAATGCTCTAAGTCAATAGAGCCATCAGTATAGTGTTCACTATTACAAGCGTTATCAGCAAGTTCTGCACCTGTGATTGCATCAGCACCTATTTTTGCGTTTGTAACTGCATCATCTGCGATTTTAGCTGTTGTTACATTAGCATCTGTAATTCTTGCTGTCACAACCCAATTATTAGCTGTTATAGCGTTTAGTTGTGTCTGTATTGCACTTGTTACACCATCAACATAGTTAAGTTCTGTTGCATCTGTTGTAATTGCTGTGCCACCTATTTTCCATTGACCTGCGGTTAGGTTAGGTTTAACTGCTGTAGTGCCATCTAACAAGTCATCAAGTGCATCTAAGTTTGTGTTGAGTTTTGTTCCCCAAGTATCAGCAGAAGCTCCCACTTCAGGCTTTGTCAAAGAGAACGTAGTAGTAGTTGTATCTGCCATTTATATCTCCTAAAAAGTTCCTTGCCATACTCGGAATTTGTCAAACTCACCACTAAGGATGTTTTTTCTAACAACTTCTTTTCTCGCTTCTATATCATCCCATTTAACTCCTGCATCCTTGCACCATTGAGCCATGATGTGTAAAGGTATAGAGCCTACAAGACGATTTTCACCAGTCATACCCACCTTAGCCTTTCTTAAATCATCTGCTCTGTCTAGGCTAGGTGCGTTATCAAATGTACGTGCAACCTCAATTTTATCTTCTTTTTGATTGTATTGTACTTGTTCTTTTACTTTCATATTTTTCCAATTAAAGGTGTGGAGAGCTTAACTCGGACTCTCCACATAAGTGTGGGGAGATTAAGGAGGACTCCCCACAACTCGTATTCTACCTCATTATGAAGTAGTACAATCGTAAACAGCACCTGATGCTTTCTCATTTTTAGAGATAAGCGTAAGTTCTGTTAATACTTGACGTTTAGTAGAGTCACCAGTTTTAGCTAACTCAGTATTCTTAGTAGGTCTAAGAACACCAACACCAAACATATCAGATTGCATAATAAACACATCACGACCTCTGTTCTCACGAGTCGGAACAAAATCAACTGTTCCCCAAGGAGTAACATACACGTCTACTGCATTTACAACAGCATTAGTACCACCAACAGCCGCACCAATTGTAGAGCGTTGGTTGTTCATACCAGTAAATCCTAGTGCCTTGTTCATTTGGAACGCACTTAGATATACAGTATCAGGCTTACCACCTGCTTCCCAAATAGACTGCATAACAGTATCAAAGTCTGCTTGAGTAAAGACAGTAGCTGTGCCATCTGTACGTGCTGTTGCACCCGGTACTGAACCTGTAGGGGCTGCACCACCTGAACCAACGTTAGCAACGTTAGTTTTTAGGTATGCAGGAACACCTGCTAGTTCACGTGCTGTAGTAGCATTACCTGCGACATAAGCGTTGTTATCAAACAATGCCTTCTCAATGTCTAGCTTTTGCTCTTTAGCAATCTTTAACACTTGGTATGCCATCTCAGCCGCACGACCTGCTTTATCAAGTCCTTCGTCTGTGTCAGGAATAACAACAGCGTTTTTAAAGATTTGTGTGTAATTACCTAAACGAGTAGTAGCAACTCTTGCTTCACCCGTAGTGTCATCACCTTCAATATGAGCATTGGCGGCTGATGAACGTAGTGCATCTGTCTGCCACTCATGGTAAGTGTTACTTGCTTTAACTTTTTTAAGCGATGAGTAGAAAGGAGTTTCTTCAGGAGAGATGTCATAAATAACGTTCTCTAAGTCCTCACGAATACCTTTTACGTCATAGCTGTCGAAAGTATTACTTGGCTGTGCCATAATATTTCTCCATTAACTATTTAAAATTAAGCCAAGAGCATCATCGATGCTACCTGACTCCCTAAGTTTTGCCTTTTGGCGAGAACGAATTTTTGCATTTGGAGTTGCTATTTTCTTAGCACCCGGTTTTACTACAGGTGTTGCAGACTTAGTTTTAACTTTAGCCTTTGACTTGCCTGAAATAATATCCTGATACTTCATAGCATCGTGTAATACCTTTATAGCTCGATAGTCAGATATTTGAGAAATTTCCTCAGTTGTGTAACCATACTGAGATTTCCCTGTATTGACTAACTGCTCCCTTAATTTACTGGCTTTTGTAGAGTCAGCGAAATCAGGGATTTCTTTTTGTAAAATTTGCATCTGCTCTTGTAGATAAGCTTGTTTAGCGTTCTGTTGGGCAACACTATTTTGTTGTGATGCCTGTTCGAGTTGTGCCATTTGCCTATCGTAGTTTGCCTTTTGCTCCTCATACTCAAGATTTTTTTGCATGTACCCGATAGGGTCTGCATCAAATTCTGCTTTCGTAGGTTTTATTGGCTCAGGTGCAAATCCTCCATTTTGGAGCTGTTGGTATAATTCAGCCATTTGCTGTCTTTCGTTATTCAAGGCTGTGTAAACTGCTTCAGCTTCTTTTTTAGCCGCCGCAACCTCTTGCATGCCTTGTTGGACGTACTTCTGTCCACTATAGCCTTGCTTTAAGTCTTCTAAGGTTACCTGTGATTCTTGACCATTAACTTTAACAGTATAACGTTCAGGTTCTACAGGGTCTTCAAGACTGGCATCATCTATTGGGTCTTCGTCATCCTCATAGTCCGAAGCTTCAATTTCTTCAGCTTCTTCTGTTACTTCTTCTTCAACTTCATCAGCAACTTCAGCCTCAGCAGATATTTCTTCTGTTTCCTGAGATTCTTCTATTACTTCTTCTGTTGTCTCTTCTACTGGCTCAATAATGCTACTTACAGCACTATCTATGTCAGTTATTGGGGTTTCAGTCTCGTTAGCCAAGGTACTGTCTCCTATTTAAGTTTGCGATTGTACATTGCTTCATCCGTTTTTACGGAGTCGAAGTAATCATCAATCTTTCTAATTGCACATATCATGTTATGTGCCTCCTCTCGCTCATCCGTTGTCGAATCAGCGTTTACAAACACAGCGATTTGCTGTTCTGTAATCTCTTTTAAGGCTAACTGAAACATATCGTCAGCCTGTAATGACTTCATTCTAGCAGATTTTTCAACAATTGAAAGTTTCTGTGCCACTAGAATCTACCTCCTGTAACTGCCTGTGCAGGTGATTCTTGTGGGTATCTAGCCTGTTGTTGTGCCGCTTTAATTTGTTCAACATCAACTTTTGTACCATAGTTACCTAATATTTCAGCCGCCTTAATAATAAGGTCTTGGTCTAATTTATCACGTTCTCTATCATCAATTGCAATAGCTTTTTGAGCATCAATTTGAGCTTTAAGCATATCCATTTCGGCTTTCTTATCTGCCTTATATTGTTCAGCTTGTACAAGAGCTTCACCATCTGACATTTGTGGGTTTTCTTGTGCTTGTTGTTGTTGCTGTTGTATTAGCATTTGTTCAATTTCAGGTGTTATTGGATTAAAGTATCTGTCAATGTTACGCACACCTTGTAAAGCTAACATATCGCCTAGTGTGTTACGAATGCCTGTCATTGTAACTAATCCATTGCCATTGCCATACTGACTCCATATTTGCATTTGCATTTGTAGTGCTTGAGATAATGCGGCATGTCTTTCACCTTCTTGACCTGTACCAACACCTACATTGACTGACATATCCATGTTTGTGTTCCACGTGCGTGGGTCTACAGGTTGAAACTGTCCATGTAAACGCATCATAGTCTCTTCACAGCTATTTTCTACCATTAGATGTAGCAATAGCTTAAATAAACGTTTCATGCCTCCCTCAGCAATATTTCGAGCCATAACTTCAATTTGTGCTGACCCTTGTTGTGCTTGGAGACGAGCCGCAGTAGCTGAGGTATTTTGTAATGCATCAGGGTCTAATCCCATAGACGCTCTGCTTACACCTGATTTAGCTTCTACAGCATCGTCCATGTATTGCATCGCAGTTAATACCTGACCTGCGACAAAAGGAGTTGCAATATCTACCAAGGCTTGGGGGGATTTCATTCTTACAAGACCACCAATCTCATTGTTCATTAAATCGTCTACATTAACTTGTCCTTGCACATAACCTTGTCTTGGTGAGTTTGTTAATGCTACGTTATCCATCATTCCTCTTAGCATTGCTGTAGAAGAGTCTTGGTCATTCATAAGCAAATCTGCAACACTACGACCAAAGAATGTATGTGGCTCAGGGTCTACTTCAAATACTGCAAATGGCACTTCTCCATATGGCTCACACTCTAAAAGTTTGTCATCGCCACCTGCAAGTAAAAGCTTATACATTATTGCAACACCTGTACCTTCTTTATCAATCTTCATGTAGGCTTCAGTCACAGAAACTTTTTTCATTGATGGGTCAGCCATATGCTCTTCTTCATCTTGCTCATAACCCTTGCGTTCAAATGCTTCAGAATCTGTATAAGTATCATCCGAGCTTAATCCTGACAAATTAGATATTTCTTCAAAATCATATCCCATTTGCACTAAATCACTTACTCGCATTTCTGTACGATGCGCTACAATATGTGCATCGTCAACACTTTTTGCGTTTCTATCTACAATAAACTCTTCAGGTGGTACAGATTCCATTTGCAGATTACCTGTACGTTTTTCATAACTAATTTTAAGTGAATGCATAGGTACTTCTATTTCTATGCCCATTTCATTCATTTCTATTTCAACTTCTGTTGAATGTTCTAATACTGTTACATTTTCATCATTAACAATTGCCAACATTTCTTCTTCAGTCACATTAGTGTATGAATGTATTTCTGCTTCTTTATTGTCTTCCCACCAAATTTTAATAACACCTGTTTTTTTGACAAGCGCATCATGTATTGCATCATTTAATAATCTGTATCCATCAAGTTGTTGAAATTTCCAATGTGCATATTTAGTTGCTTGTTCAGCTCCTGCTACATCTTCTTGACTTGTAGGTACGTACTCTACTGGGTTTTCTGAAGATAAAAAGACACGCATTAGACTAGGCTTAATAGCTCGTATTGTATCTCTGACTTTAGTTGCAACTATCTTAGAACGACCATCTTCTTGACCAATATCTACTTCACCTTCAAAGTAACGCTGTGACTTGATTCTATCTTCAGCTATTTCACTTTCAACAAATGATATTGCAGAGTCTAACGCATCTTTAACAATGCTTTGTACTTCATCATCATCCATTTTTTTTAGTTCTGCCATTCTTTACCTCTGCATAAAATTAGATATACCTAACATAATGTTAGCATCTGTCTCAGTATCTTCCATTACATTCATTGTAGCATTGACTGGTGCAACAGTAATCTTACCTGCAATAAATTGTGCAATTTCTAGTATTTGTTGGTCAGTTGCTTGACCATCTTTAACTGCCTTGTACAACGTTCTAAAATTGTCTCTAGCCGCTTTACCTTTAGAGCCTAACATAGCATTTGCAAGTTCTTTCATAATTAAATTTTTTCTGCTATCACTTAGTGCTTTTGATTTTAAAACATTTTGTGCAATTAGCTGTCCAGTACGCAAAGGAGCTATTTCTCCCATAGCATCAGGTATACCCTTAATAATACTGTCTACTCTATTTGCACCTATAACTCGTTCAGCAGTTTGTGAGCCTTTAGCAACAGAAGCTTTAAGTTCTAATGCAACTCTTGCTGTTTCCAATTGTTTTAATAAAGCGTTTGCATCTTTTTTTGGTAATAAAGCAAAAAGTTTGTTTTTTACATTGTCTGTACTCATTGATTCAAGTAATTTTCTAACTTGATTTTCATCTAGATTTGGAGAGTTTATTGTTCTTTTTACATTGTCTAATGTTTCATTGATTTTGCTTCTAAAACCAAATTTTGCCATAGCTTTTTCTGCATCACCTGCTTCTTTTAAAGCTCTTGTAACATAGTTAGCAGTATATCTAGGGTCAAGCATTTGTTGACCTAGCTCAATTGCATTAGTTCGTTGTATTTTGTCTTGCCCTAAACGTGTTGCATTTTCATAAGCTGAAAACCCTTTTTTTGGTTTATTAACACCACGTAAAACTTTATTTAACTCTGTGTAAACTCTTGAATAAAATTCTGCTTCTTCTGTTTGCACAAATTTTCCGTTTCTTACTACATCACCCTTATCGTAAGCTAATTTTCCAATAGCACGTTTAAGATAATCTAGTTGTAACATATTTGGGTTGTTAACCATCTTTAACAGACCATCTGCACCAATTTCAAAACCATTTTGTCCTAAATCTTCTCCATCAAAACGTAATCTTGCATTTGCTTTTGACATTGCTTGTTGCATTAATTTAGGGTCAATTCGATTTAACACATCTAATACAGCTTGACCATCAGGAGCGTTATAATTAATTTTTTGTCCATATGCGGCTTTATAAGCTTTTGTTCTTTTTGGTGCAGTTCTTTTTGCAATAGACTCAGCCATATCAACTGCATCTTTTTTAAGTCCTGTTGTTGGGTCTACTTCTAATTTACCTAATTTTTTGTCTAATACCTTATCTACACCTTGCAATTGTTGTGAGGCTCTATCTTTGACACTATTAACTACAATAGAAGCACCCTCTCCACCATGTATAGTAATAATATCGAGCAATTTTGCCATTGCATCGTCTGCATCAGGAATTTGTGCATCTCTACCACCTAGTCTTAATCTTTCCATAAGTTGACCAAACGATAAACTAGAGTCCTGCACATATGTTTTTATTATTTCTGCTGTTTTGCCTGATTCAAGGTCAAATAATTCTTTAATTTCTTTAATTGTGTTGTTTTTTAGACCATCTTTGATACCAACCCATGCTTTAGCACCTATATCTGTTAATGCATGTCCTGCACCTGCACCTAAAGCACCCCAAAGACCACCTGATATACCCATTTCCATAGCATTTTGACCTCGGTTTTGCGTACCACCAGTCTCATCTGCTCCTTGTATACCTGTGCCTGACGTAAATCCTTCTGCCATTCCAAATAAACCACCTGCACCCATTCCACCACCATATTTGTACAGATTAGGAAGACCTTGTAACCATTTGTATAATTTAGCAGTACCTGCATAAGCACCCATAGGAATTGTACTTGTTACACCACCTGCCATTCTTAATGCCATGTTAGTTTTTGGATATTCTTCTGCAAAAGCTTCTTGCATTCTACGAGTATATTCCATTGCTTCTTCACCATGGATTGCACCTATTTGCTCGTCTAAATGCTCACCAGTAAACATATAGCCTGAAGAGAAGGATGTTAGACCTGCTTGTACAGGAACTCCAAGTAAATGTTTACTCTGTGCTAAAACTTCTTTATTTTCTGCTGTACGAGCCGCATCTGCCGCAGTAGCTTGAGCTAATTTTTCTTCTTCAGTCAAAACAGGTTGTGCAACTTTTATTTCATTCATTGAATTTGGATACTCACGCATTAATATTTCACGAACTTTTTGTGCGTTTTCAGCATCACCTGCTTTTTCGTAATTAAGAATTGCGTTAAATAAATCTTGTTGCGAAAACTCTTCCATAGTTATAGACCGCCTAGACCTTTCATTATTAAATCATATTCTTCTTGTGTAAATGTTTTTACTCTATCACCACTACTATCCCTTTCAATTTTTTCACCAGTTTCTGTATATCTGTATAAAGGTTCTAAATCAATAACTTCACGTGGCATTAATTGTGGGTTGTTGTTGTGCATCTTAAAATAACCTGACTTGACTTTTTCGTTGTATTTTTCAAGACCATCTATGTACATTTGTATTCTAAATTTAGTCATGTACTTCAATGTATCTATAGTCATGTTTGGTAAACCAGTCATAACACTAATTAAGAAATCTCTTTCAGCAGGTGTATCAAGTCCTCTAGCACCAATACCAAGTGAACTAATCATTGGGAATACATCACTACCAGTCATTACTTTTGTAATTTCTGTCTTGACTAGCTTTTCATATAAAATATCTCTTGCTTTAGCTTTCTCTGTTTCACCCTTAGCGTTTTTATATGCTTCGATTTCTGATGCATATTTTCTGTCAATGCCAAGTGACGTGACCATGCGTGATGCTTCAGTAAGCAATGGTTGGAATATACCTGTGTAAGGTGCTACACCTTGTCCACTATCATCAGCTTCTAAAATATCCATTAAATCGCCAAGTTTGCCTAATTGATTAACTGCAATATCAACTTCTTTAACAATGTTGCTACTTTCTTTAATGTATTCAGGCAAATACGCTTTTAAATAAGCACTTGAGGCATCTTCATTATCATTAAGATTAATTTCAGCAATTGCCGCACCATCAATATTTGCGTTAATATAGTCTTTGTATTCTTTACTACCTTCTGCAAAACCATTAACTTGTGTTGCAACCTGATGTAGCATTTCAAAACGTCCTGCTTTTTTACCTCTATCAGGTGCTAAGTCAGTAAGTATTTTGTATTTACCTTGCTCAAATGCTTCTTTTGTAATTGTGCCATCTTCATACATCTGTGCCAATTCTGCTGTTTTTTGTTTAAACAATGCAGGGTCAGTAATACCAAATAATTGCATTCTTCCATCTGATAAATTTAACTCACCAGTTTCAGGGTCAGTAGCTTGGTCAATAAGTGCTAATTTAGTTTGAAAATCTGACTCACTTTGTGAAGGGTATAAAACTGCATATTCATAATCAGAAACATCAGGGTCTCTTAATAATCTTAATTGCTCTGCTATAGCTGATTCGTTTTCTTTCGTAGGTGTTCTTGCCTCTGCGAGTGCTTCTAATGGAGGAATTAAATTTGCATTAACTAATTCAATTAAATCGAGTCTGCCATTAGGGTAAGCTTCAGATTTCATGTTTGCTAAATATTGTATCGTTTGATTTTTTTGAGCTGATGCTGACTCTTGTTCTCTAGCATTTTTTAGTCTTGACTCGTAAGATGCGGCTAAATTTTGGTCAGGCTCAAGACGTAAAGTATTAAATCCAAGACCCATGCGATACACTTCTTCTTGACTCATGCCTTTAAACATAGAGTTACTTATTCCTTGAAATGCACCACCAATGCTGTTGTTAGCCATTTGTGTTGGCTGTTCTTCATCTTGGTTACCACCTAACAGTCCTCCTGCCATTTGCCCTAACAAAAGTCCACCAAATAATTGTCCAAGTCCTAATGACATTTTAGCCTCCGTACATTTGCGTTGCGGCTGTTAGGTAATCAAACAGACCATTTTGTTTAGTTGTTGTTTGCGTTTCAGGTACTGGTGTGTTACCAAGTGCGGCAGTAACATACCCAAGACTATTGACAGGTTGGTTTGTAAAGCCTTGAAATTGCTTCTGTGCCGCATCAAACAATGCTTGTTGCATCGCTTGTTGTTGCATACCTTGTTGCATTAAATTATTGTTGACTTGTTGACCCATTCCAAATCCAAGATTAGCTATTTGACCGAGTTGGTTTGCCGCACCTAATCTTTGTCCTGCTCCTGCTAATCCTGCTTGTTGATTCGCTAGACTAGCCTGTAGTTGATTAGATATGTCACCCATACCTGCTTGTTGATTAGCTAATTGACCTTGCATATTGTTTTGTATATCTTGCAAAGCCGCCTGTTGTGCGTTTTGGTAACCTGCTTGTCTTAGATTAGAAGAAGCTTGAGCTAATTGACTAACAGTATCTCTGCCAATTTCACCCATAGCTACACCATGTCTACTGCCACCAAATGCTTTAGCGGCTTGAGCCGCACCTTGTAGGTTATTCATACCCATTTGTGCGCCACGTAATATGTCAGCTTCATTAGCTTTTACTACTGCATCATCATATGGGTTCATGTAAGGTTGCATGTTTGTACCTGCAAGAGTTTGTGGTGTTACTGTAGCACTAGTTCCTGCTACACCTACTTGCTGTGGTTGATAACCCATGCCCATTGCAGTACCCATCCCTGCACCTTGCACACCTTGTGCGGCTAGGCTGTTTATGTTTGGTGGAGTAGTCTGACCACCGGGTAGTCCTTGATTAGCCATAATTATCTCCTATAATCCAAATCCATATTTAGAATTGGGTGAATACGTTATTTTTGCACCTTTCTTTTCAGCCGCTTTAGCTTGATTAAGACCTTTTTGTCTGTCAGATATATTCCCACCTGCAAATGTATAATTTTTACCTCTGCCACCATCTCCATAAGCGGCTTGTTCATAAGCGGCTTGGTTAGCTAAAGCATCTGCTGTTATATTTTGATTTATTGTTGGGGTTGGAGTTGCTTTGAAGCTGATACTTCCACCACCTCCACCTCCTGATGAACGTGCTAAATTAGCAGGTACAGCATTACCAAACAGGTTATTGTATGCCGCCATGTTTGCAGGGTCTCTAGCTGTAAGTTCTGCTAGTGCTTGGTCGTAAAGTCCAATAGAGCCATAGCCTCTCATGCCATTATCATATGTCGTTGGTTCAGGCATACCACTTGTAGCAGTTAACGTGCTATTTGGGTCTAACAAACCAAATGCTTGTGCAGTTGATATGTTGTTGTTCATTGCCGCTTCTTGTGTAGGTGTTAGTGCGGCTACTTGACCTCCTGTGTAAGGCATGTACTTTAATTGCTGTACAGCCTCAGCTCTTTGTAGGTTTCTGTCAGCAGGAGCGCGTACCCATTCAGGTATCGTTGTCTCCGTTTTTTTGCTACCACCTTTTCCGCCACCACCACTCATGTCAAAACTCCTTCAATAATGTTGTAAACTGTTCTGACCATCCTCGTGACTCAAGGACTTTCTTCCATCCTTTACGTCCTGCTACTGTCATGCCATCACAGCCTTGTAATTTACCCCATGCCATTGCATCATCGTGCATGTCCGTAATTTGTTTAATTCCATAGCCTTTATCACCACCTGCTAAGAATACATGAAGCACTTTCTTATTAGGATACACGATAACTTCAGTTACTGCACATCCGTTTTCACCCATCCACAGTTGCATGTGTCCACTTAGCACACCATCAACTATGTCTTTAAAGTCATGCGTTTCACCACCTTTTTTAAGTGCTGACTCTATCCAAGCTTTACCACGCATTAATTCTTCTGTTATATTCATGGGTCTAATTTTATCCTAATCCATGCTCCATTTTTAGAAACTACAGGGCAGTCCTGAGCTTCATCCCACATAATAATGCCATCTTGTGTAGCTTTACTATCTGAATTATAAAATTGTAATTTGTTTCTAGTAGTCGTTATAAACGTATTTAATCGCTCACCCCATGGCTTCCAATCTTTTCCTAATGGTGGTGGAGGTGTTTGTACACTCATCGTCTACCTCCTGCATTAGCTTCTATACGCATTATTCCTGACCTCCAGTTGTCATTACCTGTGCCTTGTACTTTTATACGCACTTGTCTACCCTGAAAGCGCACATCTGTCGGATTACCAAGAGTAAATGCACCATGTGATGTCTCACTATCATTAGGATAAAAACGTGTCTTAAATGTAACTTCTACTTGTCCTTGTGTTTTTTCATCCGGTATAAGTTGAGTTACTTTCATTATACTGTCACCATTACCAAGACTAATTGAACCTGACTCAGCGTAAGGTTTTGTTGAACCATGTGTGTAACCTGTTTCTTGATTATATAAATTACCACTAGCATCTGCCCATATTGGGTTACTAAATACTCCTTGGTCAACTCCTGCTGTTCTATCTAATTCACCAGTAGACCAATGACCTTCTTTATAGTCTAATGCAACGTATCTGTCGTTTTCGTTAGATGTTCCTGATGGATAAAACCACCATATTTCACCATGTTGTGAGTTATGAACAGCATAAACCTTGCTTATTTGTGCAACGTTCATGTCATCAAAAACATAATCAGACACCTCACATGGCATTTCACTAGCTACTGAGCCATCAAACTGGAAAAAACCTTTACGACCCATCCAAAAAGCTCCTTCATCAATAGCTACAGCACCACGTCTCGATGCTACACCACATGCTGTACCAACTCTTTCAAACCCATAAACAAATGGTGCGCCTGAGTAAGAAGCAACGTGTGCATCATTGTCAGTTAAGATAAGAGTTCTACCTCTCATGCGTAACCCTAACATTATTTGACCAACAGTTTGTAATTCAAAATCACCTGCTTGGTTTGTAGCACTAGGTGTCCATGATGTATTGTTTTCTTGGTCACACCATGCAATTTTTCTAGGATTGCCACCTGCACCTAATGCAAATACAAACCTTTCTTCTGTAACTACCAAACCTTTGTTATTAACTGGAGCATTAGCTACTACCTGTGCAACAACTCCTGTGTTGAGTTGCCATTCATATATCTTGCCATCTTTAGATGAACAAGCCATAAGATATTCACCCCATGTATCTAATGACCAAGTTGTTGCCTCTTGATAAATACCTGAGCTAGTAGGTGCATTACCCCAATTACTATAACCATAGAATCCACCACCATAACCAAGATTAAGTGATGCGTTTAAGTTACCTGATGTTAATCCTGAAGGGGTTATATCGTAAACTGTGTGTGATGGGTTCACATAATATAATTTGTTATATGTGCCACCTGACAAGTATGAATCACTTGCGTTATCAAGCCATGAAAGCATTGCTCTCGGTGCTGATGCAAATGCACTAGCTTTTCTAGTAGTCCATCCTCCAACAGGTCTCATTGACCCATCATGCCATCTTACTAAACTAGCATCTCTCCATCTGTTTGATGCTTGAAATTCTGTGCCATTTCTGTATTGACCCGGTGGTATTTCTAAAGGTATTAATGCCATAATCTTATGCCGCTATCTCTGTCCATGTGACTGTGTTATTAATAATTGTTTCCCATTTCTCTCTACCAATTGTTGTTGTTACAGAAGTTGATGATACTAAGCCACCAACACGTTGCACTCTATTGCATGTTGCTGTACTACTTGACTCAGGTTGTGTGACTATATGACCTTGGAATATTTTTTGTGAGTCACTTGTTGTACTTGAGTTTGTCGAATTATTTGGTGTTGGTGCTGAACCACCCATGCCTGAGTGTAATGAACAATAATAATATAAATCAGGTGTTCCATCTGTCACAATAATAGTTGATTGCGTAGATGAGTTATGCGTTAAACCGGGATATTCTGCTCCACTACCATGTGTACCATCTGATGCAGTTGAAAATCGAAATGGATGTCCTGATGGGTAATTAAATACATAAGTATTACCTTCAACAAGTTGTATTGTTTCTTGCTGTACACCATTAATAAAGTATTTGTTATATCCACCCACACTATAAACAGTAACTTCGTTTGTGTGAGTGCTTCCCGTTGATGCAATACCACCTCTTGTAGCAAATCCGAGTACAGTAATACTGGCTACTGCTGTTGGTACACCCGAACCGAATCTAACACGATTACATATAGCCGCACTAGTTGATGCAACGCTAAGAGTAGCTGATGCACTAATAGCAAACACACCACTAGCTGTAGATGTAACAACTGCATTAACTGTTTGTGGACTTGTGCGAACACGCATCACACTTTCAGTTATGCTAGATGTTGTAGTAGATGTAGCTTGACCAGTTCTTACTCTTGCACCATTACCAGTAGTTGTAACTGAAGTTGTTGATGCACCATTAATAAGTGCTGAACCTTCAGGTACACGTCTAACACCAACTGTTGCACCTGAGTTTGCAGTCGCATTCGCTAAAGCTATCCTTACACGTTTAGCATCTGCTGTAGCACTAGATGTCGCTGTTACTACAGTCTGTAAGTCATCTTGTCCACCATTAAAGACACCGACACCATAGTTCCAATCACCATAGTTTCTAGTATCGGTTTCCTCAATAATAACTGATTCACCACTACAGGTTGAGCTTGATGTTGCAGTAAGTGTTATAACACCACTACCTAAGTTAACTATCCAGTTAACACCATTAGCACCTGACGTAGCAGTTACTGTAGCTGAAGCATCCTGTACTTCACCTAGACTTGAGCCGAATGTACGTAAACCGAAATACGATTCACCATACTCAAAAGCCATTTACTTAATTAGTTAAGTGTAATGTCTAAGTCACCTGATGGCACACGAAAAACGTCACCAGTTTCAATAGTCTTGTTTGACGATAAAGCCGCATAAGCCATTAAATTACCTGATGATGAAGCATCGTAAACACCAACGTGTGTTACTGTTCCATAGTTTGCTGTAGCTGTAGGAAATTCTACTGCCGCATTATTAGACGTAGTGTTACCTGATGTTGTAAATGCAACTGTTTGACGTGCATAACCACCACCACTTACCTCAGTAACTGAACCTGTTTCACCATCTGCTACTGCTGTAAATAACGCTAAGTAATGTGTAGATGGAGCTGTGTAAGCCGCACCTGCAAATACGTGGTCTAATATCTCTGTTTCTAAAAAGTTGGAAAAACTCATACTAATCCTCTCACTTTAAGTGTTAACCCTGACCCACTATAACGAGCTTGGTCAGAATATTCATTTAATCTAGCAACTGCGGCAGAATACATCTGCGCCCAAACTGCTACCCTTTGGTCTTCTGCTAAGTAAGGTGCTGAGTGTAATAACGCTCCGTAGAGATATACATCAGGTGCTTCTAGCAAAAGCCAGTTATCTGAGTTACTACTAAGGGATGGTACTTTCTGATAGTAAAGCAACTCAAAATCTGTGTCTACTGACGGAGTTGGGTACAATTGAAATTGTCCATCTGCGTGTGTGTACATACGAGGTGTGCCTGTGGCATTCTCGTTAGCGGCTCTTTTGTCCGCCATTGCATCTCTAGAGACTAGGTTAACAACTGTAGTGCCTGAGCCTGTAAGATGTAATCTTATTGTTTCTATCCAGTCTGAAGGTACTTGCATGTACTCATCACCACTAGATTGTTGACCACTAGACCTTGCTTCCATTTTAAAGTGTCTAATGTCTCTGTTTATTTGTGCTTCAGCTAAAGTAATAAAGTCAGGTATGACTGCTGTAAGGTCATCTCTGTTTAAAAAGTCAGCTATAGAAGCTTTTAGTCCTGTGTAATTAGATAAAGCCATTAGTAAGGTCTCATTAATCTATCGAAGTTTTCTGCTTCGTATGATGGTATTTTGTTTTGTCTTAACGCTTCAAGAAACGCAGGTCTTTGAAAATCATCTAATTGCATGTATACATTGTGTTCGTCATCAGTCATGCTATTCACTAATGCTTCTGTAGCATCCATTGTATACGCATTTGCCTCAGCAGGTGTATCAAAACCTCTACTATCAGGAAAACCTAAACTGTTAACAACAGGTTGTGCCATTGCGTTTAGTCCTCCACCAACTGCTTCTGCTCCTGCAAACATTAATGGGTTTGTGCCACTAGCATTGTTTGTTCTTACCATTGAGCGCATGTTAACAGGGTCTAAATTATCTGTAGTTGTCATAGGATTAGTAGCTGTTTCACCACCCATCACGCTTTTCAAGAAATTGTTTTCTTGTATTTTACCTGCGAGAGGAGTTCCACCACCAAGACCATCCATAACACCAGTCATAGCTCCTTGAAAGCCACCTTTAAGTCTGTCCATGTATTCTTTTAAGGCTAATTCATATTCATTCATAAGATGTCCTCTGTTTAATTAAGCGTAAGTATATCATTTTTTTTTATAATAATCCTGTTCTTTGTTCTTCCTCACCTGACAACAAACTCATTGGCATAGCTAATCCAATAAACTGTAACTCAGGAAACTCTTTAAATAATTTTAAACGTTCAGCTTCACTTCCGTAACTTAATATTTTTTTAATGCCTTTTTGTTTGAGCAATTCTATAATTTTTGGTTTTGTATCTTCAGGAATAATTGCACCTTTAAATTCAGCTATGTCTATTATTTTGTTTGGCTTTGCCTCAAAGTATTCTGTTGCTAATAAACCTGATGTTGGTTCTTCTGATATGTCTGTCCTATTTCTTAACTTAAATACTATCTCCTCAGCTTTCTTAGCTTCATCAGGCATATAAGCCATATCATCTATTAATTCTTTAGTTATGCCATTGTTAGCTAAAACTTCGTCAATAAAAGCTACTCTATATTTGTTTTGTTTAAAGGGTTTTAAATCATTTAATTCATCATGTACAGAGTCAAGTAAAGCATACCAATCATCATCAGGCAATGCGTTTTCAGAAAACCCATCACTTTCTAAAATGCCACGTTGCTGTTTTATTTCATCTAAATTTTTGAATGGTTGTGTTGCTAAAGCATATGTTTTGTTAGCACTTACATGATTTTCTGCTCCAACGTTTTGTGCTTTTTTCTTACGCATTTCTTTTAAAGCAAGTTCAGCAGAATAAGGAACATCAGGCAATATTTCACCTGTAGTATCTGACCTATAACCTTTCGGATTGTGCATTACTCTTATAGACTCACCTAATAATTCATCTGAAGTCATATCACTTGAAAATCTTGATAATCTAGGCTCATTATTATTTCTAAGAATGCTGTCTATCTCTGACCTTGCTTGTGCTAAAGTATCAAATTGATAAGGGTCAAACCCTCTTTCAATCATTTCATCTATTTCTTTGAAGTTTCTTTCTAATATGCCAGTATGGTTTTCTTTAAGTTCAAAGTTACGTCTAGCTTTATCATTAATGTATTCTCGATTTGTCATACCTTTAGCTTGTGCTATACCACCACCTGTATATAATTCATCAGGATTTGGCAAAGGTTTAGTGCTACTAACAAATCTTAATATATCAGGGTCAATCTTGTCAAGCACACCTTGTGGGTCTACGTAATTTAACTGGTCATATGGCGCACGACCTGAATACATATCTGTAGGATAAACTTTTGTGTCTCTACTTGGTGTAATCATTTCAGGTGATGCTAATAAACCTATTTCTCCATAACCACGTAAAGGTGTATCTACTTTTGATATTCCAATTGATGGCATAGGTATACCAGTATTTTCTAAATGTTTTTCTAATGCTTTTTCTGTTAAATTATGTTGAGCTATCATTGGGTTTGGTATAACTGGTACTTCGTTTCTTTCAAACATTTCTGCTGTTTTAGCATCGAATATTAGATAGTTTTCGCTGTCATACAAATCAGGGTATTTAGTGCTTAGGTCATCTGCCCAACGTCTTCCCATAACACCATTGTCATGTAAATATTTAGAAACTTCTAAATTATGTGTACTCATGTCAGCAGAAGGGAATTGTTCAGCACGTCTATCAACAAAGAAATCATATAAATCAATACCATTTTCAGGATGTGGAAAATCTCCTAATGCGTTTATTTCAGCTACAATTTTGTCTTGCTCAATCTTGTTACCTGAGTTCTTTTTATATGCTTCTACTAAATCCATATAAGCACCATTTTCTTGTCGTATTAAATTTTTAACAGCTTCAGGTTGGTCATATACTGCTTTAGCATCATTAAGAAACGTAGACACGTATTCGTCTTTCACATCAAACTTCATTAAACTAAATGGTTGGTCTGACCACAATTCTTTATACTCTTTAATAGCTTCTTTAAGTTTTGGCAAATCAGGATGGTCTTTGTATTTATCTAACAACCAACTCACTTCACTTGGTGTAGCTGTATCGTCTCTGACTTCTTTCCACATATGAGAAACTATTTCGCTTTTGTTGTCACCAAAGTCTGCTTCACGTTTTCTAGCAACAACTTCATCTTGAAATAAATCAAAGTCTGTAGTGTCATACGTTTGATTGTATTTGTCTATTTCACCAAAGTATTGTTTTGATGTTGATGCTCTACCCCCCATGTAAAACCCTGCACCTTTAACATTGTTACCTTCACCTGTTAACATAAACTTGTTATCTAATTCAGTAAAGTTTCTAGGTGAGCCATGCCACATCATTAAGAATTGTCTAGGGTCAGGTATAAACTGACTTGTCATTTTGTTGTTAGCTAATAAGTCAGCAGGGTCAGGCAATGATTGCAATGTGTTTCTAAATGATTCTTTAACAGCAGGATTGTTTGCTAAATCAGCAAGTTTTTTTGCATTGTATCCACCACCTAATGCAAGAGCCATAAAATCTAATGGATTATTGGCTATCGCATCTGTTAAATTATCCCAACTTGAAAATGTATTTTTTAGTGTATCTGCAAATGCATTGGCTGTAGCTCGTTGTTCAGTACCAATGTCTTCACTTATTAAACCACCTGATAAATTAAGTACACCACCTGCTATTAAATTACCTACAGGCTCTATTGTTTCTTCAGGAACTCTAAACATACGAGAACCTTCTCGATAAAAACGACCTGCATTGTAGTCAATGTTTTCAAAGAATCTTTTAAATTTGTTTGGGTTATCTGAACGTTCTGCATACATCCATGCTTGTGGAGTATTGCCATACTTATCAGGAGTCAAACGCTCTAACTTTATAGCTTCTTCATCTATGTTTGCTTGTTTTACTTTTTCTTGTGATGGGTCACTCATAAATGACCATATACCACCAAGCGTATCACCAACAAAGTCACTTGCACCTTCAGCAATGTTTGACATAAGGCTGTTTAATTGCACAGGTTTTTTATCAGGCTCTTGTAGCAAACTCATACTACTCCTTGCAAGTTTCTCCTTAATGGTTTATCCCAGTTCTCATTAAAAGGCTTGTAGCCTATTGCCATATAGCGTGTGGCATCCGCACCATGTGAACTCCAATCGTGTCTCGGTCTCATCCTCCAAGTCTTACCATTATCATCCCACTCTCTGCTGTAAGCCTGTAAGGAATCGATAAGTTTCTCACATGATACCTCATCGAAATAGCATTTGTCTAGCATTGTTCTGACTTGTTGTATGCCATCATCAATCAACAATGATGGTGCTATCTCAATGTTGTTAATGCCTAAGTCTTCAAGCATCTCCATTCTACTTTTACCTGTGCCTAATTCCCTAACTCTAACATCATGTGGTAATACGTGTTGTTCATAAACATAACCTTTATCTTGCAACACCTTAACGTAATGCTCTAGTCCTACACCTGAGCCTTCATAATAATCAATAATATGTATCTCAGCTCCTATGAATTGTGCAAAGACTATTGATGTGCTGTCACCTATACCTAAATCCCAACTTGTAACTACACCTTTGGCTCTGTCATATCTAACCTTTGTAATTCTATCTTCATCTTTGGCTCTGCGTAATTCAGCAGAATAATATGCACCCTCTGAAAATATTAAAAAGCCTCCTTCCCAAATGTGTTCGTATGACTCAGGACGTTTCTCTTTATCTTCAAGCCTTTGCTCATCGAGAACTGTTGGAAACCATGGGTTATCTTGCCATTGCATACTAACAATTTTAGAGTCTGAAGGAAAGCTATCCCTAAACCTTTCATGTGTTGCACTATACTTTGACTCAGGATTCCATGTTATCCATACCTCAGAGTTAAAGCCAATGCTCTTATCTTCTTCACGTACTGTAGGCATCAACAAATCCCATGCTCTGCCACTAACTGACTCAGCCTCATCTACCCAAGCTATAAGGATGCGAGACTGTGACTTGATACTATCTAATGAACGTCTTAGTCCTGCAAAAGTGTAAGTTATATTGCCATCCTTTGACCTAATAAACTTCTCACCTATCTCATAATAATCAGCTAACCAATCAACACTAAGAATGGCAGACTTAATCTCAGCCATTGATGACTCACCTAAAGAGTTCATAAACTCACGACCACACAATATTGTTCCTCTGACACCTGACATGCCCCAACGATAACCAAAGACTGCTGTCATTAATGCAAAGCTTCTTGTCTTACCACTCCCGCGACCTCCATAAGCTCCACGAATCCTAGCTGTGCCTTCAAAGACTGGTATTAATTTATCAGGTAATTGGACTTCAGCTACTTGACTCATGCTTACTAACTAATTGTATGACTGTTGGCTTCATAGATTCATCACTAGATGTTATGTCTTGCTCCATCTTATCGTGGTATCCATGCTTACCTAAAACAAGCTTAGTTATTGCTGAATTGAATGTGTTGTTAAGACCATTGTTTACAAGAGTTTTAGCTTGAACTTGCATACATCTGCCTAATATGTCGGAAAACCCTTTATCTTTTTGCTTTGCCCAATCATATAAAGTGTCTCTGTGAAGACCTAAATGCTCTGCCATTCCCTCAATACTTGGAATCATATCACCATACATTTGATAGTCATCTATGTAAGCAAGAGCTTTCTCTTCTATCTCTTTATTCCATTTAGTTGGTCTAGCCATTAATTTATACCCATATCTTTAACAGTCTGTGCCGCTTTCTTAAAGTTCATTGCAGTAGGTCTGCCTTTCTCACCTTTACGTCTCATGCGTTCACCACTACCTGCTTTAATTCTTTTGCGTTTTTTATGTATGTTATCCCACAAGCCATTTTTGTTTTTCGGTTTTCTTCTCATATCAATTCTCAATTAGTTAGGACACTCTTTCCACGATGGACACCACAAATGGTTGGAAGCACTAAATGTAGCATCTACTAATGTATAAATGTCCTAGCTAATTAACTCTCTCCAATCATCAGGTAGTTGTAGCTTAATACCCAAGTCAGTTTCAGCAAAGACAATTACATCATCTATATACTCACCCATCTCTTTAGTATTTAGTTCTGTTGTAGATTTTAAGACAGTTCTTTCTTTATTGCAAACTGTCTCTGTTTGTATCTCTAAAAATTCTTCTCGGCAATGGTCATGAATAGCATCTTTAGTATTGTAAGTCTCTTTACGTATCTGTTCTATTATCATCCAATACAATCTGTTTTGAGCCTGACTTCGTGTCATTGTGTTTGGCTTTATAGTTATGACTGCTTCATCTGTATCACTACCCTTAAAAAAACTGCGTGTCATGTTCTCTACAATATCTGCTTTAGGTTTGTCTCTTTTGAGTATTCTACTTAACGATTCACTCACAATAAATAATCTCCTTAGTGCCTCAGTCATAATTTAAAATTTTATATGCATAATTAAACAGTAGTTCTTTCTTAATTAAGTAAGCATTTTTAGCTTCTGTATCACCATTACCCACAAACGTTTTGTATTGTAAATTGTTTTCAATAATGCAGTCCTTAATTCTATCTCGTTCTATAAAAGCGTACCGGTTTGGTGTAACAAAAACCCATGCATAAGCTTTACTTGTCATCAACCCTGAAGGCTTATCATACATTGCTACTTCTACTACAATGTTGCCTGTTTGCTCACTTTTAAAATCTTGTTTGACTTCATAACCTTTAACAGTCTCAGGAACAAATATATCCATCTCCTTACAATATCCATCAAGAATTCTAGCACTAGGATATTGGGTCTGTAATAGCTTTAAAACTTTTTGCTCTGCGTTATGTCCTACTTCTAAATCTTCTTCAAACTTACTCACGTAAAGTGTACTCTTCACCAACTATACCTGCTTTAACTAACTGTCGCTTAGTTCTAGTAATAGCAAACTCTGCCATCTCTTCAATAAAATGTGGCTTGTAATACTCATGCACTAACGAATCATATATTTGGTGACAATTAGCACATCCATAAAAACCTATGTCTCTACCTAAATCATCTGTCATTTTAGTGCCAGTTCCTGCACCATTTTTATGACAAAAGACTACTGTCTCATTACCTAAACACCCATCAAGTTTTAAGGTACATGCTTTGCCACGTGCTGACTTAGTTATTGCGTTCTGTTTCAATGCCCTATACCCCAATCAATAAATGCTTCTATTACATCTGCTACTGAATATACTACAGCAACTTCAGCACCATTATCTTTTAACTTAGCGATAAATTCTTTTTGATTTTTACTAAGTCTGCCTTTAGGTGTCAATGTTTTAGGTTTTTTAACTTCCAAAAAATAACTCATGCCTTCCCACACAAAACAAATGTCAGGCACTCCACTCTTTACACCTTCTGCTCTAAATTTTTTTGCCTCAATTTTATTACGTTTACCACCATTCGGAACAGCAAAATAACAAACACGTCTAATATCTAAATAATTGCATATAGCTTTTTGTACTTCATGCTCTTCGCTCTTCATTTACTTTTAGCTTTGTCCATAACCATGCTAAATTTTAACTGGTCACACAATGCTATAATTTGGTCTTCAATATCAGACTTTAATTTTTGGTCTTCAATTTTACTGAGCAAACTCATGAGCTTATAAATCGTCTCAGCTACATCTTCATTAGACATTAGCTTATAACAAATTTACCATTGTTGACTTCAGTAATATTAGCTTTTAAATTACCATCGTTCTGACCCATATACGTTGCTAATCCATAAATTGCTAAATGAAACTGTGGCTTGTCAGCTTTGATTCTGTGCGTTAAACCTGAAAGGCTAACTCCCATCATATCTGCACATTGTTTTTGGGTTAGTTTTAGCTTCTTAATCTCAGCAGGTATAGATTTATAATAGATTATTCCTTTATCGCTCATAGTTATATTAATAGTTAACTTAGACTTAATTATATCAAACAAGATATGTATTGCAAGTTGTTTACGTTTTTTTTCTTGTACTTACTTCTCCTTCGGAGACTTACTTATGTAAAGCTAAGGGATAAATCCCTTTTTTTAAGAGCTTTTTAAACATCGGGTTCAGTTCCTGAGCTGAGAGTTTCGGAGCAAAGAAATCCCTAACCACTAGTCAAAGCAGTTAGAGATTCACATCGGTATACAGTCCTTCGCAGTATTTATCCGTATGCCTGAAACCATTACAACTAATCAGGTCAGAGTCATCGCTACCTTGTAATAGGTACTTAGCCTTCTGCACTCTGCATTGGATTAAACTTACTGCCCAAGGTGGTTACCAATATAAGCGTGTTTATAAATCCAACATCAATCAACAGCCTCTTGAAATACATAGCTAAATCTCTTTTTTTTAAAGGTGTGAGTGCAACCAATTGGCTAGACATATCACCTTTCGTATCCTGAAAGTTGCCAATTCGTTATAAGATGGTATAATAATCCTCAAACAGCAGGGGCAACTGCCAGTTTAGCAAGACCTCTAGAGCCTTAACTCTAGGGGTTTTGTGTTTTCTAAGCATCTGAAAACTCTAAACCAAGAACTCGAATGATACACGTCTTGTATTTTTATTGCAACTTATTGTAATTATTTATTCTATTTAATTAAATAAAGCTTGACAAATGCACTCAAATGTTGTATAATTACACCGTAATTGAGATGAATTACACACTTTAACCCATAGGAGCTAGAATGAAAAAGCAAAATTTAGAAGTAACAGCAAACAACAAAGCAGTCATGATGTGGGCAGTTAGTATAGTACAGAATGACGAAAGACAAATATTTGGTGTATATACAGATATTGGTGAAGCTTACAAAGCAGAAAAATCTTTAAGAAAACAAGGCTTTGACGTAGCATTTAGAGAAACTTGCTTATCATTCGCAGACTAATTTTTAACAGGGGAGGGCAACCTCCCTACACTTTTAACACATAGGAGATACAAATGATTAACTTTATTACTAACGATGAATATACTGGTTGCAACATAACTACTCTTATGGAGGCAGGTTTTAATGAAGGTGACCAGTTTGCAACTTTTAACCAAGTTCGTAAAGCTTGGAATTTATCAGGCAAAGAACTTAAAGGTGCAAAAGCTGTTGCAAGATTAATGACAATAGTTACTAAAAAAGACAAAGAAGGTAAAGAGAAAAAAGTTCCAAAATACTTCAGCGTTTTTGAATTAACACAATTACGAGCAGTTGTTCGTAAGAATTGTGGAGAATTTGAGATAATTCGTAGATAACTTTAACAGGGGAGGTTAACAGCCTCCCTTTTTTTTTGTCTGCTATTTTTATTTAATTAAATAGACTTGACAAATCATATCAAATGTTGTATAATTACCCTGTAATCGAAATGGTTACACCTTTTAACTTTTAGGAGATATACATGGCAAATTTAGATTCTTACATTGGTAAAAATGCTACAGTTAATTACGTAACGTGCATGACTTCTGAGCAATGGGATTCACTAGGTGTTGTTAAGCAAATAGAATCAAAGAACGTAACTAGCAAACACCCTGTACTTATTCAAGGCATCTCTGAGCCAAGCGAACACTTTAACGCTGAGGTTTGGTTTAAGTTTCTTGATGACAGTCACCCAAACTTTAACGAAGGTGACAGCGATTCTATCGAAATAGCTAAATTTTTTGATAGAGCAGAATTTACACTTGACCTTGCAACTGGTCAAATACTTTAACTAATAGGAGATAACATGGAAAATTTAACAATCGTAACTGACACTAACGAATATCAAACTGTTTATGAGCAGAGTTTATACACTAGACCTGCTGTTTATTTAGACGATGAAATGCCTAAGCGTTTAGAAACACATAAAGCTATTGTTAATAAAGATGGTGACCCAATAGCAGTTGTAGGCAAGAACTACAATGTAGTGCAAGACTCTGACATCATGCCACAGTTCCACGATGTAATTATGGCATCAAGTTTAGACAAGACTGGCATGACTAAAAAGATTGAGTATTCACATAATGGTGCTAAGACTAAAGTTGTCTACACGTTTCCTGCACACGAAATGGCAGTTGATGTTGGTGACTTTGTACAGCTACAAATCATGGTTCTTAATTCATGTGATGGCACTTGGAAGTTTATGTCTATGTTGGGAGCTGTTAGACTAGCTTGTATGAACGGACAGGTTGTAGTTGATGCTTTCTCTTCATATAGTGCTAAACACACTAAAAGCCTAGATACAGACGTTGCTATCGAGAAGCTTGAGACAGCTCTTGAGGTTTACGAAGCTAACGTTAAGCTATGGCAACAGTTTGCTAAAGCAGGGGTAACTAATGCACAAGCTACAGCAGTATTTGAAAAAGTAGCAGGTAAGAGTGACAGGCTACAGGTTTTACTTGAAGAGACATTTCTTAAATACAAAGCTGAATTAGGCACAACTGTTTGGGCATTGTTTAACACATTAACTGACTGGTCTAGCCACGCTAAATTTAAGAATGAAGCTAACAAAGTTGCTACGATATACAATCGTGAGGCTAAGGTAAGAAAAGTCATTCCTTTGCTAGAATCTATGGCACAAGCCGCTTAACTAAACTGGGAGGTTAATAGCCTCCCTTTTTTTTATCTATTTAATTAAATAAAGCTTGACATTCTGTCTCAAAGGTGGTATAATAACCTTGTTATTGAGATGAAATTTTAACTTATAGGAGATGCAATGAAAAAAATTACTGCTAAACAACTTAGAACTATTATTTATGTTCGTGAGACTTTACAAAAATTTGTTGATGGTAAGCTTGAGAAATTTGATGCTTATGGTTTAGTCTTTGACCAACTAGATGCACGTAGGATTACTCTTACAAACATATGTACTATTGCAGAATCCGTTGGAATTAAAGGTGACGTAATAAGAATGCGTAGATGGCAAT
>Ga0209630_10000651_pt1 | contig 39612 bp, 33 predicted proteins | sample COG_01_FD_184745 | JGI IMG/M metagenome (GOLD analysis project Ga0209630, IMG submission 184745) | Pelagic Microbial community sample from North Sea - COGITO 998_met_01 (SPAdes) (version 2) | ecosystem: Environmental > Aquatic > Marine > Neritic zone/Coastal water | place: Helgoland, sampling...
GTTAAACTTTCATATCCTGACTTACTAATTTTGTCCAGTATTTCATCTATTGTTTTCTGGTTATTTTTTTTGTTGTTTGATTTAAATGAAAACTTATCTAGATAATCTGTAATTATATTATAAGGGGACTTGAATGAATTAAAATTATTGAAGTAATAAAAGCCATAAATTGCACCTCCTAAATGAGCTATGTTTCCTCCTGCATTATTGAATGGTATTTGAATTAAACTCATTAAAACATAAAACAAACCAATGTATTTTAACTTAACATTGAAAAAAATTAAGCTAACAGAAGTATCTGGATAGTATGAACAAGCAAAAATCAACAATGAATATACAGCAGCAGATGATCCGATAAGTGGAGTGAATGAGTTTTCAAAAACAGGGAATATGTTGTAGGAAAAAATAAATAAAAGACCACCAGCTAATGCACCATAAAAATATATTTCAAGAAATTGTTTATTATTAAGAAAAGACAAAAAGTAATCAGATACTATATATAAAATAAACATATTCCAGAAAATGTGAAAAAAATCAATATGGAAAAAAGAATATGATATTATTGTCCATGGACTCATTAAAACCTTAGTAAACTCAGGATGTAAATCAAAATACTTGATTAAACTTATTTGATTAAAATTGAATAAAAAAAGAAACGTATTAAATAAAAGGGGTAGCAAAAAAACAATAATATTTAAAATTATGATTTTTTTAAAAATTGGTTGGTTTATGAAATATCTATAGGCTAATTCCATCTTTTATTGTTAAATTGATTTTTCTTCCAATAATACATCATTAAAAATCCTGTAACGGCTCCTCCAATATGAGCAAAATGAGCAATTGGACCAACAGAATAAGATGTAAAACCAAAGAATAAGTCAAATAATATTAAAAGTGGAACAAAGAATTTAGCTTTAATAGGAATTGGAGGAAAAAGCAACATTAATTGAACATTTGGAAACAACATTGCAAAGGCAACTAAAATTCCATAGAGTGCACCTGAAGCACCAACCATTACAGCCTTAAAAGATTGAATTCCTGAATATAATCTATCTTCTCCAACAGACTGAATTATACTAGTATTTAATCTTCCTGTCTTAAAAAAATCATTGACATCTGAATTAGTTAATCCATTGTCTAACAAGATTTGTGTAACTGACATTACATCATAATGGTATACAATAGTTTGAATTAAAGCAGCGCCAAATCCAGCTGATAAATAAAAGAAAATAAACTTTTGCTTTCCCCACATCTGTTCTAAAGGAGTTCCAAACATCCAAAGCCCAAACATATTAAATAAGATATGAGTAATATCACCATGCATGAACATATGAGAGATAGGTTGCCATAATATAAAATCTGGATTTTTTGGATAATGCATAGCAAACAAATCATACATTAATTCACCAAAAACAATCGATGCTATAAAAAATATAACGTTTATTATTATTAAATGTTTTACTATTTCGCTTACTCTTCCCATCAAAATCTATTTTCTATATCGTTTTTATTTAAAGTAATAAATATTTGTTTATTATCAGGTGATAGATTCGGCTCTTTACATGAGAAAAGTTGATTTACTAAAAACTCTTGTTCGTCAGAATTTAAACTTTTACCAGTTTTAATTGATGAACTTTTTGAGAGTTTTTTTGCAAAAAAATCTGAGTAACTTAAATTTTTTGATTTATCAAAAATGTTTTTATCATCAAGAACATCCTCTATTATTTCTTCTATTGAGTTATTTTTTAATTGAACTGGAACTGAACTTATACTTAACAGAGTATTTGATAAATTATATTCAAATCCTAGAGAATCAAACTCAGTTATAATTTTTTTAAATAAAATTAATTGTGACTTTGTTAATTTAATTTCAATTGGAAAAGCTAGTCTTTGAGATTCAGAAGAACTTTCAAAAATTGATTTCAAAAAGCCTTCATAGAGAATTCTTTGGTGAGCTAAATTCTGATTAATTATTATTAAAGAAGATGTACTAGTACTAACTATATATTTATTGAAAATTTGAAATATTTTTGAAGATTGGTTGTTATCCCCCATTATATATGGTAAACTATCATTTAATTCTAGATTTGAATCTTTTTTAATAAAACTCTCCTCATTGAAAATTTTAAATGGGTTAAACTCTGAGTCAACCTCGATATTGGGTATTTTAGGATCTGAATTAAACTGATTATATGATATTTCCATAGATGAATCTTTTTCAAAATCAAGTACTGGACTAATTTGATAAATTCCTAAACTATGTTTTACAGCTGAATTAATTATAGAGTAAAGACTTTGATCATCATCAAATTTAATCTCAGTTTTATTTGGATGAACGTTCACATCAATTTTCAATGGATCCATATCAATAAATAAAAAATAACCTGGATAATAGCCATCTCTAATAAGTCCATCAAAAGAGGAAAAAATTGAATGATTGATAAATTGACTTTTAATAGATCTGTTATTAACAAAAATAAATTGATTTGATCTTGATTTTTTAGCAAATTCGGGTTTTAAAATAAAACCATTTAGATTGGCTATCTGAGTATTTTCTTTAATTGGAATTAAATGTTCTTTAATTTTTTCTCCAAAGACTGATATAATTCTTTTTTTGAGAGATTCTTTTTTTAAGTAAAAAATCTCTTCATCGTTATTTATAAGTGAAAATTCAATCTCATGATGGGAAACAGCTATGTTGTAAAACACATTCATTATGTGTCTTAATTCAACAAAATCAGATTTTAAAAAATTTCGTCTTGCTGGAACATTAAAAAAAACATTTTTTACTTTAATAGAGGTTCCTTTATCTAAACTTAATTCCTTTTCATTAATTATTTGCCCACCTGTCATCTCAATAAAATAACCTTCATTCACAGGTTTTTTACTTGATGTCATTTCAATCATAGAGACTGAAGATATAGCAGCTAAAGCTTCTCCTCTAAAACCCATAGAAGAAATAGAAAAAACATCATCAATAGAGTTAATTTTTGAAGTTGCATGTTTAACAAAAGATGAATGCATATCCTTAATTGTCATCCCATCACCATCGTCAATAACTTGAATTAAACTTTTACCAGCATTCTTTATAATAACTTTAATTTTACTACAATTAGCATCTAAAGAGTTTTCTAGAAGCTCCTTAAGAACTGACGAAGGTCTTTGAACCACTTCTCCTGCAGCAATTTTATTGGAAACTTCAATTGGTAAAATTTTTACTATATCTGACATTAATTGGTGTAGAAAATTGTTAAATCAAAATCAATGATATATAAAAATACCAAAATTAAAAAAACAACTATTAGTATTAATGTCAGATTAATACCTCTGTTTCTTGTGTTTCGCATTTTATCTCTCTGATCACTCCAATTCATCCCCATATCAATTGAGTTGTATTGGTCTCTATATTTTGAAATCTTAGATTCAAAGTTAATTGTTGTATCCTCTTTTCCTTTAAAAAAACGAGGTGTATAATTAAATCTTCTATTTTTATTTAATCTAAACAATAAAGGTTTATTTTGAATTTAGTAAAATCATTTTTAAAGCTGCATCAGCAGAATCTGCACCCTTATTTCCTAGTTTACCTCCACTCCTATCAATTGACTGTTGAATAGTATCATCTGTTGAAACACAAAGAATGATTGGAATACTAGATATAATATTTAAATCTTTCATTCCATTAACAACTGCTGAAGAAATAAAATCAAAGTGTTTAGTTTCACCTTTAATAATGCACCCGATAGATATAATTGCATCATAGTCTTTATTAATTAAATTTTTAGTTGCAAAAATTAATTCAAAACTACCTGGAACATATATTTTATCAATATTTTCTTCTGGAATCCCAAATTCAGAAAATTTTTTTAAAGCTCCACTGTAAAAACTTTCAGTTATTTCAATGTGCCACTCAGAAATAACACAGGCAATCTTAATTTTTTGTAGATTGTTTATTTTTATAGATCTGGAAATAGAATTACCAGTCTTTTTAGCAGTCATACTAATTTTTTAAATTTTCAATTCTACCAAGTTGAACCTCAACTAAACTTGATTCATAAGAATCAGGAAACTCATCTTTAATTCTATTTAAAAAATCAATTGAAGATCTATATTTACCTATTTCAGATCCAATAAGAGCAGCCTTAAATAAATATTTAGGGGTTGTATAAATATTTTCATTATGCTTAAAAGCTTTTTGATAATACTCAAAAGCTTCATCTGGTTGATTTAGTTCAGAAAAACAATCACCAATAGTTCCTAATGAGATTGATTTTAGAAGTATATCATCAGATTTGAATTTTTCTAAATAAATTATAGCATTATCATACTCTTTAAGATTTAAATAAGACATTCCTATTGAGTAATTAGCTAGATTAGAAGCTTTTGTTCCAGAATATTCTTTAACTATATCTAAAAAGCCATATTTTCCCTCTCCACCATTTAAAGCAAGTTTAAATAATGAATCAGATTCATTAGAAACTAATGCAAGCTCAAAGAAGTATTGTGCTTTGTTAAGCTCACTTATAGCCTCTTTTTCATTAGGATCAGAGATTAATCTTTCATAGCCTATATAGGATAGAACTGATACAGATATTAAAGCAATAATTGTTAAAATAATTTTTTGATTTTTCAGTATCCATTGTTCAGATTTATTTGCAGTAGAATCCAATGACTCAAATACTTCAGCTGTTTGACTCTTTTCTCCTTTTTGAATTTGATTACTTTTACTGTTTTTATATCCTCTTCTATTAAATGTTGCCATAATATTTTTTTGAATCCCAAAATTAATGTTTTATTTTGAATACTAATATGTTTTTACATTCACTAAAAATCGACAATTATAAAAACCTTGAAAAATTCAAGTTAAGTTTTAACAAAAAAATCAATTGTTTTATCGGAAAAAATGGAATTGGAAAAACAAATATTGTAGATTCTATATATCATTTGGCTTTTACAAAGAGTTATTTTAATCCATCTACCTCACAAAACGTTAAAACTGGATCTGAATTTTTTTCTATATCTGGAGATTTTAATATTGATGAAAGAAATGAAAATATTCACTGTTATTATAAAATAGGTGAAAAAAAGATTATAAAAAGAAATGGGAAAGTATATAAAAGAATTTCAGATCATATTGGATTAATAAACCTTATTATAATTTCTCCACATGATAGAAACCTGATAATTGAAGGTAGCGAGATGAGAAGAAAATTCATTGACTCAGTGATAGGTCAAGTAGATAAAGTTTATCTACAAAGAGTTATTGACTATAATAAGGTTATTATACAAAGAAACTCTCTTTTAAAGTACTTTTTCATCAACAGAAAGTTTGATAAGGATACAATAGAATCATATGATCAGCAATTAATTAGTATTGGAACTCCAATATATAAGGAGAGATTTAAATTCATGACGGCATTTATTCCAATTTTTAAAAAATATTACTCTAATATTAGTTCAGGTAATGAGTTAGTTGATATAAATTATAAAAGTGATTTAAATTCTGGAAGTTTTTCAGAAATTCTTAGTGAAAGTTTATCAAAAGACAGATTTTTACAATATACATCAAAAGGAGTTCACCGTGATGATCTGAATTTTACAATTGATAATAATAAAATTAAGAATTATGGAAGTCAAGGTCAACAAAAATCATTTCTTATCGCTTTGAAACTTGCTCAATTTGATTACTATAAAACAAAATTTGGTAACTCTCCAATTGTTTTACTTGATGATATTTTTGATAAATTAGATCAGGAAAGAGTTAGGCAAATAGTTCATATCTTGGAAAAAGGAGATTTTGGTCAAATTTTTATAACTGATACACATATTGACAGAGTTAAGGATGCTCTTTCTGAATCAAAAAATAAAGAAGAAATATTTGATCTAGAAAAATTAAAGAACAATGAATAAAAGAGGAGAAGTGAAAAATATTTCAAAAGTAATTCAAGATGTTTTTTCACAAAAGCATTTTAGAATCGGAATTGATAATATCAAAGTTCAAGATGCATGGATTAAAACTATGGGAGAAAATATTCAGAAATATACATTTAAAGTATACTATAAAAAAGGTGTGCTTTATGTTAAGCTAAAGTCTTCTGTGTTAAAAGAGGAGCTAACATTTGAAAAAGAAAAGGTTATAAAGTTAATAAATAAGGAGCTTGGAAAAGAGTATATAAAAGATTTAAATCTTAGCTAAATATTTCATTTGAATCAAAATGAAAATCTATCTCAATTGATGAATTTTCATCACTATCTGAACCATGAACAGCGTTTTCACCTTTAGATTTAGCAAATTTCTTTCTTATAGTTCCATCCAACGCCTCTAGAGGATCTGTTGAACCAATAAGATTTCTAAATTCTTCAACTGCATTTTCTTTTTCCAGAACAGCAGCTATAATAGGCCCACGAGTCATAAAACTTACTAAATCAGTAAAAAAGGGTTTATCCGAATGTATTGAATAAAATTTTTCTGCTTCATCCTTACTCATTTTTTTATATTTAAGAGCAATAATTTTAAATCCTGCATTCTCAATCATATTTAATATTGGAAGCATATTTCCCTGCTCTATTGAGTCAGGCTTCAGCATTGTAAATGTTCTATTTGAATTCATGCGGCAAATTTAACAATATCTATCATTAATCAAAGTTTTAAGAATTACTTTATTTTAATTTTCAATATAATATTATATTAGCCCACTCATGAATAAACAAATTCTAAATAAAATCGATGATACCTTTTCCAAAAAGAGAAATATTATTTTGATACCTCATAGTAGTCCTGATGCTGATGCTCTTGGAAGTTGTCTAGCTCTATATCATTTCTTTAAAGATGAAAATGAAGTGAACATAATTTCTCCCAATAAGTATACAGATATTTTAAATTTTCTTCCAGGATCAGAGAATGTCATTGTTTATGATAATGATAAAGAAAAGTCTGAAAATCTTTTTAAAAATGCTGATGTAATTTTTACTTTAGATTTTAACAGCTTAGGAAGAGCTAGAAACCTATCAAACCTTATATCTAGTTCATCTGCTAAAATAATAATGATTGATCACCATGAAAATCCAGATAATTACGCAAATATCATAATTTCTGATTCAAAGATGAGCTCAACCTGTGAAATGGTATTTGATTTCATTAATGCAATTGATAATAAAAAAATAGATAATGATATTGCAACTTGTTTATACACAGGTATAGTTGCAGACACTGGATCTTTCAGGTTTCCTTCTACAACTTCTAAAACATTAAAAGTTGGATCAGAATTAATTAATTACGGAGTAAACATCACTGAGATATTTGAAAAACTCCATAATAATTTTCAGTTTAAAAGATTGAGACTCTTAGGATCAACTATCAGTAATTTCAAAAAAATAGATGGACTTCCTGTATTGTACACTTTAATCTCTGAGGAAGATCAGATTAAAAATGACTTTAAAAAAGGAGACAGTGAAGGATTTGTAAACTTTGGGTTGAGTGTTAAAGGAATTTTATGTTCTGTTCTTTTTATTGAGAAAAAAGATGAGGGAATCATAAAAATTTCATTTAGATCAAAAGGTGATTTTAAAGTTAATATATTTGCCTCAAGATATTTTAGTGGCGGTGGACATGAGTATGCATCTGGAGGAGTATCTAAACTAAGTTTAATTGAAACTGAAGAAAAATTTATTGTTGATATTAAACAATACCTAAAAGAAAACTATGAATAAGAACTTATTAATCTTAATCTCAATACTAACTTTAAACTCATGCAATATGAATAATTCTGATTTATCAGATGGATTATACGCTGATATTGAAACATCAAAAGGAAACATAATTTTACAATTATATTTTGAACAAGTACCTACAACTGTATCAAATTTTGTTGCACTTGCTGAAGGAAATCACCCAGTTGTAGATGAAGAACTATCAGGAAAACCCTATTATGATGGACTAAAATTTCACAGAGTACTTGAAAATTTCATGATTCAAGGAGGAGATCCTACAGGAACTGGATCTGGTGGTCCAGGATATCAGTTTGATGATGAATTTAGCCCTGAACTTAAACATGATGGCCCTGGGGTATTATCAATGGCTAATGCTGGTCCTGCAACCAATGGTAGTCAGTTTTTCATTACACATGTTGAAACTCCTTGGTTAGACGGCAAACATTCTGTTTTTGGTAGAGTAAATTCTGGACAAGATGTTGTTGATAGCGTTGAACAAGAGGATATCATTAAGAATATAAAAATTATTAGAATAGGTGAAAATGCCAAAAAATTTGATGCACCTTCTATTTTTGAAAACTATTTAGCTAATAAAAGCGATGCTGATGCTGCAAAAGTAGAAGCTGAACAGGCAAAAATCAAGGATATTACAAAAGGAATGTCTAAGACAGAAAGTGGAATTTATTATGATATTTCAAAAAAAGGAAAAGGAAGCAATGCTAAACCTAATGATTTACTTTCAGTTCACTACTCTCTTCAACTTGTTGATGGGAGTGAAATTGATTCTTCATTTACTCGAGGTGCACCAATTGAATTTACTTGTGGTGTTGGTCAAGTTATAAAGGGTTGGGATGAAGCTATGCAGCTATTAAATAAAGGGTCAAAAGCTAGATTAGTTATTCCAAGTGATCTAGGGTATGGATCAGTAGGTGCTGGAAATGGAGTAATTCCTCCAAATGCTACATTAATTTTTGATGTAGAACTAGTTGACATCAAATAAAAATATTGATAAAACTGAGGTTATTTATTCCACTTGCTTTAATGCCTTAGGTTTTAATTATAAATTCTTTTATAGAAGAACCCAATTATATTTATGATTTTATCTAAAATCTAATGATCAAAAAGATGGAATATTATCATATAATATTGTTTCAGTATATATAATTGAGTATTATCCGGGAGAAAAACTATATAATTTTCTAAACTGAATTACTATATTAGTAAACTATCCCATTTTTTATGGGTCAAATAAAAAACTAATTTGATATGAGAAAACTTTTTTTAATATTAATATTTTTTTCATTTAATCTAAATGCTCAAGATTATTTCATCGTAAATGATGGTGTGAAAACTAAGGACTATCAGTATAATGTTTTCAAAAATGCTAATATTCATTCTAGTAATGGGATGATTTCTAATGGAACGCTAATTGAAAAAGATGGAAAAATCATACAAATTGGTGTGAATCTTAATCCGCCAAAAAACAGTGTAGTTTATGATTTAAAAGGACAATATATATACCCATCTTTTGTTGAAACTCATTCTTCTTTTGGTGTAAAAAAACCTCAAAGAAAATCTTCTGGTAGAAGCTCTCAATATGAACCTTCAAGAAATGGTTATTATTGGAACGATCATATCTTAAGTGATTACAATAGCTTTATAGATTATAATTATAATCAAAAAGAGGCAAAGGAGTACAGGGATATAGGATTTGGTGTAGTAAATTCTCATAGAAATGATGGAATTCATAGAGGCACAAGCTTTTCAATTGGTTTAATTGATGGACAAAATGAATCATACAGAGTTTTATCACAAAAAACTGCTGAACACTATTCTTTTTCAAGGAGTTTAACTTCAGGACAATCATATCCATCTTCAACTATGGGAGCAATTGCGTTAATTAGACAGTTACATTATGATTCAAATTGGTATTCTCAAGGTGAGTCAATTTCAAAAGATCTTGCTCTTGAAGCAGTTATTAAAAACAAGGAGCTTCCAAAGTTTTTTGATGCTAATGATAAATTAAATGTATACAGAGCTGCAAAGCTTTCTAAAGAATTTAATTTAAACTTTATCATTAAGGGATCAGGAAAGGAATATGAGAATGTAAGAGAACTAAAGAAATTCCAAAACACTCTTATAATTCCTGTTAATTTTCCTAAGGCATTTGATGCATCTAACTCGAAGCTAAACGATAAACTAACAATTAATCAATTAAGATACTGGAACCAGGCTCCTGCTAATCTTGGAATTCTTGAAAAAAATGGTGTTAAATTTTCAATTACTTCCTCTGACCTGAAAAATAAAAGAGAATTTTTAAGTAATATCAAAAAAGCTATTGAAAATGGTTTAAGTGAAAAAGCTGCTCTTGAAGCTTTAACAATTATACCTGCAAGGTCAATTAATTTAGATAATAAGATTGGGAAATTAGAGAAGGGTTATTATGCTAATTTTCTAATAACATCAGGTCCAATTTTTGGAGATAAAACTGCTATTAATGAAAATTGGGTTAAAGGTCAAAGACATATTATTAAAAATACTGATAAGGTCAATATAGATGGAACTTATATAATTCAAATTAATGATGAGTCCTATGAAATAAAGATTTTAAATAGTTTAACAAAGCCTTCAACAAAAATCCGAAGAGATTCAATAGATATTAAATCAAAAGTGTCACTAGTTGATGACTGGTTAAGTTTAACACTTTTTGATAGCATTGACAAAAAACCTTCATTTGCACAAATTTCAACAAAAATAAACTCTTCAACAAGTCTGTCAGGAACAGGTTCTGATTTTAATAATAATAACTTTTCATTTACAGCTTCAAAAAAGAAAGTTGAAAATGATATAAAATCAAAAAAATCAGCTAAATCTAAATCTGACTCGTCATTTGTTTCAAATGTTACATTTCCTAATGTTGGATTTGGTATAAACTCTTTACCAAATAGCCAATCCATTCATTTTAAAAATGCTACTCTTTGGACCAATGAAACTGATGGGATTATTAAAAATTCTGATATTATTATCAATAATGGAAAAATTATTGCAATTGGAAAAAATCTTGAAACACCAACTAATTTTAAGGTTATTGATGCAACTGATAAACATATTACATCAGGTATAATAGATGAGCATTCTCATATGGCAGCGTCAAGTATAAATGAAGGAGGACATAATTCATCTGCAGAAGTATCTATAATGGATGTCATAAATCCTGATGATATTAATATATACAGGAATTTAGCAGGTGGTGTAACCTCGGCTCAAATTCTTCATGGTTCTGCTAATCCAATAGGAGGGCAATCTGCAATTATTAAACTTAAATGGGGATCAGAAATTAATGATATGTATTTTGAAGGAGCTCCACCTTTTATAAAATTTGCATTAGGAGAAAATGTAAAACAATCAAATTGGAGCGGGTCTAGATTTCCTCAAACAAGAATGGGTGTTGAACAAGTTTTTATTGACCACTTTGATAGAGCGAAAGAATATGCAAAAATTTGGACAGACTATAACTCGCTTAGTCCTAGACAAAAAAGATCTGTTGCTAAACCTAGATTTGATGATGAATTAGAAACTCTATGGGAAATATTAAGAGGTGACAGATTTGTTTCTAGTCACTCTTATGTTCAAAGTGAGATTAATATGCTGATGAAAGTTGCTGAAAAGTTTAACTTTAGAATTAACACCTTCACTCACATATTAGAAGGATATAAAGTTGCAGACAAAATGGCTGAACATGGTGTTGGAGGGTCTACATTTTCTGATTGGTGGGGTTATAAATATGAAGTAAATGACGCTATTCCATATAATGCCTCAATAATGCATAATGCTGGGGTTACAGTTGCATTAAATTCCGACAACTCTGAGCTCTCTAGGAGATTAAATTTAGAAGCAGCAAAAGCAGTAAAATATGGAGATGTTTCTGAAGAAGAAGCATGGAAATTTGTTACTTTAAATCCTGCAAAGTTACTTCATATAGATAATAAGGTTGGGAGTCTCAAAATTGGTAAAGATGCAGATATTGTAGTTTGGAGTGGTCATCCTATGTCACTTTTTACAAAAACAGAACAGACATATATTGAAGGTGCCTTATATTTTGACAAAGACAACCACCAACAAAAATTAAAAGAGATTAAAGATGAAAAATCTATATTGATACAACAAATGCTTGGAGAAAACTTACCTGGAGTAAAACTTAGGCTTCCAAATCAAATGCCAAAAATAGATAACAATTGGTCTTTTGTTAATCAAATAGAAGTTACATGTGAACACACTGAATTTTAAATTATGAAAAAAATTATTTTATTAAACGTTTTATTTTTAAATCTGATTTTTTCTCAGCAGACTCCTGCTCCTAATCAAGATAAATCAGTATTAATCTTTGGAGGGACAACTCATGTTGGAGATGGTCAAGTTATTAATAATAGTGTTATTGGATTCACAGAGGGTAAAATTGATTTAATTGCTTCCTCTGATGGGACTTGGACAAATGAAATTCTAAATATGTTATCCGATTCTAATAATAAAAAATACGACACTATAATTAATGCCTCTAACCATCATATTTATCCTGGAATTATTGCATTAAACTCAAATCTGGGTCTTGTAGAAGTCGACGCTGTAAGAGCATCAGTTGATGATGATGAATCTGGAACTTATCTCCCAGAGATTAGGTCGATTATTGCATACAATGCAGAATCAAAGGCCGTTGAAAGTATGCGACCTAATGGTGTTCTTCTTGCACAAATTGCACCTAATGGTGGGGTTATTTCAGGTAGTTCATCAGTTGTTCAATTAGATGCATGGAATTGGGAAGATGCAGTAATTAAATATGATCAGGGGATACATATCAATTGGCCAAGCCCATACACCTTTGGAAGATGGTGGCTTGGAGAGGACAGAGGTCTAAAAGCAAATAACAACTACAATAAACAGGTTAATGATTTAAAAGATTTTTTTGATAAATCTAAGGCTAATATGAATTTAAATAAATCTATGAACCTTAAAAGCAGAGCAATGAAAGGAATTTTTGAGGGAGAGTCTACAGTTTATCTACATGCAGATGATGAAAAAGAAATTGTAGATGGAGTTCTTTTTTTTAAAAAATTTAATATTAAGAAAATAGTAATAGTTGGTGCTTCTGAAGCAAAGAACCAGTTAGATTTTATTAAAGAAAATAATATTCCAGTTGTTGTAAAACAACCATATAGATTTCCTCAATCTGTGGACTCAGATCCAAGAGAGACTTTTATGCTTGCTAAAAAAATGATTGATAAAGGAATACTTGTAAGTATAGATCCATCTGGAGCTCCTCAATCTAGAGTGTCTATTAGAAACTTACCTTTCTATGCTGGAAGTTTTTCGAGTTATGGAATTGATAAAGAATTAGCATTATCAATGATAACTCTTAATCCTGCAAAAATATTAGGAATTGAAAATGAATTTGGCACATTAGAAGTTGGCAAGAGTGCTACCTTGTTTATATCAAAAGGTGATGCGCTTGATATTATCTCAAACAATGTAACTCACGCTTTTATATCAGGAAGAAATATTAGTTTAGAAACTCACCAAACTAGATTATGGAGAAGATATTCAAATAAATATTCAAATTCTCAATAACAATAACACTTTCAATCCATAATTATTATTTGTAAATTTAAACAACTTAAAATTTACAATTGTTAGTTGAGAATCAAATATTACCAAAGGAAATATCCAGTCTTTATGATGATCTAATTGATAGTTGTTATCAAAAAATATCATCTAAAGAAAGAAAGGTGATTCATCAATCACTTCTAATAGCTTATAGTGCTCATGATGGGCAAATAAGAAAATCTGGGGAACCTTATGTTCACCACCCTATTGAAGTAGCTAAGATTGTTGCAAAAGATATTGGACTAGATTATGTTTCAATTGCATCAGCTATTCTGCATGATGTTGTTGAAGATACTGATATAACTCTAAACGATTTAGATCAAAGTGTCGGTGTGGAAATTTCAAAAATTGTAGATGGTTTAACAAAAATTTCCACATTAAAAAAAAATGAAGATTATTCACTTCAGGCTGAGAACTATCGAAAAATGCTTCTTACTCTTCATAATGATATAAGAGTTATACTAATTAAGATTGCTGATAGACTTCATAACATGAGGACAATTGAATTTCTTTCTAAGTCTAAGCAAGATCAAATGGCCTCTGAGTCAATCTATATTTATGCACCATTAGCTCATCGAGTAGGTTTATATAATATCAAGAATGAGCTTGAAGATAATAGTTTAAAAATTCTAGATAAACAAAAGTATAATCTAATTAAAAATAAAATTGATAAAGAATTTGTAGATCAAGAAAAATATGTTGACTCATTTCAAAAACTAATTAGTAAGAATCTAGATGATCAAAAAATTAAATATTCTATTTTAGGAAGAAATAAATCTATTTACTCTATTCATAATAAGATTCAAAATAAGAATATCTCTTTTGATGAAGTATATGACCGTTTTGCAATTAGAATTATTTATAAATCACTACCAAAGAATGAAAAATTTGTTGCATGGAAAATTTATTCAATAATAACTGATCATTTTACTCCAAATCCAACTAGATTAAGAGACTGGATTACACTGCCAAAGACGAACGGTTATGAAGCACTTCACCTTACTGTAGTTGGTCCAAAAAATAAATGGATAGAAATTCAGATTAGGTCAGAGAGAATGAACGAAATAGCAGAAAAAGGGTATGCAGCACATTTTGGATATAAACATAAAGAATCTAAAAAGAGTGAAGTTGACCTTTGGTTAATCAAACTTCAAGATGTGTTAAATAATGACAACGAACATGCAATTGATTTTGTTGAAGATTTTAAACTTAGTTTCTATTCCAAAGAAATATATGTATTTACTCCAAATGGAGATTTGAAATCTTTAAAAAGTGGATCAACTGCTCTTGACTTTGCATTTCATGTACATACAGATATTGGAATCAAAACAAGGGGTGCAAAAGTTAATGGTAAAATAGTTCCTTTAAGCCATATTCTTAAAAGTGGTGATCAAGTTGACATTATTACATCTGAAAATGTAAAGCCGAACTCGAACTGGTTAGAATTTGTTGAAACTTCAAAAGCAAAATCCAAAATTAAATCTTCTTTAAATGAAGAAAAAAAGAGAATTTCTATTGATGGAAAAGAAATACTTGAAAGAAAGCTTAAACAGTTAAAAATAAAGCTTGATGATAAAGTTTCAGGTCAAATGATGAAGTTTTTTAATATTAACGCTAGTAATGATCTTTTTTTTAAAATAGGGAATGGATCAATAGATAACAAACAAATTAAAAGTTTTGCTAACGACTATAATAGTTACTTAGGTTACTTCAGAAGAAGAATTGGTTCAAATGATACTAAAATTGATAAATTAAATGATTCAGTAAATCTATTAAAGTTTGATAGACTAGTGTTTGGCAAAGAAAGTGAGTTATTAAAATATTCAATTGCTAGCTGTTGTAATCCAATAGCTGGAGATAAGGTTTTTGGTTTTGTGTCTGTCAAAGAGGGAGTAAAAGTTCATAAAAAGGATTGTCCAAATTCAATTTCACTAAGATCTAATTATGCATATAGAATAATTTCAGCAAATTGGATAGATTCTGAAAATCATGAGTTTAATGCTAAAATTGAACTTAGTGGTATTGACAAAATCGGTTTGATAAATAATATTACATCTCTTATATCTAATTCTATGAATGTTAATATGAATAAAATTTCATTTGAAACAAACGATGGAACATTTTCAGGTTTAATAAGTGTAGAAGTAAAAAATAAAGTAATTTTAAATAAACTATTAAAAAAACTAAAATCAATTGATGGAATTGAAAAGCTATCTAGAAAATAATTATAATGATTTTCAAAAAGAAAAAGAAAAATGATGAGGTTATAGATGTTTTTACTAAATTCCTAAGTCTCCACAATCAAAGAAAAACCCCTGAAAGATTCACTATTCTCAATGAAGTTTATTCAATTGAAGGTCATTTTGACATTGATTCATTATATGAAAAAATGAATAAAAAAAACTACAGAGTAAGTAAAGCAACTCTTTACAATACAATTGAGTTACTACTTGAGAGTGGTTTGGTTAGAAAGCATCAGTTTGGAGATTCTTTTTCTCAATATGAAAAGTGTTATTTTAACAATCAACACGACCATATTATAATTACCGACACAGGAGAAGTAAAAGAATTTTGTGACCCAAGAATTCAATCAATTAAAAATGATATTGAGAAAATTTTTAATGTTGATATTGAGGATCATTCACTATATTTATACGCTACAAGCAAAAAGAAAAAAAATAGATAATTTATGTCTTTAGATCTTTTATTAGGCCTTCAATGGGGAGATGAAGGAAAGGGTAAGATTGTTGATGCCATCACCTCAGATTATGATATAATTGCTAGATTTCAAGGAGGTCCTAATGCTGGACATACAATTGAATTTGATGGTCATAAACATGTTCTTCACACAATTCCATCAGGTATTTTTAATCAAGGAGCAATAAATATTATAGGAAATGGAGTAGTTATTGATCCAGCAATTTTTCTTAATGAGATTAATGGATTAAAAAAATTTAATATTGACTTAAATAGTAAATTATTTATTTCAAAAAGAGCTCATATAATACTTCCCACACATAAAATTATTGATGCAACTTCAGAAGCCTCAAAAGGAAAGAAAAAGATTGGATCAACTTTAAAGGGTATTGGTCCAACTTACATGGATAAAACTGGTAGAAATGGAATTAGAGTTGGAGATATAATAGATGATAATTGGCAAAAAAAGTACAATAGTTTAAAAGAAAAACACCTTAGTCTAATTTCAAATTTTAATCAATCAGTAGATATAGATCTTAATAAATTAGAAGCTGAATTTTTTGAAGGAATTAAATGTTTAAAATCTTTTAATTTGATTGAAAGTGAAAATTATTTAAATAAATCAATTAAGGAGGGCAAGAGGATACTTGCTGAAGGAGCACAAGGTTCTTTATTGGATATTGATTTTGGAACATACCCATTCGTTACTTCATCAAATACTACTTCTGCTGGAGCATGTTCTGGGTTAGGTGTTCCTCCTAATAAAATTAAAAACATACGCGGAATATTTAAAGCATATACCACTAGGGTTGGCTCTGGACCTTTTCCAACTGAATTATTTGACTCAACTGGGGAAAAAATTAGAGAAATTGGACATGAGTATGGAGCTACGACTGGAAGAGATAGAAGATGTGGTTGGCTAGATTTAGTAGCACTTAAATACACAATAGAAATCAATGGTGTAACAGAATTAAATATTATGAAATCTGATGTTTTGAGTTCAATAGAAAAGCTATTGGTTTGTACATCATACACTATAGATGGTAAAATAGTAGATTTTTTTCCATATGATATTATATCTAAAGATATAACTCCAAATTACATAGAGTTTAAAGGCTGGGATATGGATATAACTAAAATGAAAAATGAAAAAGATCTTCCAGGTGAACTTATTGATTATATAGATTATATAGAATTATTTGTTGGTGTTCCAATCAAATTAATATCTGTTGGTCCTGATCGAACACAAACAATCTACAGAAATAAATGAATCATTTAAAGTTTTTATTGATCTTACTAATAACTACAAACACAGTTAATAGTCAAGATAAGAGAACTATTGAAATTATACAGGCAGGAAAGTCTGTAAGGAATTCTGTTGAATATCCAGGAGCAAATATTTTACAAAGAGATAATGATATAAGAGTAATTTTATTTCATGATGGAGCTAAGATAGAGTCTGATTTATCATATTATTATTTTAACGAAAATTCATTCAAAGCTAATGGACAGGTAAATTTTAACCAAGGAGATTCATTAGTTCTTACATCTGATTATCTCGAGTATGACGGGACTTCAAAAAAAGCTTTTGCATATGGTAATGTTAAATTAACAAGACCTGATATGAAACTTGAAACAGATACTCTGTATCTAGATAGAACAAAAAATATTGCTTTTTACAATTCTAAAGGAAGAGTAATTGATAATGATAACATATTAGTAAGTAATTCAGGCACATATTACATGGGGCCCAAAAAATATATTTTTAAATCAAATGTTGTGATTGATAATCCTGAGTATAATGTAAATTCTGAAGAATTAGAATATTTTACGGAAACAAATCACACATACTTTAATGATAAAACATTAATAACAGGTATTGATTATAGTATTTTATGTAAAGATGGATTTTATGATACAGTTAATCAAAAAGGATACTTTAGAGATGAAGCAGTAATAAATTACGATGGAAAAATTATAAATGGAGATAGTATTTTCTTTGAAAATGAAAGATCATATGCAGCTGCATCACATAATATTAAAATTAATGATACGATTAATAAATCAATAATAACAGGGCATTATGGAGAAATTTTTAAGGATAAAGACTCTGCAATTATCACAAAAAATGCATTAGCTGTTAACATAATAAAAAATGATTCACTTTATATTCATGCTGACACAATTACAATTACTGGACCTGATGAAAAAAAGATTTTAAAGGGATATTATGATGTTAGAATCTTAAAATCTGATGTAAGAGGATTATCTGATTCTATTCATTTTAACCAAGAAACAGGCTTAATTAAATTATTAAAAAAACCTAAAAGTTCAAAATTCATTAAAAGATTAACAGATGAAGAAAGAAATAAATTAAATCCAGTAATATGGTTCGGTAAAAATCAAATAACTGGAGATAAGATTTTATTAAAATCTAATACAGTAACAGAAGAACTTGATTCACTAATCATTAGAGGTAGTGTGTTTATGAGTCAAAAAGATTCTTTGAATGGTGATAGATTTAACCAAATAAAAGGTGAGAAGCTAGATGGATACTTTAATCAGGGAAGTCTAGATAATGTATACATTGTTAAAAATAGTACACTTTTATACTATATGTACTCTGATGATTCTGAATTCATTGGAATGAATAAGACACTTGCAAGCTCAATACTTATAAAGTTTTTAAATAATGAAATTTCTGAGGTATCATTTTACAAAACACCAGATGGAAATGTTATTTCTGAGAATAAAATTATTTTAAATGAAATGAAACTTCCAGGGTTTATTTGGAGAGAAGAAGAAAAACCAAATAATGTTAAAGATTTGTTCAGTGAGTCAGATAAAAAATTAGAAATAGTTGAAATTGAGTAAAATAAGATGTTAACTATTTTGTTGAAAATAATTTTTGGTTGAATTGATATGCACTCAAGAGATTACTAATTTAGAATAAAAATTCTCATTGAGTAACACTGAAAATTCACTCTCAAAATTTGAAGAAATGTTAAAGACAAATACTGTCTTTTACTTTGATTCATCTGACTTCATTACTATCTCTCACCATTATATAGATCAGGCAAATTTTTCATTGGCTGATAAAGCTATCAAAATTGGTTTAGATCAACACCCAAATAACATTGATTTAATGTTGTTGAACTCTGAATTACTTATCTTCAACTCTAAATATAAAGAGGCCTATAAAATTTTAAATTTTGTTGAAGAAATAGATCCTGAGAATAGAGAGGTATACCTTCAGAAAGCTACAATTTACTCAAAAAACAACTTAAGTGAAGAAGCTATAGATATTTTAAAAAGAGCACTTACTTTTATAGATGACAAAATAGAAATATGGAATATGATTGCTATGGAGTTTCTTCTTCTTGAAGATTTTGAGTCAGCTATTCCATTTTTCAAAAAATGTCTTGACTCTGATCAAGAGGATTATCAATCACTCTACAATCTTATTTTTTGTTACGAAAACCTAGGAATGATTGACGAATCTATAAATGAATTAAGTTCTGTGTTGGAAAAGAGACCCTATTCTAAAATAGCTTGGCATCAAATTGGTAAAATATATAATAAAAAAGGTAAATTTAAAGAATCTATCTCTGCGTTTGATTTTGCAATTATATCTGACGATCAATTTGTTTCAGCTTATATTGAAAAAGCTAAAGTTTTAGAAAAAGTTGGCAGGATTAATGAAGCTTTAGAAAATTTTAGACTTTCTATTGAGCTAAGTGAACCAAATTCATATATCTATTTTAGAATTGCAAAATGTTATAAGAAAATAAATAACAAAAAATTATTTTTAGATTATATTAAAAACTCAGTTAGGGAAGAGCCAGGAAATGAAAAAGCATGGATATATTTAATAAAATACTACTTAAAAAATAATAATCTTAGACAAGCTAAATATCTGGCTTCAAAAGCATTGGACAATAATCATAATAGCATTAAGATCATTGAATTAAACGCGATAATTAACAGAGATATAGGAAACATTTTAGAAGCCATTAAACTTTATAATCAAATAATTGAATTTAAAGAAAATTTATCATGGAAAATATGGAAGGGTTTAATAAAATGTTTGATTGATAAGAAAGAATGGTCAGAACTTTTAAAGATAAGCTTAAGAGCTAAAAAGCACTATCCAAATAAAGCATTTCTAGATTTTACTATTAGTGGCTGTCTATTAAAAAATGGTAAATTAAATGAAGCAATTTATTTTTATCAAAGTGGAAAAAAAACTTGTCAAGTTCCTGAAAAACTAATTGAGTCATTTCCAGAATTCACTGAAAATAAGACCTTACTTGTCTGATTTTTTATAAATTATAAAATGCTAAATAATTATATTATTCTTTTTATTAAAGGTCTTGCAATGGGTGCAGTTAATAAAATTCCAGGTGTTTCTGGAGGGACTGTAGCTTTTGTAACAGGAATCTATGAAGATTTAATAAACTCTATTAAAAAAATTAATTTCCATTCATTTAAAATTTTATTTACAAAAGGATTTAAGGCTTTTTATATAGAAGTTAATGGTAAATTTTTGACTATTCTTTTTTCTGGTGTAATTGCAAGTTTTTTTTCTGTATCTCTAGTATTAGATAAGCTAATAAAAGAATATGAAATTTATGTATTCGGAATGTTTTTTGGAATGATATTAGGATCATTTTATGTGATATATTATCAGTTAGAAAAAATTAAGGCTAAAACTTTTGCAGGAATATTAATAGGTTTAACTATTGGTTTATTAATTAGTTTTGCAGATAATTTAGAGGTAGCAAACTCTAATTTAATAATCTTCTTTTCAGGAATGATAGCTATATCTGGAATGATATTACCGGGATTATCTGGATCTTATCTATTACTTCTTATGGGCAACTATACATTGATAATGGTAGATTCCGTAAATGCTCTTTATTTTACATTAACAGAGATAATTTCACTTAATTTTGAATTTATTAATGATCCCGAAAGACTATACCTTCTTAAAGTTTTAGTTCTATTCACTATTGGGTCCATATCAGGTTTAGTGTTTTTTTCAAATATATTAAGCTCACTATTAAAAAATCATAAATCCATTACAATATCAATAATAGTAGGTTTTATAGCAGGATCTCTTTTTGGTGTTTGGCCCTGGAAAAATGAAGACATGTATGGTAATGTATCTTTGTTTATTCCTGATTTTACAACTACTGAAACATGGATAACTTTATTTTTCCTTTTTATTGGCATTTTGTTTGTAGTTTTATTAGAAAGACTGGCACATAAGCATTGAAAAATAAAAGACAATTCGGTTTAATCGGAAAAAATATAGAATATTCATTCTCTAGAAGGTTTTTTTTAGAGAAATTTAATTCAAATGACAAGTATTTAAACTTTAGTTACATAAATTATGATATTAACTCAATTGAAGAAGTTAATAATGTTTTTGAACAAAAAAATCTATGCGGATTAAATGTTACAATCCCTTATAAGGAGAAAATTATAAATTACTTAGATGATGTATCTGATCAAGCTAAAGAAATTGGAGCAGTTAATACAATATGTTTTGATAATCGAAAAAAGATAGGGTATAATACAGATATTTTTGGTTTTTCTAAATCACTTGAAATAAATGAAATAAATAATATTGATAGCGTTTTAATCCTTGGATCTGGAGGTGCAGCAAAAACAATTACTTATTTCTGCGTTAATAATAACATTCCTTATAATATTGTTTCTAGAAGACCATCTAAGTCATTGATATCTTACAAGAGTCTTGATGAACAATATTTTAAAAATAAAGTTTTAATCGTTAATTGCACTCCTCTTGGAACTTTCCCTGATGTTGATAGATACCCTGATTTACCATATAATTTAGTAAATAAAGAGAATGTAATTTTTGATCTAGTTTATAATCCTAACGAAACTCTTTTAATGAAAAAAGGAAAAAAAAGAGGATGTAAAATATTAAATGGTCATGAAATGTTAAGGTTTCAAGCAGAGAAGTCCCTAGAATTATGGGTAAAAACATTCAAATAGGATTGAAACTTTTTTTTGTTAATTTTAGTAAATAAATAATTTCAAATAAAACTTAATGACAGACTCGAATAAAATATCGAAAAAGTCTTCATCGGATTCTAAAAATCTAGTAAAAAACATAATACCTGAGATGCCTAAAGACAAAAGAACTAAGGCATATAAGGATTGGGTAAAGCAATATGGTGAAAAAACTTTAGATTCTAAAAAAATTCCTGAGATGCCTAAGGATAAAAGAACAAAGGCATATAAGGATTGGATGAAGCAATATGGTAAGGAAAAAACTACTTCAAAAAAAATATCCAAAAAAGTTGAAGTTAAAAAAACAACAGGTTCTGAAGTAAAAAAGATTAAGCCTAAAATCATTAAAGACAATCTAGAAGAATTAATTAATTCTTTTATTGATTTTGTTAATTCTGAAGATTGGTTTCACAAAAGAAAAGAAATTGAAGGTTTAAAAACAAGAATTAATTTATCTTTAAAAAAGACAGATTCAGATTCAGAAGAATTAAAAAAAATTAAATCCTTATTTTTTCAAACTCTTAAAAATTACTCTAGTAAAAAAAGAAAATATTTCAATGAATTAAACTCAAATCAGCAAGAAAACCTTTTAATAAGACAAGAATTAATTGAAAAAATAAAAGATCTTATTGTTGTAGATGAAAATTCAAATAAACTATACTCAAAATTTAAAGTATTAAAAGAACAATGGCATAATACTGGTCAAGTTCCTATTACTGAAAGAAATAATATATGGGAAACGTATAGACATCATGTTGAAAAATTTTACGACTTTCTGCATTTAAACCGAGATCTTAGAGATCTTGATTATAAGCATAACTATGAGGAAAAGCTTAAGATTATTGAAAGAGCAGAAAAGCTAGATGAGATTGATGATATAGTAAAAGCATCTAGAGATCTTAATGATTTACATAGATTATGGAAAAATGAATTAGGCCCAGTCGCTAGAGAACATAGTAATGATTTATGGTCAAGATTTCAGGCAGCATCTCACAAGATTCATTCAAAAAGACAAGACTTTCAAAAAGAAATTTCTAATGTTCAACAATTAAATTTTGAGAAAAAACAAAATGTAATTGTTAGAATGAATGAGTTAATTTCAACAGTCCCAAATTCTCATTCAGAATGGCAAAATAAAATTAAGGATTTTGAAAAATTAAAGGCTGAATTCCAAAATATTAAAAATCTTCAGAGAAATAAAAATAAAAAATGCTGGAATGACTTTAGAATAGCTACAAAAGCTTTCAATACTTCAAAAAATGATTTTTATAAAAATCAGAAAAAAGAACTCAAAAAAAGTATTGATTTAAAGAAAAATCTAATTCAAGAGGTTAAAAACATAATTGAAAAAAACACAATATCTGAAAATTCAAGAAGAGTAAAGATGATACAGGAGGAATGGAAAAAAGCGGGGTATCTGCCAAAAAAAATTTCCAATTCTTTGTGGGATGAGTTTAAACCTATAATTAATAGATATTATGATATTTTAAAGTCAGGTGCCATTAATTTGAATGCTGATGAACAAAAAACATTTGATAAAAGGTCAAAGTTTATAGATAAAATCAAATTTTCCAAAAAGAAATCTACTCCTGATGAAATTAGAGAAATATTTAATTCACTATTACTAAAATGGAATGAAATGGAAGAAGTTAGTCAGAATTCTTCTAATATTCTTAATAATAACTTTCTTAAGAAAATATCATCCATTATTAAGTCTTTAGATATAGAAACTAATGAAAAAAATGATTTAATTTTTGATTTTGAACTAGAGTTATCAAAAGATAATTCTGAGGAAATAAATAAAAAAATTCAATTTATTAAACGAAAAATATCTGATCTTGAAGTTGAATCAAATCAAATTCAAAATAATTTAGAATTTTTCTCTAACTCAAGTAGTGATAATCCACTATTTAAAAATATTTCATCAAAAATTGAGTCTATTAACGAGAAGGTAGAATTCTGGAGACATAGATTAAGAAAGTTCAAAAAAGTATAGATTATTATTTTTTATAAAATCTCATTTTATACTTGACTTCAATATCTCCCACAGAAATTAAATTGAGCTCATGCTTTAATGATTTTCTTTTTTTGTAAGACAACTTATCTGTGAAAAGAGTTCCTTGAAGGTGGTCATACTCATGCTGAATTACTCTTGCAATTATTCCAGAACAATTAATTATTTGGGATTCTATATTTTCATCTAAAAACTTAATCTTTAGATTTTCTTTCCTAACTACATTTTCAGAAATATTTGGAATACTTAGACAGCCCTCAGGATAAACAAAATCATCACCGGTTTCACTTATAATTTCAGGATTTATAAATACCTGCTGCATTTTTAATAATTCATTTTCATTAAAACTTTCTTCATCCTTAAAATATGAAAAATCTGCAATAAATATTTTTTTAGAAATCCCAATTTGAGGTGCAGCAATTCCAACTCCTTTAGCATTATACATGGTTTCCCAAAGATCATTAATTAAGGTTCCTAAATTACTTAATTCATTAGAACTGATTTCACTAGCTTTAAGCTTTAAGATAGGGTCTCCATATGCAACTATTGGAACAATCATTTTTTGTTCATTATTAAATAGGATTCAAGAATCAAAGATGCACTAATTTTATCTATAATTGATTTATTCATTCTGCTTTTTTGATTAATCCCAGATTGTTTAATAATAGAACTTGAAATTTTTGAAGTATATCTTTCATCAATCCTTTCTATAATAATTTTAGGAAAAACAAATTGTAATGATTTAATAAACTTTGCAATATCATTTTCAAGTTCATGTATTTGATAATTTAATTTCAAGGGTTTTCCAATAATTACTTTTTCTATTTTTTCATTTGGTATTAAATCTTCTAAATAAATCATCAATTTAGGTGTTTCAATAGTATCCAATGGGAAAGAAATGACTTTGTTATAATCAGAAATAGACACACCAGTTCTCTTAACTCCATAATCGATACCAATGTATTTTGTATGTTGAATGTTTAACAAGATTGTAACTTTTTGAATATTTTAATTAAAGGTCTTTAGAATTAAATTCAATACTTTTACATGTAAAATTATTAAAAATTGAATAACGAAATTATTAATGCTGTAAATGTCTTAAAATTTGAAGGAACAATTTTGTATCCAACTGATACAATTTGGGGGATTGGTTGCGATGCATTATCTGATGTTGCAGTTGAAAAAATTTTTAAAATTAAAAAAAGAGAATTTTCTAAATCATTAATTTGTTTAGCATCTAGTTTTAAAATGATTCAAGAATATGTTTCAATTAAAGAAGTTGATAAACTCGAAAAACTATCTAAAGAAGAGCCTACTACTTTTGTATTTGATAATCCCAGTAAAGTTTCAAAATATATAATAGGAGATTTAAATTCTATCGCGTTTAGAGTTCCAAATAATGATTTTTGTCTAGATATGATAAGTTCTCTCGGAAGACCTATTGTGTCAACTTCCGCTAATATATCAGGGGAAAAATTGCCTTTAAATTTTAGTGAAATCAATTCTAAAGTTAAAAATAATGTTGACTATGTAGTTAAACATGAAAAAAACAAAAATTCGAATTCATCATCTAGGATTTTAAAATTACAAGAAGATGGAAGTATTTTAAAAATAAGATGAATTCACACTCAAAAAAAATACTAAATTCTATAAATCTTGATATTTTCAAGATTATTTCTGATTCAACTGAAGAATTAGGATTAGAATCATTCATAGTTGGAGGTTTTGTAAGAGACTTAATATTAAATAGATCAGTAAAGAAAGATATTGATATAATGTGTATTGGATCAGGAATTGATTTAGCTAAGACAGTTCAAAAAAAAATAAATTCTAAAGCTAACATCAATATTTTTAAGAGATATGGAACTGCTATGATAAATTATGGAGATTATCAAATTGAATTTGTTGGATCAAGGAAAGAATCTTATTCTAAAGATAGTAGAAACCCAAGTGTAGAGTCTGGAAGTTTCATGGATGACATGTTAAGAAGAGATTTTACAATTAATACTTTAGCAATTATTTTAAATAGAAATAAATTTGGAGAGTTAGTAGACACCTTTGGAGGAGTTCAAGATTTAGAAAAAAAGATTATAGTAACACCCTCAGAGCCTAATAAAACTTTTTCAGATGATCCTCTTAGAATGCTTAGAGCTGTAAGATTTGGATGTCAATTGAATTTTATTATTGATGAAAAAACTAAAGAATCGATAATTGAAAATTCTCATAGAGTACAAATACTTTCCCCTGAAAGAATTTCTGATGAAATAAATAAAATTTTAATGTGTGACAATCCTTCAATAGGATTTAAAAATCTTGAAAAAATGAATCTTCTTAGGTATATTCTTCCGGAGTTAATTGACTTAAAAGGTGTTGAAGAAGTAGAAGGTCAAACTCATAAAGATAACTTTTATCATACACTTGAAGTGGTAGATAATATATCAAATAATACTAAAAATCTGTGGCTTAGATGGGCTGCACTTCTTCATGATATAGGTAAAGCTCCTACTAAGAAATTTGACAAAAATATTGGATGGACTTTTCATGGACATGAATATATTGGATCAAAAATGGTTAGAAAAATATTTAAACGATTAAGTCTTCCACTTAATGAAAATTTAAAATATGTTCAAAAAATAGTAATGATGAGCTCAAGACCAATTGTTATTTCAGAGGATATAGCTACAGATTCAGCAGTAAGGAGATTAATCTATGATGCTGGAAATTCAATTGAAGATTTAATTACCCTTTGCGAAGCAGATATAACAACAAAGAACATTAAGAAATCCTCTAAATATCAAAATAACTTTAAAATTGTTAGAAAAAAAATAACAGATGTAGAAGAAAGAGATAGTGTAAGAAATTTTCAACCTCCAATCACAGGACAAATAATAATGGAACACTATAAAATTAAACCATGTAAAGAGATTGGTGTCATTAAAGAAAAAATCAAAAATGCTATTCTTGATGGTGAAATTAAAAATGAATATAGTGAAGCATTTGAATTAATGATTAAAATTGGAAAATCATTGGGTTTAAAAGATGAATAAAATATATAATCTTACACTAATTTCAATAATAATAGTATATCTAGTTATTCTAGCAGGAGGTATAGTTAGGATGACTGGAAGTGGAATGGGTTGCCCTGATTGGCCAAAATGTTTTGGATATCTTATCCCACCAATCGAAAGGAGTCAATTAGACTGGAAAGCTAATCATCAATACAATAAAAATGAAATAATTATTCTTGGTGAAAGTTTATTTTATGCAATTGATAATTTTTATTCAGAAAAAAAGATTAATCTTTCAAATTGGAATAAGTATACTAAACATGATTATTCAAAGTTCAATGTTTATCACACTTGGATTGAATATATTAATCGATTAATTGGAGCTGTTGCTGGATTATCTGTACTGGTATTATTTATTAATTCATTGAGGTTTTTTAAAAGTAAAAAGAGTATAACTTTTTTATCTATTTTATCCCTAGTGGCTATTTTATTTCAAGCTTGGCTGGGAAAAACAGTAGTCGATAGTAATCTAACTGCTAGTACTATTACAATTCATATGTTAATGGCTATTGTACTTTTATTTATTTTATTTTCAATACTATCTTTGTCAAAACCAATAAAACCATCAGTTTTACCAAAAAATGTATCAATTTTAATTAAAATTTCAATAGTATTATTAGTAATTCAAATTATAACTGGGACAGAGGTTAGAAAATTCATTGATATTCAAATGGAATTTTTTAATTATACTGAAAGAAATAAATGGATCGAAAATATAACTAATACTTTTAGTTTTCATAGAAGTTTTTCATGGGCAATTGTATTGATTAATAGTTTAATCTTTTTAAAACTTAAAAATTTGAATTTACAATCTAAGTTGATCTATACTATAAACACATTGATTTTTCTTCAGATATTAACCGGGGTGGTAATGTACTACTTTCATTTTCCATTTTCATCTCAACCAATACACTTGTTAATTTCTACATTGATTATTGGACTTCAATTTTATTTTTTATCACTATATAACTTAAAAAAAAATGCAACTAAAATTTAGAATAATATTAAACGTAGAGGAAGATGTCCTTAGGGATATAATTATTGATTCAAATATAACCCTCATAGATTTCAGTAAAATTATTTCTAGTGAATTTGGATTTGATTCTTCAGAAATTTCAACATTTCATCATTCGAATGAAAATTGGGAACAACTTGATGAAATTAAAATTTATAAAATTGATGAACTAGATCAAATTATGGATAAGACTCCGATTTCAAATTTCTTTCTATATAAGGGTGATAAACTAATTTATATCTATGATTTTCTAAATTATTGGACTTTTTTTATTGAATTATATGAAATTGATGAATCTGCTAAAGTAGATAGTTATAAATGTATAAATTCAGTTGGAGAGGTTCCCAAAAATCCACCTTCTGATATTTTTGACATTAATTCTGTTAAAGAAGATATTGATGAGTTAGACTTAGATGACACCTATATAGATTAATGAGTTTTTCACTAACATCAGAATTTAAACCTACTGGAGATCAACCAAAAGCAATTCAAAGCATTCTTGATTCATTTAATATTAATCAAAATCATGTAACTCTTCAGGGAGTCACAGGATCTGGTAAAACATTTACAGTAGCAAATGTAATTCAAGAAATTAAAAAACCAACACTTGTATTAGCTCATAATAAAACTTTAGCTGCTCAGCTTTACTCTGAATTTCAAAGCTTTTTCCCTAATAATGCTGTTGAGTATTTTGTTTCATATTACGATTATTATCAACCCGAAGCATATATTCCATCATCTGGATTATATATTGAAAAAGATTTATCAATAAATGAGCAAATTGAAAAATATAGACTAAGCGCAACTTCATCATTACTTTCGGGTAGAGATGATATTATTGTTGTAGCATCTGTTTCATGTATATATGGAATTGGAAATCCAAGTGAGTTTAAGAAGCATGTTATTCAAATATCAATTGATGATGAAATTCAAATCTCTAAACTTCTAACTTTATTTGTCAAAAGTCAATACTCAAGATCAATAAATGAACTAAATAGAGGTAGCTTTTCAGTTAAAGGCGATGTTGTAGATATTTTTCCTAGTTACTCAGATATTTACTACAGAATTAATTTTTTTGGAGATACAATTGAAAGCATTGAATCAATAGAGCCTTTATCTGGTAATAAAATAGAAAATTTCGAAAACTTAAGGATTTTTCCAGCTATGATATTTGTTACATCAGAATCAAGTATTAAATCTGCAATTAATAGCATTGAATTTGATCTAGAGGAGCAAGTAAAATATTTTGATGAGATGGAGAAAAATATAGAAGCTAAAAGAATAAGAGAAAGGACTGAATTTGATTTAGAGATGATTAAAGAACTTGGATATTGTTCTGGAATTGAAAACTACTCAAGATATTTAGATGGAAGAGATCCAGGTACTAGACCTTTTTGCTTATTGGATTATTTTCCAAATGACTATTTAATGGTAATAGACGAGAGTCATGTAACTGTCCCTCAAGTTCATGCCATGTATGGTGGAGATAGAAGTAGAAAAGAAAATTTAGTTGAATATGGGTTTAGACTTCCTGCTGCATTAGATAATAGACCACTAAAATTTGAAGAATTTGAAGATATTCAAAATAACGTTTTATATGTAAGTGCTACACCTGCTGATTATGAATTAAAAAAATCTGAAGGTTTAATTGTTGAACAAATAATCAGACCTACTGGTGTTTTAGATCCGTTAATAGAAATAAGAAAATCTGAAAATCAAATTGATGATTTAATTGAGGAAATTCTTCAAAGAGTTGATAAAGATGAAAGAGTTTTAGTAACAACATTAACTAAAAGGATGGCAGAGGAATTAACAAAATTTCTTCACAAATCAAATATAAGAGCTAATTATATTCACAGTGATATTGACACTCTTGATAGAGTTGAAATTATGCAAAATTTGAGAAAAGGAATTTTTGATGTTTTAGTTGGTGTAAACTTATTAAGAGAAGGGTTAGATCTTCCAGAAGTTTCGTTGGTAGCTATTCTAGATGCAGATAAAGAAGGTTTTTTAAGAAGTCATAGGTCATTGATTCAGACTGTAGGAAGGGCAGCTAGAAACATTAATGGAAAATCAATTATGTATGCTGATAGAATTACTGATGGTATGAGTAAAACTATTAAGGAAACTAAGTACAGAAGAAGAAAGCAGGAAGAATACAATAGAGAAAATAATATAATTCCAAAACAAATGGAAAAAGCTTATAGCAATACTTTCCAACAAACTCCTGAAACTATTAGCACTAGTTATGACAACTTCGAAGAAGAAGTTAAAAACTATCATAATAAAAATCAAATAGAAAGTAAAATAAAAGAATTAAGAAAAGAAATGGAGACTGTTGCTAAAAAACTTGATTTTTTAAAAGCAGCAGACCTTAGAGATAAAATAGAATTTTTAAAAAAGAAATTAAAATAAAAAAGGTGCACAAGGTGCACCTAATTCATAGATTATTAACCTTAATGTTTATCCTATTTCTATTACTCTGTTAGGTTTAGTAATACTATCCTTTTTCTTTGGTAATATAATCTTTAAGATTCCATTTTTATAATTAGCCTTTATCTTATCTAATTCCACTGACTCAGGAATTCTAAATGATCTCTGAAAAGATGAATAATTAAATTCATTTAATCTCATATTATCATTTTCAATAGAGTTTGAATTTTCAGATGAAATAATTAAAACTTTATCAATTAATTCAATTTTAAAATCATCTTTCTTCATTCCAGGCACAGCTAGATCAATTTCAAAAGAATCATTATTTTCAATAGAATTGACAGATGGTATAGAATGATTTCTATTTACAAAATTCAGTCCAAAATCCTCATTAAAAAATTCACTCATTAATGAAGGAAAATTATTATTATTATTATTATTATTATATTTTACTATTCTCATATTTTTATTTTTTAGTTAAACAATTTGAATTATAAATTCATTGAATAATGTTCAAATAGAATACCATTAAAGAAATAGTGACAAAATGACGTTAAAAAATAAAATAAAGTGACTTTATGTCAGTTTATGGCAGATTGAACTTTGTTTGCAGCCTCATCAAACGCAGTAGCAGAGAGAACATTTAATCCAGAGGTGTCAATTATTTCTTTTGCCTTATCTGCGTTTGTCCCCTGAAGCCTGACTATAATTGGGACATTTATGTTTTCTAGATTCTTATATGCCGAGACAATGCCTTCAGCTACCCTATCACATCTTACTATACCACCAAATATATTAACCAATATAGCCTTAACGTTATTGTCCTGTAAAATAAGTCTAAATGCTTTCTCGACTCTTTCTGAATCTGCAGTTCCACCCACATCAAGAAAATTTGCTGGTTCTCCACCTGCTAGCTTAATTAAATCCATAGTTGCCATTGCAAGTCCAGCTCCATTTACCATACAACCAACATTGCCATCTAAGTCTACATAATTAAGACCATTTTCTCTAGCTTCTACTTCAACCGGATTTTCTTCATTTAGATCTCTCATTGACTCATAATCCTTATGCCTAAACAGAGCATTTTCATCAATTGTTACTTTAGAATCAACTGCTATTATTTTATCATCCGATGCTTTTAAAACTGGATTTATCTCAAAAAGAGAAGCATCAGATGCAGAATATGCATTATAAAGATTTGTAATAAACTTGGTCATGTTTTTAAATGCTGTACCCTCCAAGCCAAGGTTGAAAGCTATTTTTCTTGCCTGAAAAGGAAGGATGCCCAGGCCAGGATCTATTTCCTCATTAAAAATTAAATTAGGAGTATTTTCTGCAACAGCTTCTATATCGACCCCACCCTCAGTTGAGTAAACAATCATGTTTTTAGATGAAGATCTATTTAGTAGTACGGAAATATAAAATTCTTTTCTATCAGAATCACCATCATAATAAACATCTTCCGCAATAAGAACTTTCCTAACGAGCTTACCCTCCCTTGAAGTTTGAGGTGTTATTAGGTTCATCCCTATAATTTCTGACGAAATCCTCTCAACATCTTCATAGCTTTTTGCAATTTTCACCCCTCCACCTTTTCCTCTTCCTCCAGCGTGAATTTGAGCTTTAATTACAAATATATTTGTTCCTGTTTCATTTGAAAGGATTTTAGCGAATTCCACAGCTTCTTCAGGAGTATTTGCAACATAGCCTTTTTGAATTGAAACGTTAAATTTTTCTAGTAATTGTTTGCCTTGATATTCATGTAAATTCATTCCGACAAATATAACTCTAAAAAATTAAGAAATATGAATTATTTTTAAACCTGATTTAGATTTTTGAATAAAATTTTAATATGAATATTAAAAAATTAAAAGAGGCTGAAATAAAATTTGGAAACCCATTGTATGTATATGATTTATCTATTATTGAAAATCAATTCAAAGAGCTTAAAAATGGATTTCAAAATATTAAAAATTTTAAAATAAATTTTGCCGCTAAGTCTCTTTCAAACATTTCAATTTTAAAATTCATGAAAAGACTTGGGACTGGTCTTGATACAGTTTCAATAGAAGAGGTAAAGATTGGTCTTATTTGTGGCTTCAATAATGAGGACATAACATTTACACCAAATGGTGTAAGCTTTAATGAAATAGAAGAGGCATACAATCTAAAAGTTAAAATCAATCTTGACAGCCTTGAAAGCATCAAAGATTTTTCAAAGAAATTTAGCTCATATCCAATCTCAATTAGGGTTAATCCTAATATTCTTTCTGGTGGTAATAAAAATGTTAGTGTAGGTCATGATGAATCAAAATTTGGTATACCTCAAGATTATTTAGATGAAATAGCTGAAATGGATAACAAAAAGAATATAATAATAGAAGGAATTCATATTCATACAGGAAGTGATATTGTAGAACTAGATAATTTTCAAGAAGCATTTAAAAAAATATTTTTAGTTGCTAAAAAGTTTAAAAATGTGAAAATTTTAAATTTTGGAGGAGGTTTAAAAATCCCATATTTTAAAGGAGATTCAAAAACAAACATTTTAAGCTTATCAAACTCAATAAAAAAATTAATAAATGATAATTCTTTTGTTATTGAAAATAATTTAAAAATTATATTAGAACCAGGTAAGTTTCTTGTTGGGGAAAGTGGATATTTTTTGACCAAAGTTAATTATGTAAAAAAAACTCCAAATAAACTTTTTATTCAACTAAACTCTGGATTTAACCATTTTATAAGACCTACTTTTTACGATTCATTCCATGAAATAATAAACATTACTAACCCAAATGATAAAAAATATGAATATGACGTAGTTGGGTATATATGTGAGCAGGATAATTTTGCATTAAAAAGAAAAATTTCAAATGTTAGAAAAGGAGATATACTATGTTTTAAAAATGCAGGAGCTTATTGTTCTAGTATGTCAAGTAATTATAATAGCAGAATAAAACCTGCTGAAGTCTGTATATGGGAAAACAAACTAATAAAAATAAAAGAAAGAGAGGATTTAAATAACATATTGAACGGTCAGATTGATATTTTTTAATATTAATATTTTTTACTAGTAAATTAGTAATTAATATTAATTATTTTTGGCAAATTTAATTTATGAAAAAACTCCTACTTATTATTACTCTTATAACTTTTAATTCTATGCTTGGACAGCAAGGACTTCAAAATCTAGGGGGAAACGCTCAAATTGCATTAACCGATTTCTCAAATAAAAGAACCTCTTCCCCACCTCCACTAAATATTATAGGGAGTCAATATTTTGAACTGGATTTCAAAGAAAGTAAATTAGAATATTTTGAAAGAATAATTAAAGATAGTGGATATATGAGATATAATGCGTTTACAGATGAAATCGAAATGGCTGACACACCATATCAAAATAACTCAGATCTTGTTTTAATCAAAAGCAAAGATGTTATCCCGACTATTAATGGACTTCGATATGAATACCTTCCTTATAGGCTTAATAATGAAAATACAAAAATTGGTTATTTAGTTAAGGTATATGAGGGATCAAAATATGTTCTTTATGTAAATAAATCCAAGAAATTTATGGAAGCAAAAATTGCTAGAACTTCTCTAGAAAATTCTTTTCCTCCAAGATATGTAGATGACAGTAAAACATATATAAGTATATCTGGAAAGACCCCTATCGCAATTAAAAATTCAAAGAAAACTGTTCTAAAGTTTTTTAATAATTCAAGTGGTTTAAAGAAATTTATAAAGTCAGAAAAAATTAAATTTAACTCTCCGCAATCCTTAGTAAGAATTTTGGAGTTTATAGAAAATTAAGCCCCTAAGTAACCGCCATATAAACTATTGCTTAATCTATTTAAAACTTTAAAAGAGTATTTTTTTTCTGATTAAATAAAAAAATGTATCTTTGAAAACTGTGCGTAATCGTAATTTTATTGTTTTTACTTGTACTAACAATATGTTTTTAAGTTTTACACTAAAATTTTTGCGCCAAAAATTAATTTTAACTAATTTTTAACATTAAAATTATTAACAAAAATCATATAATATGAAGATATCAAGAATATTCTTTGTTTTCTTACTGACTGCAAGTTTTGCATTTGGTCAGAAAACAGTTACGGGTGTTGTTTCTGATCCTGACGGTTTACCATTACCTGGTGCAACTGTTGTTGTTGACGGAACAACTATTGGTGTAACTACTGATTTTGATGGAAATTATTCTATCTCTGTTGGAGAAGGTGAATCTTTAATATTTAGTTTTGTCGGATATGCAACGCAAACTGCTGTTGTAGGTAGTCAAAATATACTAAATATATCTTTAGCTGAAGGAAATCAGTTATCTGAGGTTGTAGTTACAGCACTTGGTCTAGAGAGAGAAGCACGTTCACTTGGTTACGCAGTTACAACTGTTGGTTCTGAGGAAATCGAACAAAAGGGTGTTGCAGATGTTGCAAGAGCTCTTACAGGTAAAGTTGCTGGTGTAAATATAACAAACACTACAGCTACATCTGGTTCAGGAACCAATATAATTATTAGAGGTATGACATCTATAACTGGTAGTAACCAGCCATTATTTGTTGTTGATGGTGTCCCATTTGACGCATCTACCTCAGGTGAATCTGGAACTTTCTGGAATGGTATTACATCATCCAGTAGATTTTTAGATTTAGATCCAAACAGTATTGAAAAGGTAGACGTTCTTAAAGGTTTAAGTGCTACCGTACTTTATGGTCAGCAAGGTAGAAACGGTGTAATTCTTATTACAACTAAAAATGGATCTTCTTCCCCATCTGCTAAAGGTACAGAAGTAACAGTTAGTCACAGTACATTCATGAATGAACCTGTGCTTCCTGATTATCAAAATGATTATGGTGGAGGTTTCCATCAATTATTTGGATTCTTCTTTTCAAACGGTGGACCTAATTTTGATCCAGCTATTAATGATCCAAGACAGTTTGGTAATTACTTCCTTAGAGAAGATCAAAATAATGTATATGTTAAACATCCATACGATTACATAAATGACAGATCACTTGTTGAGCCTGAATTTTCTAATATTGTAGGTAGTGAATATGCATATAGAAATTATAAAGGTGTAGAGAACTTTTTTAATACGGGTGTAGTTAACACTACATCACTAAACTTAAGAAGTACTAATGATAAAGGGTTCTTTAATATGTCGTTTGGTAGAACTGATGATGAAGGATTTACACCAAACAACCGTCTAAGAAAAACCAACTTTGGTGTTGGTGGTAAAGCAACATTAGAAAATGGTATTGTAATTGGTGGTTCTATGAATTATGCAAACACAGACTATACAACACCTCCCGTTGCCGCTTCACTTGGTAGTGGATCTGTTAGTGGTTATACATCATCAATATTTGGAGATGTTATGTATACTCCTAGAAGTGTTGACTTAATGGGATTACCTTATATAACTTCTGATGGTAGATCAGTATACTATAGATCAGGTAATGATATTCAAAACCCAAGATGGACTGCTGAAAATGCTTTCGATACTGAGAATATTCATCGTACATATGGAAACTTTAATGTTTCTTATAACTTAACTGACAATCTTTCAGTAAGTTATGTTTACGGTCTAGATAATACTGCAATGTTTCAACAACACGCTCAAAATAAAGGTGGTGTTGATGGAAACTCAACTGGTATATACGTGACTGGTGATAGTACAAATACTATTCAAAACCATAACTTTAGATTATCGTATAACGGAGAGTTAGATGATGACTGGTCTGTTAGTGGACTTATTGGTGGTGCTGCAAATAGAGCAGTATACTCAAATAGAGTTACAACTAGTGAAAATCAGTTAGTTTTTGGAGTTTTAAAACACTTTAACTTTGTTTCTCAATCAGGTTCTACTTATGACTCTGAGCAAAACATTTATGGTTTATTTGGTGATCTAAGCTTTAACTATAAAGACTATTTATATTTAAATGTTACAGGTCGTCAAGATTGGAGTTCAACAATGGAAGCTGAAAACAATACTTTATTCTACCCAGGTGGTAGTGTATCTTTTATTGCTACTGATGCTATCCCAGAAATCCAAGGTGATATATTAAATTATGCTAAAGTAAGAATTGGATATGGACAATCTGCAGGATTTGCGAGTCCTTACAGAACTAGATCATTATTATCTTTAAATGCAAAAGCATTTGATCAAGGATCTGGAGTAGTTCAAACTAACACTACATCTAATACTCTTGGAAACCGAGCTCTTGAGCCAGAATTAATTTCTGAATTAGAGGTGGGTGTAGATACTAGATTATTTAACTTCATAAACTTTAATGCATCATTATATGACAAGACAACAACAAACTTAATTACAACTAGAACTCTTCCAGGTTCAACTGGATATACTAGTACAACTGTTAATGCAGGTAAATTAAACGTAAAAGGTGTTGAAGTTGATTGGAGTGCAGATGTTGTTTCTAATGAAAACCTAAGATGGAAAGTTTCAGGTAATTTCACAGCTGAAGAAAACTTAATTGAAAGTTTAGGTGAAGGTGTAACTGAATTTACATATACACCAGTTGTAAGTAGTGGAAGACCTCAAAACTATGCAATCAAAGGTTACCCATTAGGTATGATGAAAGCTGGTGTTAGACAAACTAACGACGCTGGAGAATTCTTAATTGATGATGATGGTTTCTATTTAGAAACTGTTGAACCAGAATTAGTTGGAGATCCTAATCCAGATTGGACTTCTTCTCTAACAAATTCAATCTCCTACAAGGGACTTTCCCTTGGATTTACATGGCAATACCGTCATGGAGGTGATTTATTTTCACAAGATGCCGCTACCTTAGTTGGACGTGGTGTTCTTAACCCAGGTACAAACAGAGAAGGTCTGTATGTTCTTGATGGTATAAATAAAAACACGGGTCAAACAAATACAACTCAAATAACTTCAATTAACTATGGATTTGATGTATTTTCATTTGGTCCTGGAGAATTACAAATATTTGATGGTACTACAATTAGATTAAGCGAGGTAAATTTAAATTATGATTTCCCAAAAAGCTTATTAGGTAATTTACCTTTTGCATCTGTAAGTGCAACACTTACTGGTATTAACTTATTCTATGATGCAGTTAATATTCCAGATGTTGTAAACTTTGATACAAACTCTTTAAGTACTGGTGTTGGTAATGCAATGGGTCTATCTTTTATTACTGGTCCATCGTCTAGACGTGTAGGTTTAACTTTAAAAGCAACGTTTTAATACAATAATAATATGAAAACATTAAATACTTTAAAAAATAATTTCTATCGTTCAATCGCAGTAGTTTCTGTATTATTTACATTAAACTCTTGTGAAGTTCTTGAGCTAGAAGTTTTAGAAAGTCCAAATGCCTTAACTCCTCTGAGTTCAGACATAGACTTTTATTTAAATGCTATGCAATTAAATATGGCATCATTCTTTAATGGTGTAACTGATGAAGGTATGCAATTGACTAGAATGACTCATTTATATGGTCCTTTCTATGAAAATGCATATACAACTACTCAAATGAGTGGTCCTTGGAATACTGCATATGCCAACATCTTTACTGATTATGACAATATGGTTCCAAGAGCAGAAGAAAAAGGATGGGAAACACACATAGGTATCGCTAAAATAATCAAAGCATATGCTATGATGACATTAGTTGATTACATTGGTGATGTCCCTAATACTCAAGCTGCAATTGGTGTTGAAAATCTTAACCCTGGAACAGACTCGGGTGCATCTATTTATGATGCTGCACTTGCTCTAATCCAACAGGCACAAGATCACTTCTTTGTTTCATCTCAGGCTCCATCTAATGATTTATTCTATAATGGAGATACAGACAAATGGGGGCAACTTGCAAATACCTTAGAATTAAAACTAAGATTACAAAGAAGAAACGTTGCTGATGGTAGTGATGCAGCTGCAATTAATGCACTTATTTCAGATCCATCTCAATTAATAGCAGCAAAATCTTCAGATTTCCAATTTAAATATGGAACTCTAAATGCTAACCCAGATAGTAGACATCCAAAGTTTGTAAGCAATTATGAACTTGCTGCCGATGTAGCTGACTATATGTCAAATGCGTACATGGCTGAAATGGTTTCACAGAAAGGTGTAACTGACGTTCGAGCTAATTACTACTTTTACAGACAGGATGACGACGTAACTGATAATGATGACAATGAGATTCCTTGTGGTAACGAGAGAAGACCTGGTCATTATACTCTTAGTGAAGTTTTTTGTTATATTGGATACAACGATATAACTCCTGCTGAAAGTACTAGTAATGGTTATTGGGGAAGAGATCATGGAGATAATGATGGTATTCCACCAGATGGAGGATTAAGAACTGCATTTGGATTATATCCAATTGGAGGTGGTTTTGACGATGGTCAAACTACATCTGTATCTGGAAACCAAATGGGACTTAAAGGAGCAGGTATTCAACCTATTCTTTTATCATCTTATACACACTTTATGATAGCTGAATGGAATCTTGTAAATGGTAACACAGAAACTGCTAGACAATTTTTAGCTTCTGGACTTGCAGAATCTTTTTCAAAAGTAACTGGATTTGCCGCAGAAATGGGTAATGCAGCTGCTGTTGAATTTAGATCTGGCGCTACTGTTAACGAAGCAGATTTCACTACAGATCTTCAATCTAATATTGATGCGTATATCGATTTTGTTGCTGGAGCAGATTCTTCATCTTTATGGAATACTTCATCTGATAAGATGGGGCTTCTAGTACAAGAATATTTATTAGCTCTTTTTGGTAATGGTGTGGAAGCATATAACACGTTTAGAAGAACAGATAAGCCATCTGATCTTCAGCCACTACTTAAAACAAGTAATAATGATATGATTACTTCATTCTACTATCCTAGAACAGAAGTTGATAATAATAACCAATTAACTCAAAAAGCTACTCACGAAGTGAAAGTTTTCTGGGATAACTAAA
>Ga0209630_10000652_pt1 | contig 39579 bp, 69 predicted proteins | sample COG_01_FD_184745 | JGI IMG/M metagenome (GOLD analysis project Ga0209630, IMG submission 184745) | Pelagic Microbial community sample from North Sea - COGITO 998_met_01 (SPAdes) (version 2) | ecosystem: Environmental > Aquatic > Marine > Neritic zone/Coastal water | place: Helgoland, sampling...
ACACACTGATTCACCTGCACCATTACAGACTGCAGAAAAAGCAGGCGTACTTGGTTTTGGTCAAGCAAGTAATCAATACAAATTTGCTCCTAAGGCTCAGTTAACTGCTACTATTGATAATTGGTCTCCATACTATATTCAAAAAGTACAAGACGTAATGGACGGTACTTGGAAGAGTGGTGATTACTTTGGTCATATGAAAGATGATGTTGTACAAATGGCACCATTTACTAATATGCCAGATAGTGTAAAAGCATTTGCACAAAAGATCAAAGATGGTATTACTAATGGTAAGTACTTTGCTTTCACAGGACCTATTAAAGACAACACAGGAAAATTACAGTTGAAAGACGGTGAGATTGCTGATGATGCGCATTTAAATGGTATGATGTATTATGTTGAAGGTATTGACGCTAAAGTGCCGGGTAACTAAATGATACCAATAATTGATTTTAAAGGACCTAATGTTCTCGATAAAATCGAAGAAGCCTACACAACTGTAGGCTTCGCTGTTTTTACAAATTGTTTAACAGAGTATGAAAAAACTTCAATGTTAGTTTGGTCAAACAAAATGAAACAATTTTTTAATTTACCTCTAGAAAAAAAGATGCAGTATGCTTATGAAGGTGTAGATACTAATGTAGGTTACACCATGTGGTTAAAAGAAAATGTAGATCCTAACGCACCAAAGGATATGAAAGAAAGTTTTAACTACAACGATAAGAGGACCAAAAACTGGCCAACAGAATTAACAGACTTTAGAACCACAGCACTTGAAAGTATTGACATTGCTGATAGGTTAACACTTAATATATTATCAAAGTTTGATGACATATTTAAGAGTGGCACAACATTAGTTGATGCACATATAACAAATTATAATACAACGAGATTTATACATTATCCTGCATTCACAGGAAGTATTGAAGATAAACAAATGAGAATTGGAGAGCACAGTGATTATGGGACTATTACTTTACTTTGGCAAATTAATGACGTACCGGGACTCGAAGTCCAAGACCTCGAAAACAAATGGCATTCGGTACCGTACGCAGATGATGGAGTAGTTGTCAACATTGGTGATTTATTACAAAGATGGACTAATGATTATTTTGTAAGTACAAAGCACCGTGTAGTAAATTCACATATACATATGAAGAGATATAGTATGCCGCACTTTGTTGATCCTGCTGAAGGAACAATTATAAAGAATTTAACAAACAGTCCAGATAAGTATGAACCTATTGAAAGTAAGGAATACTTAATTTGGAGACTAGCTCAGAGTTATTAATGGAAATAAAAGATTACATTAGAAGTTTTGAAGATTGGCCAGTTCAAGGCGTAAGTTTTAAAGACACTGCTGGTTTATGTAATGGTGATGGGTTTAACCTCACTAATGACTTTATATTTAAAAAATTAATAAAGTATACAAGTGAAAGTTATACTGATAAAATTATAGGAATAGATGCAAGAGGTTTTATATTTGCAAGCCCTTTAGCACACAATTCGTCAATACCTTTAGTTTTAGCAAGAAAAGAAGGCAAACTTCCTGGACCAGTAATATCAAAAACATATGATTTAGAATACGGAACATCTACAATACAAATACAGAAAGACAGCATTAATAATAAAGATCGCGTAATTATTATAGATGATCTTTGTGCAACAGGTGGAACATTACAAGCAACTATTGATATTGTCGAAAGTCTATCAGCTAAAGTTGTAGCAGTCTTATGTGTTATCGATTTGCCTGAGCTTGGTGGTTCTGCTAAAATAAGAGAAAGAAATATTCCTTTTTATAACGCGGTATCATATTAATGATAACTTTAACAGAAAATGCTAAAAACTATTTAAGCACCACCACCAAAGCACATGATAAGAAATATGCTTATCTTGCAGTCAACGGTGGCGGCTGCTCAGGTTTTCAATATGAGTGGGACATGACCAATGATTTGGAAAAAGGTACACTCGTTGAAAACATTCTAGTGCTAGACCGAACAGCAGAAATGTTTGTTATAGGTTGCACTGTTGATTATGTGAAAGAGTTTGGTGGTTCTTATCTTAAAGTAATAAATCCTAATGCTACAGCACAGTGTGGTTGCGGTGAATCTTTCGCAGTATAATTAATTTCACTTAAATGCATTTTTTCCTTTACATTTATTAAAAACTATGGTATAATAGTACTTATAATTGAAGGAGAACTAAATGTTAAATTATAATCTAAACAACCCAACACCATTCATCAAAAAATATATTTCTAAACATAATCATATTATTAACAAATTCGCGGATTTATTATTTTCGGATCCAACTACCACTAAATCATCACAATGGAATTCACTTCCACCATTAACTCAAAAACTCACTTTCGAACTATCATTATACAAACTCGAAAACGGCCGCGATTTTTATCTATAAAATCGCATATTTTCCTTTACATTTACTTAAAACTGGTGTATAATAGATCTATAATCAAGGGAGAACTTATGACTACATTACAACAACACTATATCAATTTTCAATCACAACCAACAATTCCACATAAAATTTTATATTTACAAAAACACCAAAACGAATTATCACAATTTAACATAAACGTATCTAATCTAATAAAAGCCTGGTCCACTAACGATTGGCCTTGGCTTCGTATAAAACCAACTAACCCAGGTAACATTCAATAATGTCATTTTACACTAACGTATTACGGTACAAAAACTATATTCTTCACCGAGGTTACCAAAACAACGGTGAAAGATTTATGCGTAAAGAATATTTCCAGCCAACACTATTTGTTTCATCTAAGAAGAAAGAAGGCTGGACTGGATTCGATGGTCAGGATGTTGCACCTATAGAATTTGAAAGCATGTTTGAAGCTAATCAGTGGTTAAAGCAAAACATTGGTGTATCTGGTAGAAGCATATATGGAAACAAAAAGTTTGCACAACAGTTTGTCACTCAAAAATATCCACGTGATATAGAATTTAAACGTGAGTTTATTAATGTTGGTACCATTGATATTGAAACGGATTATGATACAGGCTTTCCACATCCTAACGAAGCAAGCCAAAAGATACTCGCTATAACTTATAAGTCAAGTAAATTCTCTACATATCACGTATGGGGTTATGGTGAATTTGATACGACTAAAGCTCTTATCACTGACGTCAAATACACTAGGTGTAATAGTGAAGAAGAACTTCTTAGTAAGTTCTTAGAATTTTGGTCACATCCTGATATCATACCAGATGTTATCACGGGTTGGAATACAAGATTTTTTGATATACCATACATTGTAAATCGTATGGCTAAGGTCTTAGGTATACAAGAAATCCAAAAGCTTTCACCTTGGAACATGCAACTCGAACATAGAAGAATTACTAAACGTGGTAGTGAAAATGATGTATATGAAATACCCGGCATTCAAACTCTTGATTATATGGAATTGTTTCAAAAGTTTGGTTATACCTATGGTCCACAAGAATCATATGCATTGAATCATATTGCTTATGTTGTCCTTGGTGAAAAGAAACTTTCATATGAAGAATCAGGTTCACTTAAAAATCTATACAAAGATGATCACCAAAAGTACATTGACTATAACATGAAAGATGTTCAATTGGTTGATAGGCTCGAAGAAAAGATGGGTCTTATTACGCTGGCCTTAACCATAGCTTACAAAGGTGGTGTTAATTACCAAGATACTTTTGGTGTTACTGCTATATGGGAATCAATCATATACCGTAAACTAAACTTAACTAAAGTAGTTGTACCTTTAGGTGACAATGAAAAACCATTCAGATCTTTCGCTGGTGGTTACGTTAAAGAACCACAAGTTGGTAGACATGATTGGATAGTATCCTTTGATTTAAACTCACTATATCCAAACTTGATTGTACAATACAATATGTCACCAGAAACTTTAACCGATAATAATCATATGAATGATGTTGGTTATTATCTTAGTGGTCAAAGTGTTGATAGTGAATATTCAGTTGCAGCAAATGGTTCTTCTTATCGTAAAGACATTGATGGTGTATTACCACAAATCATTGAAGAATACTATGATGAACGTGTTTCAGTAAAGCAAATGCAGATAGCCGCACAAAAAGAAATACAAAATGGTTATACTGCTCAACTCGATAAAGAAATAGTTACACTTGAAAATAAACAGTTGGCTATAAAAATTCTACTAAATAGTCTTTATGGTGCACTTGGCAATAAACACTTTCAGTATTTTGATATCAGACTAGCCGAAGGTGTTACTTTATCTGGTCAACTCGCAATTCAATGGGCAGAAAAAGCAATGAATGCTGCTATGAATAAATTACTTCAGTCAGAAAAAGATTATGTTGTAGCAATTGATACGGATTCTTTGTATGTTAATTTTGGGCCATTAGTTAAAAAATTATCTCCAGCTAATCCTGTATTCTTCTTAGATAAAATTTGTAAAGAACACTTTGAACCTGTATTACAAAAAGCTTATGAAAAGTTATTTAAGAATATGAATGCTCATAAGAATAGAATGGTCATGGCTAGAGAAGGTATATCTGATAGTGGCATATGGACTGCAAAGAAAAGATACATTCTTAATGTTCATAATAATGAAGGCATTCAATATAAAGAACCTAAGCTTAAAATCATGGGTATTGAAGCCATTAAGTCTTCTACACCTGAAGTTGTACGTGATAAATTTAAGAAAGCATTTAACCTTATTATATCTGGTACTGAAGCTGAAGCACAAAGATTCATTCAAGACTTTCGTAATGAATTTAAAACTTTAAATCCTGAGCAGGTTGCATTTCCTAGAAGAGTATCAAATATCACCGACTGGCATGATAACAAAACAATATATAAGAAAAGTTGTCCAATACACGTAAGAGGTTCATTACTCTTTAATAAACATCTTAAGTATAATAAATTACAACAACAGTATGAACTAATTACAAATGGTAGTAGAATAAAGTTCTGCTATCTTAAGTTACCGAACCCAATCAAAGAAAATGTTATTGCTTTCCAAGATGCTTTACCAAAAGAATTAAAGTTACATAACTACATTGATTATGATTTACAATTTAATAAAACATTTATAGAACCACTTAATCTAATATTACATTCTATCGGCTGGTCTGCCGAAGAACAAACAACCTTGGAGGATTTTTTCGTATGAGTACAAACTGGTTTAAAGACATGCAAGACATGCATAAAAAATATGGTGTAGACAAATGGATGGATACTGAAAAGCATTCTGATTGGTCAAGACTTAATAAGTTCATGGATTTCAGAATTAAAATGATGCAAGAAGAACTTGATGAAACTAAAACAGCATTTAAAAATGGTGATGCTGAAGAAGTCGTTGATGGTATTATAGACATGTGTGTCTTTGCCATCGGTACGTTAGAAGTATTTGGTGTTGATGCTAATAAAGCATGGGATCAAGTATTAAAGGCTAATATGTCAAAAGAAGTTGGCATTAAAGAAGGTAGACCTAATCCACTTGGATTGCCAGACTTGGTAAAGCCAGAGGGTTGGGAAGGACCAACACACAAGGGAAATCATGGAAATATCACTGACTCTTTTTAAGAGCATATTTGATAATAAAACTAAAGAAAAGCTAACATTCAAAGATTTCGATTCTTTTGAACAAGCTTTGTATGGACTATCTGAAAGAAGAATTGCTTCTAAGAAAGATGCTCCATTAATGTCACCAGCTTGCTACAAGCCTGATACAACTCGTGCAAACGATAATGTTACTATGTGGTCAGGCTGGTGTGCAGTTGATGTTGATGATTTTATATTTGAAGGAGATCTATATGACAATCTTCGTGCTAAGTTTGGTAATTATAAGTTTGTTTGCTATTCTACTGCTAGCAGTACACAATCTTTACCAAAGTTTCGTATTGTCTTTCCACTTACAAAAAATGTTCAAGCTGAAAAGATTCGACACTTTTGGTTTGCTCTCCAAACGCTACTCGGCGAAGTTGGAGATAAACAAACCAAAGATCTATCTCGTATGTATTATATTCCAGCAAAATATGATAATGCTTTTAATTTTATCTTTAGTAATGATGGGGATGCTATCGATCCTGATGTGGTAATGACTAAAGTTCCCTACAGAGAAAAAAGTAACAGTAGTAGTTTCTTTGATAGATTGCCTGAAGACATGCAAAAAGAAATAATACAACATAGAAAATCAAAACTCGATAATACTAATGTCAATTGGTCAACATATAGAAATTGCCCATTTATACCAAAGCAAATGATAGCTGAATATAAGTTAATTAATAATACGGGTTGGTATCATAAAATGTATCAGATTATGGTTGCTACTGCTGGTAATGCAATTAAAAACAAATACCCTATCACTGCTCAAGAAATCACAACACTATGTCGTGAAATAGATATTGACACTGGTAATTGGTATAAATCAAGACCAATGGATAAGGAGGCCGATCGTGCACTTGAATACGTCTACAAAAATATTTAACATGGATATGTCATTTAATATAGATGATATTAAAGACAAAAATGAATGGTATGAACGTGCTGTTAATGAAGCTAAACAGATACATAGAAAACCTTCTACAGCTCGTGGTAGAACTCTTAATCAGATAATTGAGGTATGCTTATATGGCCATGCTCCAGAGCAATACTTACTTGAAACTGGTTGGGACGATGATGAAAGACCGTATAAAGATTTATTAGATCCAATGTTAGATCCAGTAGAAATTAAAACTACAGAGCATTCTGGTAATATTCCGTATGTACTCAATAGATGTAAAGAAGCAAAACTAGAAGTATGGAGAAATTATCCTGATATAGTTTATGTTTTTATTAATGATAAAAAGTCTAAAGAATACATACATGAAGGCATATACGTATGGAATGGTAATAAATTTAAAAAAGATAAAATATTAACGTAAAATTCGTATATATACTATGATTTATGAAATAAAGGAAATACAATGACTCAGCTAATACCCCCACAGAAATTCACAGATACAGTTGGCCTTTTAAGGTCATTTTTTTTAGATAAAGGTTTTTTAGAAGTACACACACAAAATAGATTATCTATCCTTGCAGCATGCGAAGATCCATTCAATGTTGCTACTTACAATTACGCAGGTCAAGTATGGCCCCTGCCACAAACAGGTCAAATGTGGTTAGAACACGAATTATTATCCGCCCCTGAATCTAAGGGGTTTTTTTGTGTCTCCACTTCGTATAGGCAAGAACCAAATGCAATACCCGGAAGACACGATATAATCTTTCCAATGTTTGAATTTGAAATGCCGGGTAACATATACAGTCTTGCCAGAATGGAATACGAACTTCTTGAATACTTAGGATTTAAAAAACCAGAAGAAAGAACTTACGGAAGATGGCAGCAATTCTTTGGTTTAAAACCAGAACAAGAATTAGAAGCAGAACATGAAACAAAAATGTTTGATCAATTTGGAACAGCAATGATTACAGACTTTCCTGAATTTACAAGTCCATTTTGGAATATGAGTAGATACGAAGATAATATAAGATCTAAAAAGATTGATGTAATATTAGGTGGTATGGAAACAATAGGTTCAGCTGAAAGATCATGTGATGTTGATCAGATGCGTGATACATTTCATACTATTACAGATGGTGCATATGCTAATCTTTTATTTGATTTATTCGGTAAAGAAAGAGTAGAAGCAGAGTTAGAAGAATTCTTAAAGTTTGATTTCTTTCCAAGAGTTGGTGGAGGAATTGGAATAACAAGAATGATCCCGGCTTTAGAGACCATATAGGTTTATTGCTGGGTGGTGAAATTGGTAAACACGCACGATTGTTTCTCGTGTGCTAAAAGCTTGTAGGTTCGACTCCTACCCCAGCAGCCAATAATTTACACTAAGTAGAAAATAAAGTCCTTTACTTTTCTACTTTTTTAGTATATAATAGATATATAAAATAAAGCCAGGAGGCAATTCTGCCTCGGCTTAGTCATTATCAAGGAGATAAAACATGACACTATCTGAAATAATACGTGACCCGCGTAAATTCCTAGAAACTTTTAAATATAAAATTAAAGATATCGATCCTGATCCAGTCAGTATTGACATCATTAAAAAGTGGGAACACGTACAAACTAGACTTCACTCTACAATTCAAGAACATATAGATCACTTAGTAGAACTAATCGACTCTGGTGTTGAACTAGATCCTATAATAGTTTTCGAGGATTTTTATGGTCCGGGAAAACATTTGATTGTAGAAGGAAATCATAGAAGACAAGCATGTATCGAATCTAAGTATGGTAAAAGCTTAAACGTAGTATATGTAACTCAGGATATTTGGAAAGATTACAAAGATCCTATGATTCTAAACCAACTTGGATTAGCTTACAATGCTCATCCAGTAAAAAGACAACTTGTTTTAAATAAGAATGATGCCAAAAATTTCATGTTTAAATATTTTGCTGATAAACAACCTATTGAAGATTTACCTTTTATCTTAGCTACTTTTGGATATACTAAAAGAGAAGTAAAGTCTTTAATGAATAAAGGTGAAAAAATTAAACAACAACAAGATTATCTTGGCTCTCTTTCTAAAAATTATGTTTTTAGAAACTGGAAAGAAAATGGCGATCTTCAAAAAGAAGTTGAAAAGAAGAAAAAGCCAGGAGCTTTAGTAGTTTCCATGTCATCTGGTAATTTCAGTTATGATAAAATGATATTTAAATTATCGGATGCCATTGACGGTGATAAAGCATATTCAGAAATGATTGTTATACTTCATCATCCCGATCATCCAGCCATGACTGAATGGGTTGACTATTGGGCACCTAAACATAACAAAGTTATGAAAAATTTTGCAAGAGCTTTTAATTGTTCTTTTAATATAATAGTATTAGATCATTTAAAATTAAACGCTGAATTATAAGCTTAAAAAATAAAATGCACTTTTTTTCATTTAAGTGCATTTTTTCCTTTACATTCTCTAATTTCTATGGTATAATAGTACTATAAAATTAAAAAGGGAGTTTTTATATTATGTCTACTAAATTCAACACTACTCAAAACGCACCATCTAGGTCTAACGCCAATCGTTCACCTAATAAACAACCTAAAGCTATGCCACGAAATGGTAAATTTCCTGGTGATTACGGTGAGAAATCAACCAGATTTGGTTCTCAGGCTAGGTACTGGAACCAATTAATGGCCAACAAATATGGTACATTATAATGGCTCATGAATCTGAAATCATAAATACTTACAAACATCCATTCGTCGGCATAAGATGGCCGGTGACTGGATCTAAAGGTGATGAATACAGAGTTACTATGTATGATAGTGGCTTTGATTGCACATGTATTGCATTCAGAAAATGTAAACACATTAAAGAAGTTGAAGAAAGGATTGTACCAAATGATTAATATGTTAATCACTTTTTTTCACTTAAGTGCATTTTTTCCTTTACATTTACGTAAAACTGTAGTATAATAGATCTATAAAATGAAACAAGCGGAGTTTAAAAATATGTATAAAGGTTACCAAACAGAATTATTTCAACCAACATGGGGAGTAAATCCTGGTTTCAAACATTTAGCTGATAAGTTAAATGAGCTATTACCTTTCCAAGGTAGATGTGAAAACCCTAGGTCTAAAAACAAAAACCTTGAAAAATTCAGAAAAGCACAAAATTGTCTTTATGATCTTTTCAACAATGGTCTTTGTAACAGACGTGGTGAATTCAGACAAATGTTTGATGGTTGGTCACCAGCTCAAAATCATATGACTGATGTGGCTTGGCACAATGCTGAAGCAAGAGCAGAAGAAATATTCACACCAATTATTATTAATGCAGCTAAAGAACAGGGAGTTCAATAATGGAATATCAAACATCAATATACACTCAAGATAGTGTTACTAAATCAATTACACTTTCAGTAGTAGAGTTAGGTGGTTCTGAAAAAACATCAACTGATAACGCATTTGATACTTTTAAATGTTTGAGGTTAGATCTAAATGAAATTTTAAAAATTGAAACTAAGGAGATATAATATGGTTAAGTTTGATAATATATTTTATGTAGGTGATACTGTAGAAACTAAATACGGTCTAAATAAGATTAAGAAGATAGAGTTAATGCCTGAACCAAGACATTACTCTAAGTGTGGAATAAATGTAGAAAAAATGTTTACAAATATGAAAAACTATTGTATAATAGATCTAGATAACCAACATTTTGTATATGGAGATGAGGTAGAATTATGCCGATAATAGATAGAAAAGAATCCGTTGCAGTCCTACAAGAATGTATGGACTTACAACTCAGAAAATCCAAAGATTATCAAAGCGATACATCTAATGTAACACAATCAATGCATTACCGTAGAGGTGTGGATACAATCCATGACATCATCATCGGTAAGCTTATGCGTGCTACATCATTACTCGAGTCTGGTAATAATCCAAACTTCGAATCACTCGAAGATACTTACAAAGATATGATTAACTATGCATCTTTTGCAGTATCGTATATGCGTGGTAAAATGGATGGTCAGAATCCAAAGAATGATATGTTCAATAAACCTAAAGGTCCTAAAATATGATGAATAGCGTAGATGATATAAGAAATTTATTTAAGTCTAAACTTCTTAATGAAAAGTTTACTATTGATAAAACCGGCCAAAAAACTATTGAATGTATCGGTGCATCTTTCTTAGCTGATCAACCTTCAATCTTTGGTGCACCTAATAAAAAATATATTGAAAAAGAATTACGTTGGTACAAGAGTCAAATCACTAATGTAAATGCTATTGGTGATAAAGTTCCAGAAGCATGGCAATACGCTGCAAACGATTATGGTGAAATCAATTCTAACTATGGTCAGATAATATTCTCTGATAAATACTATCACCAGTATGGTAGAGTGCTAGATGAACTACTGGAAAATCCCGATGGCCGTAGAGCTTCAATGATATACAATCGTCCAAGCATATGGGAGGAATACAATGAAAATGGTAAAAGTGATTTCATATGTACTAATGCCGTTACCTATTACATACGTGATGATAAATTACACTGTGTTGTTCAAATGCGTTCTAACGATGTCGTGTACGGATATAAGAATGACTATGCTTGGCAGCTTTCTATTTTAGAAGAATTAGTTGAAGATTACAATCAATGTAAGAAAGAGGCAATAGAGCCTATTACGTATGGTGATATAATATGGCAAGTACAAAACTTGCATGTTTATGAAAGGCATTTTCATCTTGTCAAATAAATGGGATAAAAGATTTTTAGAAATGGCCAAGCTTGTGGCTTCATGGTCAAAAGATCCATCAACGCAAGTTGGTTCAGTTGCTGTAAGAAATAGAACAGTTATAGCTCAAGGTTATAATGGTTTTCCTAGAGGTGTGGATGACCATGAATTATATTATTTAAATAAAGCAATAAAATATAAACGTATAGTTCATGCAGAAATGAATGCAATTTATAATGCAGCGGAAAACGGTGTGTCATTAAAAGGTTCTACAATATACGTAATAGGTTTACCAATATGTCATGACTGTGCAAAAGGTTTAATTCAAGCCGGCATAAGTAGAGTGGTAACACCAGAACAAGAGATACCAGAAAACTGGCAAGAATCAATAACAAGTTCAATATCAATGTTTAAGGAAGCGGGTGTAGTATGGGATTGGATAAAGTATTAGTGGTTGGCCATAGTCCGGGTAAAACACCCATAAATAAAATGAAGAATGGTTCACCAACACTGAATAGGCTAAACCGTTGGCTCGATGCATGTGAGGTAGATCTATACAGCTTCAGTAACATCTATGCACACCACAAGGAATCTCTGAAAATAGCTGATATCGATGGAATATATGTCTCTAAAATAGCCGAAAATTATAATAAAATTATAACATTAGGCGGTTTTGTGTCACAATATTTCACTAAAAGGGGTATAAAACACTTTGCTGCTCCACACCCCTCGCCACGTAATAGAAAATTTAATAATAAATCATATGAACCTATGGTTGTAAACCAATTGAAGGAGTATTTAAAATGAAAGTAGGTGTCTTATTAGGTAGAGGCGTTGAAGGCGTAGGCTTAACTAAGAATGTAGTTGAGTTTCAAAAGCTTTTCCCTGGTGTAGAAGTATTTGCTACTATTGATAAACTATGGCAAAGAATGAACTCTATGGACTTTAAAGTAAATTACTTTAGAGGTACAGATTGGGATGAAGTTAGTAAACCATCAAAGAAATTTCCAGATTTATTAACATGTTCAAAGGTTGTTGAAAGAATCAATCAGCTCGATATGTGTATTGTTTGGAGTGTACCATCTAAATCTCATCCAGAAGATTGTATAAGTAACTTTATAAAGATGATGGATGAAATTAAAGTACGTAAGTCTTTAGTTCAAGTTGACCACAAAATACATTCTATAAATAGAAATGCCGGCTTAGCTGAAATATGTTCTAAAGTCGATGTACTAATGTGTCACTATGTTGACAATCCTTTTGGTCAATGGGTTAAGAAGAATAATATTAAAACACCACTAACTAATATGGGAGTAGGTTTTAACTTCAATAAAGATTATTGGAAACCTATTGAACAACAAAATCCTTACTATGTAAGATGGGTAGGTCGTACCGCTATGTGGAAAGGACCAGATGTAATGATTGATTTCCATAACGATCATCTTTGTAAAAATCATTTCATTACAATACTTGAAGGACTAGAAGCTTCAATAAATTATCCTGCTGTTCTTTATAAGAACCCAAAAGAAATGACTGGTAGAAGACAAGTAGTAAATTACTTTAGACCTGAGAAAGGTATTGATAATACTGGTAAACATCCGGTCTATGGTGCTGAAACAACAAATCAAGGTGCGTATTTGTATGGTGCATATACACACAGTGAAATGATGGAAAGAATGAGTTTAGGTGGATTTGGTTCTGACCTTATGTATTTTAAAGAAGACATATATGGTGATAACGTAGAGTACTGCCACACTGATTCATTTGCAGCAGGTGTAATACCTTTATTCCATAAACACTTTTGTGATCACGTAATACACAGAAAGCAAGGTAAGCCTATAAGTCAATGTAAAGATACGGGTACATTAGCTGTTGATGCATCAAATGCACAAGCAGTTTGTTCGCAAATGATTATCCTTGCAAACGATAAAGTAATGAGAGATGAATGGAGAAACATGATGTTTGAATTTTGGAAAGAACACTGTGATGCTGAGACAGTATATAACGACATCATAAATAATACACTAAATTATAATGAAAAGAATGAAACAACACTGGAGGATTTTTTCGTATGAAAGTAGCAATTACGGGATCACGTGGTTTTATTGGTAGCCACTTAAAAACCAAGCTTGAATTAGAAGGCCATGAAGTAGTTGAATGGGATTTAAGACAAGAACCATCAAAAGATATAGAAGACTTTAGTCCTGGTGATGTTACACACGTTGTGCATTTAGCAGCATACGCTGATGTAAGACAAAGTCTTAAAGAACCACAAAAGTATTGGACTAATAACGTAGAAAATACTACACGTATACAATTAATTTGTCATCATAATAATATACCACTGCTATATGCATCTTCGTCATGTATACATCAATGGTGGTTATCACCTTATGGTACAAGTAAAAAAGTAAATGAAGAAACAGCTTATGAAAATCAAGTTGGTTTAAGATTTACTACAGTTTATGGTGATGGTGCTAGAGAGTCAATGCTTATTGGTAAATTAATAAGTGGCACGATTAAATACTTAACTCGCCATGTAAGAGATTTTGTACATGTCAGTGATGTAGTTGATGCTATATATTTACTCTTAAACAAAGATATGAGATTACTAAAACCAGCATATGATATTGGTACTGGTACTGGTAATGTAGTAGAAGACTTAGGCAACTTAGCCGGTTGGCAAGGAATTGAAGTCACTGATGGAGATTCTTGTGAAGCACAAGATAACACAGCTGACATAACAGAAATGAAAAAATTAGGTTGGGAACCGAAAATAAATGTAGAGGACTACATTGTTAAAAATACGGTGCCCCACTAATGAATTATGCAAGTATAGTACCACTTATTGGTGGTGAAACAATTGCAATGCAAAATGTTTTTAAAAAGAAACCGGAGTACATATTAAGCTATGATGTATTTAAAGCAAACGATAATCACTTGGTCGAATATTATAAAGGAGAAGTTCCCTATCATCTTCTTGGAGATAATAGGTCATACAACTTACCTAGTGTCGATGTTATTAACACTGTATGTCCTTGTGCTGGTTTGTCTAGTCTCAATACTTCAGCATCTTCTGATGCTGCTGCTAACGATTGGATGTCTACCTCTGCTAATTATGTCTTGGGCACACTCAAACCTAAAGTATTCTGGGGTGAAAATGCACCAAGACTCGCTTCAAAAATGGGAGAACCGGTTGTTGAAGGTCTCAGAGAAATCGGCAAGCGTAATGGATATACTTTCTCGTTATATAAAACGAAGTCTTTACTTCATGGACTCGGGCAAGTAAGAGATAGATCTTTCTATTTCTTTTGGAAAGGCGACAAAGTACCACAACTCAGTTATATAAAAAGAAAAAATCAAAGGATTGAAGATACTATTAGGTCAACTAATAATAATTCAGATGATCCAATGAATGTGCTTACTAACACATCAACACCATCACACGACCCGTATTACAGATACGTACTTGAAGAACTTGAAGGTGGCATAACTCATAATGAATTTCAAAATAAAATTAATAAGAGTTACGATGTTCTTCATTACATTGAAGATAAGCGTGTAACTTATAATGAAGTATCAAAATGGATGTCATCTAATGGTTTTGAAAAACAAGCGATACGTTGCAAAGTAATGCATGAAAAACTAGCATCTGGTGGTAATATAATGAGAAGAGGTGTGTATATACCAAAGAACTATATAGGTGCTTTTGTAGGTAGTGCACCAACTAAGCTTACACATCCTGATATTGATAGACATCTCACTATAAGAGAATGTTTAAATATTATGGGATTGCCACAGGATTTTATTTTACAAGGTGGTTTAAAAAATTTAAATCATATCTGTCAAAACGTGCCAGTCACGACTGCAACCGACATGGCTACAGAAGTTTTAAAGTTCTGTGATGGCAGATTAGATAATCAATTATGGGATCAAGATTTTATGGTCCAAGATAACAAGAATGAATCGATAATTAGTGAAAATAAACCTTTACAATTAGACGAATTTATGGTATAATAATACTATTATTTGTAGGAGAAATATATGTCAATAATGGATAAACTTAAGAAGAATAGTAAAGTTGATTACACGTCAATACTTGCTGATTCTAAATTTTTTAATGAAAAAGACATGGTACCAACTGATGTACCAATGATTAACGTAGCTTTGTCTGGCTCAGTAGATGGTGGTTTAGCGCCAGGACTTACAGTACTTGCAGGTCCATCTAAACATTTTAAAACTTCATTTGCACTTATTATGGCTGCAGCATATTTAAAAAAATATGATGATGCTGTATTATTGTTTTATGATTCAGAGTTTGGTTCACCTCAAGCATACTTTGAAAATTATAGTATCGATACAACAAGAGTATTGCATACACCTATTACCAATGTTGAGGAACTTAAATTTGATATTATAGCACAACTTGAAGGTTTAGATAGAAACGATAAAGTTGTAATAGTTATTGATTCAGTTGGTAACCTAGCATCTAAAAAAGAATTAGATGATGCCATCAACGAAAAATCAGTTGCAGATATGTCAAGAGCAAAAGCACTTAAAGGTTTATTTAGAATGACTACACCATATCTAAATATGAAAAACATACCATTAATTGCAGTTAACCATACATATCAAGAGATTGGATTATTTCCAAAAGCTGTAGTTTCTGGTGGTACTGGTATTTACTATAGTGCAGATAATATATGGATCCTTGGTCGTCAACAGGATAAAGTTGGTACTGAGATCAAAGGTTATCATTTTGTAATCAATGTGGAGAAATCAAGATATGTTAAAGAAAAGTCTAAAATACCTATTTCTGTTAGTTGGGACGGTGGTGTCCAGCATTGGAGTGGCTTGCTTGACGCTGCTTTGTCTGGTAATTATGTTTCTAAGCCCAGTGTTGGTTGGTACTGTAGGGTTGATAAAACTACTGGAGAATTGGTGGATCCAAAGGTTCGAGAAAAAGACACATTAAGTGCAGACTTTTGGAAACCTATTATGGAAGATACTGATTTTAAACAGTACTTAACAAATAAGTATTCGATTGTAAATAATGTTATCAACTTAGATAAAATGGATCAACATTAATGGTGTTGACCGAAGATAAGCACTATCAAATAATTCCAGATAAAGGCGATGAACAAGCTTGGAATGTGAGAATACTTTCAGGTACGTTTACTGAAACGGTATTGAAGTTTGGTGTAGTAAAGTTCAATGGCAAAGGAAAAGATAAGTATATGTCTTTTAACTTTGACATTGTGTACACACCAGACACTGAGTTAACAAAAGAAAATAAAAAGTTACAAGAATTCGCTGGCATATTACTAGAGCAAGTAATGGCCAGAGGAATAGAAGATGGTAATGTAATAACAAGAGAGGTTAAAGATGAAGATGTCAAGTAGTCAAAGACTGGTATTTCTTATGGATGAGATTGCAACTGCTAAAAGCAAACTACAACCACATGACACTGGTCATATACACACTTCAATAAGTTACTTAGAAAGTAGAGTTGAAGATATACAAAAAGAAATAGATCGAGATTTAAAGAAAGTTGCATATGCCCACTAATCTAGAACAAACTATATTACGTAATCTATTGACTGATGAAGATTACATGCGTAAAGTATTACCATTCATCAAACCAGATTACTTTGAAGGCATATATCGAATACTGTTTCGTGAAGCAGGTAAATTTGTTGCAAAGTATAATAAGTTACCTAATACTGAAGCTTTTAAAATTGAACTCGATGGTGCCGATAAATTAAATGATGAACAATATAATTTGGCTATGGATATTGTGCCACAACTGTTTTCAAATGAAAAGGTAGATGATAAATGGTTGTTGGACACTACAGAAAAATGGTGCCAAGACAGAGCAATATATCTTGCAATAATGGAATCCATATCAATTATTGATGGAAAGCACGAACAATTAACTAAAGGCGCTTTACCAGATTTATTGACTAAGGCTTTAGGTGTTGGCTTTGATTTGCAAGTCGGTCATGATTATGTAGAAAATGCTGAAGATAGATTTAAATTTTATCATACAGAAGAAGATAGGTTGCCGTTTGATTTAGAATACTTTAATACTATTACAAAAGGTGGTGTACCACGTAAAACATTAAATATTGCGCTGGCTGGCACAGGTGTCGGTAAATCTTTGTTTATGTGCCATGTGGCTGCATCATCTTTAGTACAAGGTCATAATGTATTATACATTACTATGGAAATGGCTGAAGAAAGAATAGCTGAAAGAATAGATGCTAACTTACTTGATGTACCTATTGATCAACTCGATAAGATATCAAAAGACAGGTTTTCATTGATGGTAAATAACATTGCAAAGAAAACTACTGGTAAATTAATCATTAAAGAATATCCTACTGGTTCTGCGCATTCAGGTCATTTCAGAGCATTACTTAATGAACTGAAATTAAAAAGACAATTTGAACCAGATCTTATCTTTATTGATTATTTAAATATATGTTCAAGTTCAAGAATGAAAGCAATGGGAGGATCGATCAATTCATACACTTACATTAAAGCAATTGCTGAAGAATTACGTGGCCTTGCGGTCGAGTTTAACGTACCGATCTTCTCTGCAACGCAAACGACTCGTTCTGGTTATTCTAACTCGGATGTTGGGTTGGAAGATACAAGTGAATCTTTTGGATTACCCGCAACAGCGGACTTGATGTTTGCATTAATATCCACCGAAGAACTCGAACAACAAGGTCAGTTCATGGTAAAGCAATTAAAGAATAGATATAATGATCCAACAATGCATAAAAGATTTGTAATTGGTGTTGATAGATCTAAAATGAGATTATATGATGTTGAAGAAAATGAACAAACATTAACCGATGATACACCAGTTTTTGATAAAACTACTACTGGTCAAAGATTTAAGGATTTCAAATTATGATAGCAAGACTTATAAGTTACTCTCAACCTACAGATATTATTGGATTAGAGAATGTACAAGATCTTATAGCATATTGTGCTAGAGTTTCTAATCCATCTGGTCAAGAAAGCACAGCAACAAATGAAAAACTTTTAAAATATCTGATTAAACACCAGCATTGGTCTCCATTTGAAATGGCAAGTGCTTGTATTGAGATCAATACTACAAGAGATATTGCAAGACAAATACTCAGACATAGAAGTTTTAGTTTTCAAGAGTTTAGTCAAAGATATGCAAATCCAGTAAAGGAGTTAGAATTTGTTACCAGAGAAGCGCGAATGCAAGATGATAAGAATAGACAAAGTAGTATCGAAGTTGATGATGAAACTTTCCAACTCGATTGGGAAAGAGAACAACAACGAGTTATCTGGATGTGTAAGCAAGTCTACAATGCAGCCATTAAAAAAGGAATTGCAAAGGAAGTTGCAAGAGCAGTGTTACCAGAAGGATTAACTACATCTAGATTATATATGAATGGCTCTATAAGAAGTTGGATTCATTTTATTGAATTGAGGTCCTCAAACGGTACACAGAAAGAATGCAGTGAAGTTGCTATAGCTTGCGCTAAAGCAATATCAAAAATATTTCCAATGAGTGATTTAACAAATGACAAATAGATATACGCAAGACATGACTGGAACAGGAGATTATATAGTAACCGACGAGCCAGAAAGGTACTATGATTGGATGTTATGGCGTATGACTAAAGAAAAAAACAAAGAAGCTAATAGACTTTATTATGCAATAAAAGGCCAATTGATACCAGATGCTTGGAGTCAGAAAGATATTGATAGAATGTATCATCAATACACTAAAAGAATCTGGGGAAATAGCGAAAGACTAGAGTACACCGAAGAACCATTTGAAAAAATATGGAAGGAAAAATATGACTGAGTTTACACAAGGCGCATTTAACTTTTTAAAGAATGTTATAAAAGGAAGTAGTGTTACTTTAGCAATAATTTATACTATAGGCCATATCATTATTGCTATGGGTGTTGTCACTTTAATGACAAATGCCAGTTTATGGGAGGCAGGATCAGTAGCATTGATAGAGCCGGCTATAAACGGTATATGGTTTTATATACTCCATTCTATATGGAAGAAATATAATTAACATATTAATCACTTTTTTTAAATTAAATGCATTTTTTCCTTTACATTTGTGGAAAACTATAGTATAATAGTACTATAAAATAAACAAAGCGGAGAAACTTTATATGTCTAAACCAATCAGTACTAAAAACTTAAAAGAATTAATCCTTAGGTCAGAAAAGCCTTCGATTAAAATTAAACTTTTACTAAGAACTCTTCCAGAGCATATTAGAAGAGAAACCTTAAGAGAAGATTACAATATGAAGATCATAAAAGATCTCGCTAATAAGTACACAATGGTTCAAAAACTATCTGAGGAGATTATATAATGGGTATACACATTGGAAAGCACGAAAGATCAACATCATGGATTGGCAGATTTGATCCTAAAGATCCAAGAGATATGGCTGAATACGAAATGGTTAAGTCTATTGTAAAAGCATGCAACTCTAATAAAACTAAGTTTAGAGTTGAAAAGAAAGGTAGAAAACCAACCAATGGTTTTAATTACTTTGGCGATCCTAAAGGTGGTATGAAGAATGCTACACTATGGGACGTATATGTTTATAAAAGAACATACGATTATTATAATAACAAAAGGATTGGCTAATGATTATAGTTGACTACAGTGGTATTGCACTAGCAAGTATCATAATCAATAAAACATTTGATGAACAAATGATTCGTCATATGATATTGAATTCTCTCAGAATGTATCATAAAAGATACCGTGATGAATTCGGTGAAATGGTTCTTGCTGTAGATGCTGCAAACAACTGGCGTAGGAAAGCATTTCCACAATACAAAGCTAATCGTAAAAAAGATAGAGGTACTTCATCTTTTGATTGGGATGAAGCATTTCGTATTTTAAATCTTATACGAGAAGAAATCGGAGAAAACTTTCCTTATAAAGTTATTAAGATAGATGGCTGTGAAGCCGATGATGTTATTGGTACATTAGTCATTGAGAAATCAAAAGTTGAATTCAATCCAGAAAAAATCATGATTGTATCTTCTGACAGAGACTTTGTACAACTACAAAGGTTTCCAAATGTCAGACAGTTCTCTCCAATTCTTAAGAAAGAAATTGTAGAAAAGAATGCTAGGTACTTCTTACTTAATCATATTATACGTGGTGATAAAGGCGATGGTGTACCAAACATTTTATCCAATGACGATACATTTGTAGAAGGTTTCAGGCAAACACCTATGTCTCAAAAGAAAGTAGAAGATATTATGGAAGATCTTGAACAAGGTGAATTACTTTATGCTGCATCATGGTATCGTAACTATTGCAGAAATGAAAAATTAATTGCTCTTAGCGAAACACCACCCGAGCTCAAACAAGAAATTATAAATAACTATGAGGATCAAAATCCTCTAGAAAACAAAAGTAAAGTATTTCATTACTTAGTTACTAAGAGATGTAATCAATTGATTGAAAGTGTACAGGAGTTTATTTAATGATTAAATATGTTTTTGAAATATTAGAAGAAGTTGGCAAACAACGGACTCGTGAAGAAAAAGTCAAGATTTTAAAAGAAAACGAATCATGGGCTTTAAAAGATGTCATACGCGGCACGATGGATGACAAGGTGCAATGGAATCTTCCTATTGGTAGACCTCCATATACTCCTTCTCCAGCTCATCACCACCCAGCAAATCTATTTAGAGAAAATACAAAGTTTAAATATTTTGTAAAAGGCGGTCAAGGTGATAAGATGCCAAAATATAAAAGAGAACAAATCTTTATTGGTATATTGGAAGGCGTACATCCTGAAGATGCTAAAGTTGTTTTGTCAATGATTAACAAAGAAAAATTTAAAGGTATCACAGAACCTGTAGTAAAGGAGGCATTCCCTAATTTGCTATAATATCAACGAAAGGTAACACATGTTGCAACAACTTGAACGTTTACGTAAAGACTCTAATGAACTACAAATTTATGCATTAAAACTTAAAAAGCGAGGTAAGTTAAACAAGATGAATATAATTTTAGAAAAAAGAAATTTCTTAGAAACCCAAATCAAGTTGATAAATCCGGAGGTAAGACTTTCTTCTTAAAGAAAAAATTAATCCTTTACAAACAGTGAAATTTATGATATAATCTATATTATTTGAAGGTGACAATATGAATATTTTTATACTTGACAAAAATCCAATTACGGCTGCACAAATGTTGTGTGACAGACATGTTCCAAAAATGATTGTGGAATCAGGTCAAATGCTAAGTACTGCACACAGGTTGCTGGACGGCATACCAGAAAAGCGTAGGTCTAAATCTGGTAAGACCATTCAAACATACTTCTCTTTTGGTGATGAACGTGATGACATTTTCTATGCAGCAGTTCATAAGTACCATCCTTGTACTACATGGACGCTAGCATCTAAAGAAAACTATCTATGGCATTACGAACACTTCATCGGTATGTGTAAAGAATTCGAATACAGACGTGGCAAAGTTCATAAAACTTATGAAGTTCTTGGTGAAGCACTCGCTAAAACTCCGATAAATATACCAAACACTGGATTAACCGAGTTTGCACAAGCTATGTCACATTATCCTGATTGTATAGTTAAAGGTGATGCTGTTACAGCATACCGTAATTACTATCACATGGCAAAATCATTTGCTAAATGGGATTGGGGCAGGCCTGCACCAGACTGGTGGAAAGGATACCAAGGTGCCTAAATACACACTAAAGAAATGGGTTGACGCTAAAAATAGATACGTTGAATGGGATGTTAATTGTCCTTCAGATGAACTCGATGCTATATGTAAAGAGTACAATGCTGAAAGAGTTTTAAAATTTCCAGGCGTCGTCAGTAGTCAAGGTAGTTTACTATCAAAGACGAGTAGTGGTTGGAAAGACAATCTGAAAAGAATTAAAGAGAAATCGGGCAGAGGTAATACAATTAAAATATGAGCAAAAGTATAGTGAGGTTTGAAGATCTAATTGATATAGAACCTATAACTAAGAATCAAGAAAAAGCTTTTGAGTCTTGGCAACATAATGAAAACTTAGTACTTGCTGGTTCTGCTGGAACTGGTAAAACCTTTATTGCAATGTATTTAGCTTTACAATCTACATTAGAACCTGCTACACCTTATCATAAAACTGTAGTGATAAGATCCATTGTACCAACACGTGATGTTGGTTACTTACCCGGTAGTCTACAAGAAAAAGCTGAACCCTTTGAAGAACCATACAAACAAATTTGTTTAGAATTATTTGACTATGACTCTGCTGTATATAATAAACTTATAAATAACCATCAGATGGAGTTTTTAACTACATCATTCATTCGTGGCACTCAAATTAACAATGCTATAGTCATCATAGATGAAATGCAAAATTTGAATTTTCATGAGCTTGACTCTGTAATCACACGTATTGGCCAAGATTGTAGAGTTATTTTTTCAGGCGATTACTATCAATCTGATTTTAAAGATGGTTATGAACGCGATGGTATTCAAAGGTTCCTAAGAATAGTCGAACGGCTAAAGAACTTCAGTGTTATAACATTCGGTTGGGACGATATAGTGAGATCTGATTTTCTCAGAGATTATATTATGACTAAAGAAATGTTAGGCATAAAATGAACTTTTTCATAATAGTAACTTTTATCGTGGCAAACAGTGCTCTAATTGACCGGCCGCTTTATATATTTCAACAACCAAATTTTAAAACCATTCAAAATTGTAAACAGTATGTATCTGCTATGCATCAACGAATATACGCAACAGCAAGTGCGGCATATAACTTTAAGCATACACCTGAAGCAATATTTTGTTTAAATACTGAACAGGTTAAAGATATATTTCAGTATAATAGTGATGAAAAGGAAAAGAAAAATATTTAAGCATGAAACAATTGATATCGGATATGAAGACCTGGATGCAAACACTACCACAACTGGAAGAACTTATAGTACTCCTGATGGTAAGTCTTATCCTAGTGTCACAACAGTTCTAAGTATACTAAATGAACATTTTATTAAAGCTTGGCGTGAACGTGTAGGTGAAGAAGAAGCAAACCGCATAAGTGGTGTAGCTTCTAATCGTGGTACACGTGTTCATAGTATAGTTGAGAAGTATTTAAAAAATGAAGATACAACAGAATTCCTACCAAACATCAGGCAAAGCCTTGAAAATCTCAAAACAGTCCTTGATCCAAATATTGGAAAGATATTCGGTCTCGAGGTGCCTCTATTTAGTCATCACTTAGGTGTTGCAGGTAGATGTGATTGCATTGCAGAATACAATGGTGTGCCATCTATCATAGATTTTAAAACATCCCGTTACATTAAGAAAAAAGAAAAAATCACTAATTACTTTGCACAAGGTGCAGCATACTCTATCATGTGGGAAGAACGCACAGGTATGGTAGCACCTAACATAGTGATCGTCATGGACGTAGACCATGAAAAGCCGTTAGTCTTTGTTGAACATCGTGACAACTGGACTGATTTATTACATAACACAATAAAAGAATATAGAACAAGAAGGATGTTTGGACACTAATGAATTTGATAGAAATACTAAATAAAAGATTTGAATTTGAAGAAATTACTAAAGGTTATAATGCAGAACGTGGATCTGATATAGATAGTATAGAGTGGTTTATTGAAAATGGTCATAGATCAAATTCTCTTCGTAATGGTTTTGATGATGCACTTAACATAGCGAAGGAAATAAAGGAGTTTTCAAATGAATGCGCAAAAACAATTGGAGCCGGGGAGCAAATACGCAGCTTTTGATAAAGACGGTGATGGGATAGTAACTGATGAAGAATTTGAAATGGAGCAAAAATTGATTATGTTAGAGAATGAAGATAAAAAGCAAGATGCACAAAGAAACATGGCATGGTTTGCTTTAGGTGGAATGCTATTATATCCTGCATTCGTAATCATTGCTACATTATTTGGATTAGATAAAGCTGCCAAGATCTTAGGTGATATGGCCGCAGTCTATTTTGTATCAGTAGCAGCTATCGTAGCAGCATTTTACGGCAAAGAGGCATTAGCCAAGAAAAAATAAATAAAAAAGTTTTGTTATGAAAAATTTAGTATTTCAATATTATATACCTTATGAATCTTTTGACGCTGATATGGGTGGTGTTAGAATGCCGGAATGGGCAAACGCCGGATCACGTTCAGCTCAGGCATATGCAGACTTCTGTGGTGCCGAGTATGAACTATCACATGAAAGATTCTTTCAAGAGCTTGATCCAAGACTCGATTCAATCAAACTAATATTCGATAAGAAGTATGATCAGTACGATCACATATTGTCTATAGATCTTGACATGTTGATACATGCGGATGTAGATGAAAACATATTCGAGTATCCTATCAAAGATGTTGCTATGGTGCATGAACGGCATGTACATACCGGTGGACCTGCAAGATGGTTGGCCAATGTGATGTATAAACCTTTATATCAAAGAGGCATTGTAGCTTATGGTAAACATTTGTGGGGTGAGGACTGGATGTTTCCAAAGAGTGCAATATATCCAGATGAATCATTTAGATATTTAAATGGTGGTCTACAACTTTGGTCAAAAGAAGGTAGGCTTAAAGCACGTGAACATTTCACTTCAGTAGATCATTATGTACTACATACAAGATATACAGAACAGATGTATATTAATCTACAACTATCACAACCAATATTTGAAGTAACTGAATTAGATACGCAGTGGAATAGAATGCCTTATCAGTGGTATGCTAATAAACCTGACGGAAAGATTAATCACTTCTTGGCAAGAACTAAATTTGACATGCCAAGATTAGAACATACGGAGTTAAGTATATGGCAAAGTTCTTAGAAATAGCAGCAGAAAATCCAAGAGGATTGACTTGGGAAGTTATGAATCTGGCAACACATTCAGGTGTAGCACAAGGTGATGCAACTAATTTGCCACTACCTTACAGCGATAATCAATTCTTTGGTGTATATTCAGAACACTTTATAGAACATATATACAAATACCAAGGAATTAATTTCTTTAAAGATGTAATGAGAATATTAAAACCCGGTGGCGTAGTAAGAACAGTATGGCCTCCATATGAGTTTGTAGAGTTGTTGGTAAGTGAAGAAGAACTTACACCAGATCAACAGATGTTTGTAGAACACTATTATAATTTTTATATTGTAAAAGAAAAGTTTTCACCACCCGGTAATTCGCATAGGTCAAAGCGAGAGCAGTGTGCTTTAGGTTTACTATACCAAAAAGGTCAACACCTATACGTCTGGTCAAAGATTGAAATGATGAATATGTTAAAGGATTTAGGTTACACTAACGTTAAGCTTATGAATTATCAAGATAGTACAGTAGTCGATTTTAAAAATATAGACACGCCAGGACAAATACGTGCACTACACAGTGCAGTTGTTGAGGCAAGTAAACCGTGGTAGTAGTAATCAACTATGATGGAAGACAGCAAATGTTTCATCATTACTGGCTGCCTCTTATGTACAAACACCAGGAATGCACGTTTTGGGTGGAAGGTGATACAGAGAAGATGATATTTCCATCTGATCTGCCAAACTTAAATGTCACTAAAAAAGTTGATAGAGATAAATTAAAAAATCCAGTAATGTATTGTGATATAGACAAAGTTCCAACATATAGAACCATGATTGATTTTAAACATAATATTTTTTATGAGGTACCATTATGAGTTTTTGGAACAAGCGTGTACAAGAGATTACTACAGAATACGATAGAGGTGAATTAAATTTATCGCAGGGTACTATTCAAAAAACAATAGGTTATACGCATCCTCAATATACTGCAAAGTTATATCAAAAGCACCAAGATGATAAAGGTTTAGATTTAATTAAAGATCCAGACTTCGGCAATCCACACAGATTAAAGGAGTACTCTCAGTCAACGTTAAGATGTTTAGATTATGCTCGTTATTTAGAAAGCTTTGGCATGAGAATTGGAGAAGTAGGTTCTATTACCGACTTTGGAAGCGGTTATGGTAATTTTTGCCGAATATGGAAACTTTGGAACCAACAAATTCTATTTTATAATTGTGATTTACCTGAAATGCATAAGATACAAAAGCATTATATTGAAAATACAGTAGATAATTATGAAGGTATTGAATACATAACTCATAAAGAATTAAATAAAGTTAAGAAGAAAAACAAATCATTATTCATTGCAGCATACAGTTTAAGTGAGTGTTCTTTAGATGTTAGAGCTGAAGTAGAACCATACCTTCCTATGTATGATTATATCCTTATAATACACAATGCAAAGTTTGACGGTATCGACAATGTTGACTACATTAAAGACCTTCAAAAAAGAAGGTTAAGTGGTTATGAATGTAAACATGAAGTAGATGAAGACAGTGCAAAGTGGTGGCTTATATGCAAACGGAAGTAAGAAACCCAAACGATTTATTAACACATAAACGATTTGACGTTGTTATTAAATACATGTATGCATCAAACTTATCAAGTTATTTTTATAAAGATGCATATAAAAGGCATCTTCAAGTTTGGAACAATTTTTATGAAGGAAACCCAAGAAAAAAAGGATTTGAAGAATTCGACACTGCATTTAAATCTATAATTAATAATAATGTCACTGATCCAGTTATATTAAACGATGAAGAGCATATTATAAATGGTGCTCATAGATTAGCTGCAGCATTATATCATCAAAGACCTATTAATGTTAGAAATGCAAATTCAGATGAAAATCATCCTATTTTGGCTGATTATGAATTTTTTATTGAGAAAGGATTACCACAACACATTTTAAAGAGAGCAGCATTAGAATACGCAAAACTTAAATCTAATTCACATGTTATTTGTTTATTCCCTATTTCTCATACGCGTATTACAGAAGTTAAAAAAATAATTAATGAATATTCTAATGTGTTTTATAGCTCGTCTGCAGAATTTAATTCTACAGGACAACTTGGTTTAATGAAAGAAATATACTTTGTTGAAGGTTGGGCAAATGAAGAAGGTATAAAAAGAAAAAGTGATCAATGCTTTGGAAGAGAGTCTAAAGTAACGTTTATGTTAGTAGATGCAAAGAATCTTGAAACTGTAAAAGAAATGAAAGCAAAGATTAGAAAATTATTTAATGTTGGCAATCATTCTGTTCATATTAGTGATTATCACCAAGACGCTATTAGAATATCTAAAACCGTATTCAATGACAATAGCATACACTTTCTTAATAATAGAAAAAATATTTCATTTCCAAATCATAAAAAACTTATTGCTTCTTATACACCAGATGATAATACAATAATTACTGGTTCAAGTGTACTATCATTGTATGGTTTAAGAGATTGTAAAGATCTAGATTTAATTTATTATAACAATCCACCGGCTGACTCTCATAATCAATACTTAGAAAAATTATATAACAAAACTCTAGGTGACATTATTAATAATCCACTGTGTCATTTATATTACCAAGGATGTAAGTATGTGCATTTAGATATAATAAAGAATATGAAGTCATTAAGAAATGAACCAAAAGATATTAAAGATGTAGAATTGATAAAGAGTATTAGAGGTTAAAATGAAAAATTTGATTTACCAAGTATGGGACGGAGACTTAAGACCAGGTTGCACTTATAGCGAAAAGTTATTTCGTTATTATGCAAATATGATTGGCGCTGATTATAGACTAGATCTTAATCCAAACATTGCAAGTAAACATGTAAAAGGTAAAGACGGAATGTACTTTGAATGGTTGAATCCAATATTAGATGATTCTTTCTTAGATTACGATAAAGTGTTGGTAGTAGATCTTGACATATTTCCGGTTGATAAATTGAAAAACAATATATTTAATGAACCTGTTAAAGATTTTGGTATATGTACTGAACCATTCCAAGGTAAGTACAGAGCGAGCACTAATGTTCCTGGAAACATCAACATGAAGAATGATGAAAGATGGGCTTCTGAAGTTAAAAAACTCTATGGTTCAACTATGCCTAGAGATGTAAATGGTTATTTAAAAGTGTACAATGCTGGTATGGTAATGTTTACTAAGAATGGCATGAAGTTGGCAAGAGAAAAATTTACACCATTTCAAGATTACATAAACGACATGCAGAAAACTGGCCTCAGTAGGTTTTATACAGTAGACCAAAATTACTTTCATGCAATGATGGTTACACACAGTGAATATACTGAAATGCAAAATGGTTGGAATAGCTATATACATTATACACGTGGACCACTTGGAATGATTGATCCAGTACACGATAGTAGGAATGCATTTACTAAATTTGTACACGTACAACTTAGCGGTGCAGATTATTTTCATACAGATAAATTATATCATATAGTAAATTCACCAAGATCGAAATGGGAAATATAAGTGTCTAGAGTATTAGTAGTAGGCGCCGGTTTTTCCGGAGCTGTGATAGCACATGAATTAAATAAAGCTGGTCATCAAGTAACAGTCATTGATGAAAGAGATCACATTGGCGGTAATGCTTATGATTACACTAATGAATATGGTATACGTATACACAAATATGGTCCACATATATTTCATACTAATAATGAAAAAGTATACAAATGGATTACGCAGTTTGGTGAATGGACACCATATAAACATAAAGCAAAAGCAATATTAAGTGATGGTCAATACGTTTCTTTTCCAATTAATAAAGAAGCTAAAGATGCTGTTGGTGAAGAAAATATTATAGACACATTCTTTCGTCCATATACATATAAGATGTGGGGTAAAACAATTGAAGAACTCGATCCATCAGTCCTTAAACGAGTCTCTATAAAAGATGATTATAATGAATACTACTTTCCAGATGATGCGTATCAGGCACTACCCAACGAAGGGTATACAAAAGTCTTTGAAGAAATATTAAAAGGTATAAATGTGTGTTTAAAAGTAAAATTTAAACATCACATGGAATCATACTACGATCATACTTTTAACTCAATGGCGATTGATGAGTATTTTGATTACAAATATGGTGAGTTGCCGTATAGATCAATAAAATTTCATCATGCAACTTTACCAACACCAAAAGTTCTTCCTACGGCCTGTGTTAATATGACACATGAAGGACCATACACTAGAATGACAGAATGGAAAAACTTTCCAGTTCACGGTGTCAACGATCAGTATACAACTATTACATATGAAGAACCATGTGACTACAAAACAAACGACCACGAAAGATACTATCCAGTCAAAGATATTGATGGTAGTAACAGGATCATATATAATTCATATAAACAATTAATTAAAGACAATGTAACGTTTATAGGAAGATGTGGAATGTATGTTTATGTTGATATGCATCAGGCTATAAACTCGGCATTAGCAGTGGCTAATAAATTTCTGGAGAAAAATAAATGAAGAATATAATATATCAATATTGGAAAGGTGATTTGAAACCCGGTGTTGTTTACAGTACAGAACTTATTAAAAAGTATGCCGAAAAGATTGGAGCAGAATACCGATTCGATCATAATAAAACAATTGCTGGTAAAGTTTGTTCAATACCGATATATTATGAACCGGCTAATCCATTAGTTGATCCGTACTTTGATGATTATGACAATGTTGCTTTAATCGATATAGATGTCTTTCCAGTAGAGAACTTAAATGAAAATCTATTTGATCAACTCAATGGTGAGGATGCAGGTATATGTACTGAACCAGATCAACCTTTCTTTAGAAGCACTATGAATGTTTCTGATATAACATACGAAAATGATATGAGATGGGCTCGGTTTCTTAAAGATAAATGGAATGTTAAATATTCATATGATGAGAAAGATAGACCTATGGTTTATAACACAGGTGTAGTAGTTATATCTAAAGAAGGTTTAAAGAAGATGAAAACACAATGGCCGTCATTTCAAGAGTATGTTAACTCTATACAGAGTCTACGCTTAGCCAGATTTTATTACTTATTTCAAGATTACTTTTCAGCATTTATACACATGGATGGATTTGAATTTAAAAAGTTACATAACGGTTGGAACTCTTATATGCATAAGTTAAGGTCTCATCCTAATGCTACAATAAATGATACACGTACAGAAGATACAAAATTAGTTCATATTATGTTTAGAACTGCCGATGACTGGCCAAGAGAAACATTATGGGCAATAACCAACTCGCCAACAGAAGAGTGGAGAAAACTGGTGCCAGTCTGGAAAGAGTGGCCAAACGATCCAGAAAAAGAAATAAAGGCAGAGTCTAATTTAGTGTCATCTATTAAAAATATACAGGAGAATTGATATGCTTACAGCCGATTTAAATCATGTAAAAACCGTAGAAGAATTTTACAAGTCGATAAGAACTCAACAAGAAGCGGCACACGGTAAAGAATACTGTGATCAACATGATGCTATTACTAAATATATGAAAGAGTGTAATTCATATAAAGAACTAGGTACACACCAAGGTGGCACCGCTGCATGCGCTATGTTGACAAAGCCAAAGTATATAGAACTACTTGATATAAATCACTATAAGTACAGGTGGAAATTACAAGAATTAGCAGAACCATATTGTAAAGAACATAATATCGAGTTAGTTGTAAAAGATGCGGACACTGCATCACTAGCATCTTTAGGTGCACCTGTTGATATGATGTTAATAGACTCTTTACATAAAGCTGATCATATGAAAAAAGAATTAGAACTACACGGTGTTTCAGTTAACAAGTATATTATTGCACATGATACGTTTGTTAATCAATCACTTCATCAATGTTTAGAAAACTGGTGTAATGAAAATCGTGCATGGAAAGTACATGAAAGAGGTACAGTCAATGTTGGATATACAGTGTTAAAGAAAAATGCGTAATATTATACTACAACACTTTGATGGTGAAATGAGACCTCTAGATCATGAGTCCATGTGGAATATTATGGATTATGCTGATATGATAAATGCTGATTATAAATTAGTGTTAGGTAAACCATTTAGAGAAAATTTAACAAATGCCTGTCAAAAAGTACATATGATACACGAAGAGTTTGATGAATGGGATAATGTATTGATGTTAGATATTGATATGTTCAGGCCTGAGGCAATGACATTAAACATATTTGATCAACCTGGTATAGGTCTATATGCAGATGTCCAGCAGAATTTACATAGAAGATTGATACAATGGTACCCAATGTTAGGTAGTATGGACGCGCCATATTGGGGTGGTGCTATCTACAAAATGGATAGACTTACAAGACAAACACTACGTAAACAACTCGGCGGCAATGAAGGTTGGATGCAAAATTTCAATAAACCTTATAACTATGAAGATGAAGGTATTATGCACGTCTTGGCAATGCGGTCAGGTATGAAATTTAAAGAACCGTATTTAGATCGTAAATGGTGTCAGTGTTCTTTCTTACCTAATCCTGAAAAAGCAGGATTTATTCACGTAAGAACTAAAATAACTCCTCAAGGACCTAAGAGAGAAAAGATACTTAACTGGAAAGAGTTAGTTGATAAAAAAATCATAGGTGCTTACAGACCGCACGATAGTGATGCTTAACGTATTATTTGAAAGATATAAATCTAAGAGATTAAAGTACCACTTATATTATGAGAAAGAATTCTTTGATCGTAGGTTTGAACCACTTATGATATTACAAGTTGGTATAGAACCAAGCTTACAGGTTTGGCAAAGATACTTTACTAGATCTCAAATATATTGTATAGACAGGTTTGTATACACAGATCCTAAAAATATTTCTTACTTAGATGAAGAAAGAATACACTGGTCAAGGTGTGATGTAAATAATAAAAAGCAACTTAATCACGTCATGATAGACATATGGAAAAAACCACGATTTAATATTATAATAGATAATATTAGTGATCATAAAACAATGAGACACTACGGTGTTGACAAATACTACAAAGAGGTTAATGATGAAGTCTTTTGCCATAGTTGTTGAAGGCAATAAAATTTCTGAATCAGGTTATCGAGAACTCAAAGAGAGTTACGATAAGTATGGTTATGAAGATGAATTGCAAATTCAACCAGCAATACCACCAGAAAAAGCAGAAGGCTATTGCGGTGGCAATGGTTTGTATTGGAACTATCCTTGGGAAGGTACTGAAACTGATTTAAAAACAGGTCTTATAAAATCTGCATATCCAACTCAGGATAAAAATAAAAGAATATCATGTTTTTTAAGTCACTGGTATTTGTGGCATAAGTGTAAGAACTTAGATGAAATGATAATGGTATTTGAACATGACTCAAGAATTATACGTAAACTGCCAGCCGATAGTACATTTCAAAAATCTAAGTTTGATATTATAGGAATTAATGATCCATCAATGGCAACAAGAAAATCTAAACTATATCACGATATTATACTTAAAAGAGCACAATCAGAATTACAGAGTCAGCAATATACTGAGTTCTTTCAACCGGTTCCACGTATAGATGAGTTTAATATACCACAAGGATTAGCAGGCAATTCGGCATATGTCATCAAACCTGCAGGTGCAATCAAGATGATAGACTTAGCACAAGAACACGGTATGTGGCCTAATGATGCATTAATGTGTTATCAACTCATTGAGTCACTTGGAGTAACACGTAACTTTTATACAAGAGTTCAAGGATTGAGGTCAACAACAACATTATGAAGATGTACGTAATAACAATAATGGATAATGAAAGATCAGTACAGGTTGCTGATAGATGTATACAAAGTGGATTAGTCTTCGGCAATAAGATAGAAAAACATCCTGCATTCTCTCCACAAAATTGTAATGTATATGAAGAACTTGAAAAACATGGATACGATAAAGCTGGATTTATAGAGAAGTACAGTAGACCAGAGAACTGCATTGCAGGATTCTTAAGTCATCATAGCTTATGGGAAAAGTGTATTGACTTAGGTGAACCTATAGTCATATTTGAACATGATGCTGTAGTAATAAATGACATACCAGAGTTACCTATGTTCGACATATTGAGTATTGGTAAACCATCTTACGGTAAATTCAATACACCATCATTTTTAGGTTACGGTGCATTAGTATCTAAACCATACTTTCCAGGAGCACATGCATATCGAATTACACCGAAAGGTGCGGCTGCACTAATTAACGAAGCTCAATTTACTGCAGGTCCTACAGACGTGTATATACATACGAGTAAATTTACATTAGGTGAATACTATCCTTGGCCAGTAGAAGCAAGAGATAGTTTTACTACAATACAGAAAAAAGAAGGTTGCTATGCAAAGCACAATTATGGCGAAACATACGACATCATATGATGAGGCTTTTTTAACTGGTTGTGATAGTTCACAGGAGTGGATGCTTACATGGTTTTTAAAGAATTATAAAAAGAACTCAACTAAACCTCTGATATTTGCCAACTTTGGAGTAACGGATGCGTGTCTTGATATTATGAGAGCCAACTGTCATGCCATTATGGATATGACAACTGTAGAAGAAAAAGGCTGGTTTAAAAAACCACTGTCAATGATAAAGTGTCCGGCATATAAAACAGTCTGGATTGATACTGATTGCGAAATACGTATGAATATAGACGGCATATTTGATTTACTTCAACCAAATATACTTAATATGGTAGAAGATGAACCATGGTCAATGCGCGCAGGTGTAAAATGGCACAACTCAGGTGTTGTCGGTATCATAGATAAACCTATGATATTAAATCAATGGGCTTTTGAAATTAGAAACAACGGCGGTCAGCAAGGAGATCAAGAAGTACTTCATTCTATGTTGACGCCAATAACAAAGATTAGTGCAATACACGATTTGCCTAATGAGTATAATGTATTAAGAATACAAACAGAAGTTGATAAAACTTATACTGGACCTATACGCATAATGCATTGGACGGGTCATAAAGGTAAAAATGTTATTAAGGGATTGATATGAAAAGAATAGTACACATAATCGGTAATGGTGATCACGCTGGATATTACTGGAATGAACAAAGGCATGGCATGAAAATAACATGCAATGTTCCGCCATTTACTATACCTAATGTTTACGCTACTATCATGGTTGATTTTAAGATGATGAAAGCTATTCATGAAGGATCAGTAAGTTTTACTAGTGAATGGATAGTTGGAATGAGACCAAAGATATATATGGGAAACAATCCATCATTTCATATTAAGATGTCTCCATACATCAAAGAATTCTACACAGAACTACCTAAGTATGTAGCAAACTACACAGACTTTAACTGCGGTCATATGGCAGTTCACTATGCAGCAAACAAAGTAAAAGCCGAAGAAGTTCACATGTACGGATTCGATTCTTTGTTTGATTTTAATCTTAGAAGTTACACCGATCTGTTTTTAAATTCAGATAGAGGTGATGTTAATAATAACAGGCTTGCAAACAACTGGCGGCCAGTATGGGAAAATATGTTCAAGGAGTTTCCAAAGACAAAATTTGTTTTATACCATAAGCACAATGCGATTAAAGTTAATGTTAGTGACAATGTTAAGATAGTAACATACGATAAGATGGCTAAACCACCAGCATAACTTTTTTTCATTTAAGTGCATTTTTTCCTTTACATTCCCTGATTTTTGTGGTATAATATATCTATTAAAATAAAAAATTAGGAGTTAAAATGTTTAATATCGAAGAATTAAAAAAGATCAAAGAATCACTGACAGATCTCGGTGATATCGTATGGAATGACATGGATTCACACGATCCTAAAACAATCAGAAATCTTGATGAAGCATTAGAAGCAGTTGAGAAGGCTATAAAAAAATGTGCATAAAGTGCATTTTTTCCTTTACATTTGCTGAAAAATGTAGTATAATAGATCTATAATAATTAAAAGGGAGTTAGATATTATGGCAAAAGTTAAAAGTTTAGTTATGGATTCAATGGAAGAATTTTACAGTAACGCTGAGCATATCATTGAGAAAGCCGACTCATTGACTCAGGCCAAAGAACATGTCGAAATCATGAGAAACCGAGAATTCAACTGGTTGGATAAATTTCAGGTTGCTGATGAAGTTGAGATGCAGTGGTATGCTTAATAACATCAATGCAATGAAAGCATTTATTGCAGGTACTATAGGATTCATAGGACTATCATTCTGTAGTCCTCAATCTTATGCTTTATCATCACCGTATGAAGGTACTGCACACCAGCAGATCGTTTGTTTAGCAGATAATATATATTGGGAAGCACGTAATCAACCAGTAAAAGGTATGTTTGCAGTGGCTTTTGTTGTTGATAACCGTGTCAGTGATGATCGTTATCCTAATACTTATTGTGAAGTCATACAACAAGGTCCTACTAGACCATCATGGAAAGATAAAACTAAGTACTTTCCAGTAAAAAACAGATGTCAGTTCAGCTGGTTCTGTGACGGCAAGGGTGATGATATACCTACATATGATAGAGAAGTTTATGACATTGCATTAAGCATTGCAAGAACAATATTCTTCGGTCAGTACAAAGACGATATAACTTATGGTGCAACACACTACCATGCTGACTATGTATATCCTTCATGGAGAAAAACTAAAACAAAAACTCTTGTCGTAGGTAATCATATATTTTATAGATGGGAAAAAAATGAATAACGATCCAGAAAATATAATGCCGGTCAACTCTAACGTAATGGAGTTTTCGTTTTTTTCTGAAGAAGAATGTAATGATGTTAAAAAGTATTGTCATGATATAGAGAAGAAACTAATAGATGATGGACATAGTAAAGATACAGGTCATGAATCGTTAGGTGATGTAGTTACAACTGTTAACTACTTTCGTTATAACTTCTTTGCTGATAATCCACAGTATGCAGAACGACTTGTAAATTGTTTACGTAAGACCAACCGATACCTAGAATGGCCAATTGTTTGTCAGTCATGGGTTAATTTATACCATAAGGGTCAAGGTATCGGTTGGCACAATCATCAAGGTACTATGGGTAGAAGCTTTAGCGCTAACATCTTTATCGATGGACCAACAAAACCTGGTATAACATTTAAACAGTTTGGTGAAAAAGCAAAAGTAGTAGAGAATAAAATAGGTTGCATTCAGATATTTCCATGTGAGTTAATGCATATGGTACCTCCTACTGAAGAAGAAAGAATCACAGTTGGAATCACAATACATAGTTATCCATCAATTACAAGAGGATTGATAGATCAATTAGCATTTAACTCGAAGGAACATAAAGGATCAATAATATTAACAAGGAAACACTATGGATAATATAGAATTTTGGGAGCACTATTGTTGTGTTCAAAGAGATATAATGGGATTTCCAAAAGGTGTACCATGCGATTGGTGCGATGAGGAAGATCCAAATCCATTTTCAATTAAAGTAATTGTAAGAGATGATGAAGGTGAGCATGAATAAAACAAAAGAACCAAAAGGTGAATATAAATTTAATGAAAACAACTATGTTGAAGAATTGCAGAGAGTAATTGACTCAACATATACTGGTCATTATTCAAGACAACATTTTCAAGCTACTGAATTTATAATTGATGGTGGTCATGGTACAGGTTTTTGTATCGGTAATATTATGAAGTACGCTCAAAGATATGGTAAAAAAGGTACGAGTGATGATGCTCGTAAAGATTTACTTAAAGTATTACATTATGGAATTATACAACTATATGTACATGACATGAATGAATCTGATAAGTGTGCTGATATAGACTCAGATATGCAAGAGTATAAGTACAACACCGATTAGTGTCAAAAACTTGACAAATATATGAGACATATTATTGTCAGTGTCATTTTTTTGACATCATATAAATAATAATGTAAGGAGCAATTATGCCAAAGATATCTGAAAACACCGGCGTTGAAATGCCGATAAGAAATCTACTGTCAATTATTCTGGCAGTGGCTGTAGGCGTATGGGCATATTTTGGTATCATAGAAAGACTGAATAAGTTAGAAACAGATATCACATTAATGTCTCTGACTTAGAGAAAAATACAGAGTTTCGTATCAAATGGCCTCGTGGTGATATGGGTTCTCTACCTGCAGATGCAGAACAATTCATGTTAATTGAACATCTTGCTGGTCAGTTAGAAAAACTCGCAAATAATATTGAAACTGGCAAAGCTCCGTACGATCAACAACAAAAGCTTACACTTGATTTTTATAAGTCGAGAATTGAAAAACTCGAAGATCAAATCGAGAAGCTAAAAGATAAAGTATTAAACGGAAAACACTAATGGAAATATTTACAGGTTTTATTTTGTTAATGTTTATGAGTGGAGATGTAGAACCAACAGAATTTACACCTCGTGACTCGATGATGGAATGCTTGAAAGTGAAAAGAAAGATTAAAAGGACTCAAGGTCCTGGTGGTCCTAGGTGGGTTTGCAAACAAGGCAAGCTTGAAATGGAAATTAAAAATGGTGAAAAACATCCACTTAAACTCCTTGATTAGTATAAATAGTAATACATTAAACGTTCACCCGTAAAGGGCGGAAGTAGGCAGTCGCTGAAGGAACGCACCTAACCATTAACGAGGGAGGGTGACTAATGACTTACAGACCATTTCAATGGAAGATGTTTGTTAAGGCTCGTAAACGTGCTTTAGTTCATAAGATACTGAACTATCGTCTATTATTAAAAGCAGCTTAATAAACTTTAGTATTATTACCGATGCGCTTAGGTACGCATATCGCCGTATATGATAAGAACTTAGGCGCATCTTTTTCCGCAACTTTATTTGGAACACTAGGTTGATTGTTCAACCTTTCGGCAAAGTATTTACACCTATCAATGTCTTGGAAGTACATGTCTTGACTCTCTATACGAGATCCTAAGTATACCATCAATAAAAATGCATGCATCATCTACGTTTCTTCTTCTTCTCAGGTTTAAAATCTTTTAACGCTTGAAGTCTTAGAGATTCGAGGTCATCTTGTTTGACAGTAAATGCTGGTTTCTGTCTTGTTTCGAGTTGATTACGAAACTTCTCTTCTACTGGCATAGAATTCTTTGAGTTGCGTATAAGCATAGTGATTGCCTTATAACCATCACCTAAGAATAATAACTTATCATCTTTATATAGTTTGGCTCGATGAGCATTTTCAAGATCGAGCAAAAAGTTTTCATGCCTAAATATCATCTATCTTTTTCTGGTATTCAGTATCTATTTCTTCTTGTGATTTATAATTGTCACACTCACATTTACTACATCCACATGAACATTCAGGAGAATAGCAATGACACATACATCCACATTGACCACACTGTCTTACTTCTCCTACGTTAGATTCACCTATCATAATATCTCCTATTTTTTACCAATTGAGTTTAAACTATCCATAACACTATCTATATTTGGTTCTTTACTATTTGGTTGGTACTTACATTTAAATTGTTTAGGACAGTTATTATCAAACAACAAGTCAAATGTTTTATTACCACCTTGATAGATACACGCTTTCTCACCGGACTTTGATTGTATAATCTTCTTCAATCTGCATGTAGTCAACTTAGGTTTTATGACATCGCCTCTTTGTATTTTCTGTTGGCGATTGTAATCTTTTTTAGTACCATAAGTTTTTGCGTCAGCGAATGCAACCGAAGATACAAGTAAAAGTATTAAAGTCTTGAATACCATACTGATCCAACTATGATTGCAAGTACAGCGAATATTGAACCGGCTACTAATAAAACCTGTTTAACCTCTGACCATAACTGCTCATTTGCTTTTCTCTTATCTATTCGTGCTTGCTTAAGCGCTTCTTTATGTTCCTGTATACGCTTGGCGCGTTCTTCCATGATCTCACGCCAAGTATTAGGACCAAACCGTAAGTTAATCATTTGTGATATTTCTTGTAACTGTTCGGCTGCGAGTCGAGCATCAATCGCTTCTCTTGCAATGTGTGCTGTATCAAACTGTTCTTTGATACCTAAACCTCTTTTATTGGCACGTTTTTCAACTTCGTCTTTACCTCGAAGTAAACCGTCTATCGCACTACCAATTTCACCTATGTCTTTACATGTGTCTATGTTTGACTTAATGAAGTCAACACTCGACTTAACCAAAGCGATACCCGCAAGTATCTCTGCTACCGGCATATTCTTCTCCTCTTCTTCAGTACTATTTATAAAATAATCCTTTACAAACGGCGAATTCTGTGGTATAATATATACTATATAACGATGAAACAAAGCGAAAGGTTTGCTGGACTCGGGGGCGGTACCCGACAGCTCCACCAAAATAAGTCTTATGGATGATGTACTACTTTGGGAATATAGAAAGACATTAGTTAAGTGGATATGC
>Ga0209630_10000654_pt1 | contig 39495 bp, 48 predicted proteins | sample COG_01_FD_184745 | JGI IMG/M metagenome (GOLD analysis project Ga0209630, IMG submission 184745) | Pelagic Microbial community sample from North Sea - COGITO 998_met_01 (SPAdes) (version 2) | ecosystem: Environmental > Aquatic > Marine > Neritic zone/Coastal water | place: Helgoland, sampling...
ATTTAGTTCTGATTTCTTAAATGAAAGAGAGAACTATTTCCATAAACCGCTTGTCAACATCAATCACTTTCTTGATATAAATGACGAACTTAGTTTAAGTTCTGTTGCTTATTGGAGTGGTGGTTCTGGTGGTGGTACTGGAACATATGGTAGTGTCAGTAGACAACCTGCAGTTGAGGGAGAAAGATGGTATTCATCTTCACCTTGGACTTGGGATTGGGATGGAGAAATTGCACAGAACTCTGCTAATGTAGATTCTGCTTTCTCTGATACCGAAAATCGTTCTACTGGTATTCTTCGTAATTCAATCAATAGACAAGATACTTATGGTTTAATCTCAAAGTTAAACTATGATGTATCAGACGCTCTTGAAATTCAAGTTGGTATTGATTGGAGAACTGCTGGTATAGAACACGCTAGAGAAGTTCGTGACTTACTTGGTGGAGACTACTATGTAGACTTTGCTGATAAGAATGCTCCCGATGGAAAAGTTGTTAGATTAGGTGATGAGATTGCTTATCATAATGAAACAACTGTCGATTGGTTTGGTGCTTTCTTACAAGGTAAGTATGATGCTGATAAGTTCAATCTTTATGGTATGGGTGGTATTTCAACCATTGGTTATACATATCAAGACCATTTCTCTGTAGAGAAAGAACTTGTTGAAGCAGACAACATCACATCTTTCCAAGTAAAAGGTGGTGGTAGATATAATCTAGATGATAGATTATCTGCATTTGCTAATCTTGGATATGTTCAGAAGCCGCCAATCCTTGATAATGTAATTTCTTATGATGGAACTGTATCTACAGATCCTGATAATGAGAAGTTCACATCAATGGAAATCGGTGGTGAGTATAATAGTGGTTTAGTATCCATTAAGGGTAGTTACTACAATACTCAATGGAAAGATAGAAACCTTACAAAATCTGTAAACACAGGTCAAGGTGATTCAGGTGATACTGATATCATTTATCTAACTGGTGTAAATCAAAGTCATAGTGGAGTAGAAGTAGAAACGAAAGTTGCTCTTCACGAAATGGTTGACTTAGATATAGTAGTTAGTGTTGGTGATTGGTATTTCGATGGAGACGCTAAAGGTGACTACACAGAGATGGAATATAACGATGACAATCAAATCATTGGACAAACATCTACAGAGTATGAATATGCTCTTAATGGTCTAATGGTTGGTGACATGCCACAAACTGCTTATGTTGGTGGATTAACTATTAAACCTATCGATGGATTAAGAATACAAGGTCTTTATAAGTGGTATGATAACCACTATTCAGATTGGAGTCCTGATTCTCGTGAGGTTGATGGTGATGCTGATAGAGCACAAGTATGGAAAACTCCATCTTATGGCAAGTTAGACTTACATCTATCTTACAAACTACCAGAGATTGGTGGTTTAGATATGACTCTTAGTGGTCATATGTTTAACGTTCTTGATGCAGTTTATGTTCAAGACGCTGTTGACAACAGTCAGTATAATGGGTTCGGTGACAAAGTTCACGCTCCCCATAACGCTGAAGTATTTCTTGGTTCTCCAAGACACTTCAACTTAGGACTTGCTGTCAATTTCTAAAGTAATTTGGGGGATTGAAATATATCCCCCTTTTTATTAAAAAAAGCCTTGACTTGTATAGGTTTTTGTTGTTATATTTACACATGATAAATTGGGAAATAATATAGTTGTATCAAAACATATTTTACGATAGAAGATTAAACACAATGCATGTTTGGGATGATAAATTCGGTCACCAAACATTTCGTTATAAGAAGTATGCATATACGAAAAGTAAAGCTGGAACTTACATATCTCTACATGGAGATAGATTAAAGAGAATTACGAAGTGGGAAAAAGAACAATCAGATTTATTTGAGTCTGATGTAAATCCAGAAATAAGAGTGTTGGTAGATAACTATACCAACTCAGACGATGTATCTACCAACCACCGTACAATGATATTTGATATTGAGGTGGAAGTTACTGATGGGTTTCCTGATGTAGTAAAAGCTAATAATAAAATAACAGCTATAGGGTTTAACGATCCACGAACAGATGAATATTTTTGTTATGTACTAGACACTAATGATAAACTAAAATTAGGTAAGACTAGAACTACATTAAATGGTAATGAAATTGTAGTATCATTTGAAGATGAGTATGACTTACTTAATTCTTTTTTCATGAAATATTTAGAAATAAAACCAACCATTTTAACAGGTTGGAATGTAGAGTTTTTTGATATACCATATCTTTATAATAGAGCTTGTCAAGTAGTCGGTAAGAATGTTGCGAATATTCTATCACCAATTCAGAATATACAATGGAGTGATTTTGGTACTGGTAAATATAAGATAGCTGGAGTTAGTACATTAGACTATCTACAACTGTACAAAAAATTTACCTTTAGTCAACGTTCATCATATCGATTAGATGCTATTGGTGATTTTGAAGTGGGTGAAAAGAAAGTAGCTTACGAGGGTACACTCAATGATTTATATGAAAATGATTTAGATAAGTTTGTTGAGTATAACTTACAAGATGTAAAACTAGTTAAAAAATTAGATGAGAAATTGGATTTCATAGAGATTGCACGAGGTATAGCTCATCTTGGTCATTGTCCATATGAAGATGTGTTTATGAGTTCTAGATATCTAGAGGGTGCAATACTAACATACCTCAAGAAGAAAGATATTGTTGCACCAAATAAACCTAAACGACCAAAAATGCTTTCCAATGATAAATTCGTAGGTGCTTATGTACAAGATCCACAAAGGGGTAAACATAATTGGGTATATGATTTAGATATTACATCCATGTATCCATCATGTATTATGTCTTTGAATATTTCACCAGAGACAAAGATAGGAAAAATTATTGGATGGAATCCACAAGAGTTTATATCTAAAAGTAACAAAAAGACTTACACTATAGAACAAAGTGGTAAGGAGATGGGTAAGTTTACCGAGAAAGAATTAGGTAATTTCCTAGATGGTCGTGATGTAGGTGTTGCTTCCAACGGTGTTATGTACCGTTCAGATAAAGATGGGTTGTTACCAGCTCTATTACATAAATGGTTTGATGAAAGGGTTGAGTATAGAAAACTATCTAAAAAATTTCATGAACAAGGTGAAAAAGATAAATCAAATTATTTTGATAGAAGACAATATCTACAAAAAATTCTACTAAATTCATTATATGGTGTATTGGGTTTACCATCATTTAGGTTTTATGATTTGGATAATGCTGAAGCAGTTACATACACAGGTCAAGCTTTAATTAAGTTTACTAAAAAGATATCTAATAGTTTTTATAATAGAGAACTTGGTGATACTAAAGACCATTGTATTTATATTGATACGGATTCAGTTTTCTATTCAGCAACACCAATAGTAAAGAAAAGATTTCCAACATTAAATATTAGAGATGAAGATAAGATGTCAAAGGCTATATTAGAAATAGCTGATGAGGTTCAGTTATATCTTAATAATAGTTACGATTACTTTGCTAAGAAGTTTTGTAACATAGACAAACATAGGTTTGATATTAAACAAGAGGTTATTGCAAAGAGTGGATTATTTGTTACCAAGAAAAGATATGGTTTAAAGATTATTAATGACAATGGTAAAAAGGTAAACAAGATGATGGTCAAGGGATTAGATACAGTTCGTTCTAGTTTCCCAACTGCTATGAGAGATATGTTAAGTAAACTCTTGGAAGATATTTTAATGGATGTTCCTAAAGACAAGTTAGATAAGTTTATTCTTAATTTCAAAAATAGTATGAAATTAATGGATGTAGATAAAATAGCTGTACCAACAGGTGTAAAGAACATAGAAAAGTATATTGATAAAGATAGGAAAGGATTTGCACCATATAAAAAAGGAACACCAATTCATGTTAAGTCTGCTATAGCTTATAATGACTTACTAAAACACTACAATCAAGACAAGAGATACGAAAAAATATCTAATGGTAGTAAGATAAAATGGGTGTATTTGAAGAATAATAGTCTAGGACTTGATACTGTTGCTTATAAGGGATATGAAGATCCACCAGAGATAATGAAGTTTATCAGAGACAATATAAATTCAAGTAAACTTTATAAACAAGCTTTAGAAAAAAAGATAATGATGTTTTATGAAGCACTTCGTTGGGATGAACCAACAGATGCTACAAAAACAATAGAAAGATTTTTTTGATTTTGGGAAAACAAACTACTATATATATATGTATATATGGTTATTAAACTAAGGAGTTATAATGAATAAAAAACGACTAAATCGTTTCATAAGTAAATATTATTTGAATGGTACAGTAAATTCTGTAGTTCTTAATAGTAAGTCTAATTCACAACAGTTATCTACTAGATTCATATCTGGTGATAAATCATTGTTGGGTGAGTTGGTAATGGATAAATGGAGTTTCGAAGATTCTGATATTGGTATCTATAATACAGAACAACTTGTAAAGTTAATGTCTGTAGTCGATGAAGATATTAATCTGTCGTTAACAAAATCAGGTGAAAAATCAATCGCTTTGAAAATAAGTGATTCATCATCTTCGGTAAACTATATGTTAACTGATACATCTGTCATTAATGAACCACCTACACTAAAATCTATTCCTGAATTTGAGTTGAACATAGATGTGACACCTCAATTCATTAATAAGTTTATTGCTGGTAAAGGTGCATTGGGTGAGACAGATAACTTTACAGTAATTACCGATGGTAGTAATGTAAAAGTTGTTATTGGACATTCTTCAGTTAATACCAATAGAGTAACTATACCAGTTACCACTACTAAAGTTGGTGATATTGATAATGTATCTTTTAATGCTAATATCTTTAAAGAAGTATTAAGTGCTAATAAAGAATGTGAAAGTGCTACACTTGAAGTTAGTAGTGAAGGGTTATCTCGTATCACATTTAAAATAGATGATTACACATCTACTTATCATCTAGTTGCTGTTCAAGACGTAGATTAATGTATCTTTCTTATTTTGATAAGTTCTATGACATGGAGCCTTATCTTGAAATAGATGAGAAAGAATGGGAATACATAAAAACTACCTTTGATAAAGAAGACGTAAAAGAAAGTTTAGCAAAGGTAGCTATGACATATGAGATTCCTTATGCAGAGATATCTAAGAAGGATGCTTACCGTGAATATCTAAAACTAAAAGGTATGAAACATACTGATATTTTAGTTGATGGTGAGTGGTTTGCACGTGAGGGAACTGAATACACTTACAATCTAAACTTTGAAAGTAAACAACAATACTTCAGAAGATTGAATGCTGGTAACAATTCTAGTAATTATTTCCAACAGAAAAACAGATGGTCAGTAGATGGTTCAGTTTCACCAGGTCCTCAAAGAACTTGGGAGAGTGAAAAGTTCATGACTAGTTTAATGGGTTCAGCTTACTCGTTAAAATTACCAAAGATAAATCGTAACGTACTTAGGACAATGATTGGTTTGAGAAAGTACATATGTGCTCAGTTCAAACCAAATGTGTCTAAGGTATTATATGACAAGTTACAAAGTAAAAACGTGTTAGACTTTTCAATGGGATGGGGAGATAGATTAGCTGGGTTCTATGCAAGTGAAACATCAGAGTATTATGTTGGTATTGATCCTCGTAAAGAGAATCATCCAATATACAAGGAACAATCAGAGTTCTATGACAAACACAAAACAATGTTTGAACCAAAGAAAAATACAGAATTTATTTGTAGTCCAGCTGAAGATGTAGACTTTACAAAATATAAAGATACATTTGATACGGTGTTTACATCACCACCATATTTTAATGTTGAACGTTATAGTTATGATGATACTCAAAGTTGGGTAAATTATAAAGAAATCAATGAGTGGAATGAACAATTCTTACATAAGACTTTGAAAAATTTATGGTGTTCTGTGAAAAGTGGTGGATACTTATTAGTAAACATATCAGATGTTTATTCTAGTTCTAAATCGTCTAAGAGTTGGTTGGAGATATGCAATCCAATGAATAATTTCTTATCAACATTTACTGATTCAGAGTATCAAGGTTGTATTGGAATGGAACTAGCAAAAAGACCAAATAGTGGTGGTGCTGGAACAGCTAAATCAGAGGACTATACAAAAGAAGCTTTAAAGAAAACAGAAGAAACAAAAGACAAAACATTTTGTGAACCAATTTGGATATGGAGAAAAATTTGAGTAATACATTATGGGTAGAAAAGTATCGGCCAGATAACCTAGACACTTACATTGGGAATGAACATCTCAAAGATAAAGTGTCTGCTTACCTTGAGAGTGGAGACTTACCACACCTTTTATTATATGGTAAAGCCGGTACAGGTAAAACCACTCTCGCTAAAATACTAGTCAAGAACATAGAATGTGATTATCTATACATCAATGCTTCTGATGAAAACAATGTAGAAACTGTTAGGACAAAGGTTAAGAACTTTGCTTCCACGATGGGTTTCAAGGATTACAAGATTATAATCTTAGACGAGTGTGATTACGTGACACCTAATGCACAAGCTGCTCTTCGTAATCTTATGGAGACATTCTCTAAACATTGTAGATTCATTCTAACTTGTAATTTTGTGGAAAGAATAATTGACCCGATACAGTCTCGTTGTCAATCGTTTCAGATAATACCACCATCAAAGAAAGAAGTTGCAAAACATACACACGACATCTTATTAAAAGAAAATGTAATGTCTGATATGAATGACTTGAAAGTTCTAATCGATAGTGGTTATCCTGATATCCGTAGAGTCATCAATGCTGCTCAGAGAAACGTGGTTAAGGGTAAGTTGAAGTTAGACACCACGAGTATTATACAGAACGATTACAAATTAAAGTTGTTAAAGATTTTAAAAACACAAGATAAAAAAAATGGATTCAAGGAAATCAGACAACTTTTATTAGATAATAAGATTACAGACTTTGCTGATTTGTTTAGATTGCTATATGACGAGGTAGATGATTGGGGTAAAGGTTATGTAGCAGAATGTATTTTGATTATAGCAAGATATGAACTATCAGATGGACAAGTACCAGATAAAGAAATAAATGCTATGGCAATGTTAATAGAATTATTAGGAGTGATAAAATGAGTACAAAACCATTGAAACCAATAAAACCACCACAAAAACAAATAAATATCAATGATACTGAATCATTGAAGTGTGATGACTGTAGTAATTATTTGTTTATCAAGTCATATTTTATAAGAAGAATATCAGCTCTGATGTCACCTAACGGACAAGAAGCTATGATACCGATAGAAGTTTTCAGTTGTGGTAACTGTGGTAAAGTTCCAGATAACATGATGCCAAAAGGTGATGAGTAAAAATACTAGTGCCGGTAAAGGTGATAAACTAAGAAGGGGAATAACTCAAGATGAGTGGGAAAAGAAATGGGAAAAAATCTTCGGTAAAAAAGAAGAGTCTGTTCGACCACATAAATCAAATAACAACAGTTCAAAATCCTAATTATTGGGAAGAGATTTCAGTAGAAGATAAGAAGTCATTCTCAAATTATATGGTAAATAGATTTTTATCTATGAAACCAGAGTGGATAGAATTGGTAAATGAATTACAAAAGTATAACTTAAAACCAAAAGAGTTATATAAACTATATACTAATGTATTACCAAAAGGTAAACGTTGGTTAAAATATACAAAAGGGAGAAACGATATGGATCGTCCAGAATGGTTAATAAATATTGTAAGAGATTATGATAAGTGTGGTAGAAGAGAAGCTAAAGAATACATAGATATGTTAATGTTAACAGAAGGTGGTATGATGGAGTTGGGAGAGTTATCTAGAAAATATGGGATAGAACCAAAAAAAATAAAATTAGCTGGTTTAGATGTTGTTGGTAGTATTAATACCGGAAATTTATAAAAAAAAGTACTTGACTTGTATACACTTTTCTGTGTATATTTAGATATAAATTGGAGAGAAATATGAAGGTTATAAATGATACACCCAAAGGAACAGTTAAGAATGATGTTGATGTAATATCTTATATGGAAAAAAAATATCCTGAGATGACATCAGAGTTCAAGAAAATACAACAAGAACAATATGAATTGTTTCTTCACAAACAACATGATTATGGTCCTCAGAATATTGCTGTAGGTCAGATGTTAGTTGATGAAGAAGAAAAAAGACTATCTCTTATGGGTATTTGGTTTAGGATTAACGATAAAGTAGAACGTATCAAAACCATACTGATGAGAGGCGATAATGGTTCACTCAAAGGAGAAGGTTTGGTAGATAGTTATAGTGATATTTCAAACTATGGAGTTATGGCACAAGTCGTGGCTAGAGGAAAGTGGGCTAAGTGAAGAAAATAAGTTACAGTCAATATAATCAATGGGTATCATGTCCATACAAATGGAAGTTAAATTATATAGAGAAAAAAGGTGTATGGACAGATAGTATACATACTATGTTCGGTACTTCAATGCATGAGGTTCTTCAGACATATCTCACTATAATGTACAATGATACTGCTAAGATGGCAGATGCTCTTCCACTAGAAAAGATGTTATTAACAAGAATGAGACGTAATTACCAACAGATATTGGAGAAGAATGGCGGTGAAGTTTTCTGTGAACAAAAAGATATGGAAGAATTTTACTCTCACGGTTTAATTATATTAGAATGGTTTAAGAAAAACAGAAATAAATATTTTAGTAAGAAAGGTTACGAACTAGTTGGTATAGAAGTTCCTATAAACTATGACTTACCGAATGATATTAAGTTTATTGGTTATATGGATGTTGTTATGTATAATAAGGTTAGAGATAGATATAAGATAATTGATATTAAAACATCTACAATGGGTTGGAACAAGTATCAAAAGGCTGACAAGACTAAGACAGACCAACTACTTTTATACAAACACTTCTATGGTGCAGAAAAAGATATATCATTAGATAAGATTGATGTAGAATACTTTATTGTAAAGAGAAAATTGTATGAGGGATTAGACTTTCCTCAACGTAGAGTTCAGACGTTCAGTCCAGCTAGTGGCAAACCTAGTGTCAACAAAGTTATAACTAATCTAAATCAATTCATAGACCAGTCGTTTATTGATGGAGAATATAATACAGACCATACTTATATTAAGACACCATCAAAGAAAAATTGTAAGTGGTGTGAGTTTAATCAAACAGAACATTGTGATTCGGGAGTAAAGTGATGCAAAGAACTATGAGAGTACGAATTAAGTTATCGGATTTTATAGATACTGAATATGAAGATGATGTAATGAACTCAATTAGTAAGGTTCATTCAGATTTACAATCTCTTATTTTATTACATCTGTGGTATAAAGAAGGCGACGATATAAAGTTAAAAGATTTTTTAATGAGGTGGGAAGATAAGTTACATTTCAAAACTATAGTAAAAGAGGGAACTAATGTAACTTCAGATGAATTTATATTCTTTGACATCTTACCAATTGAAGAGAAACATGAAGTGTGGTCTAGATTTACTTATCAGTATGGAGATAAAGCAAATATTGTAAATGGATTAAAAGAACTGTACGATTGTGTAAAGTTTATAACATCAGACAAACCGAACAAGAGACAAAAAAGGAATGACTACGAGGATTAAAATAGGTATAGTTGGAAGTAGGAGCTATACAGACAAAAAGAAAATAAAAGATTTAATATTTGAGATAAAAGAAAAGTATGGAGATGAAGTTGAAATAGTAAGTGGTGGACAAAGAGAAGGTGCTGATGGCTTAGCTAAGAAGTTTGCATTAGAGTTCGATATGAACTACGTAGAGTTTCCCCCATCACACTACAGTCATAATATGCATTGTATTAGACCAAGAGGAGAATATAGTAAACCATATTACATTTCCAATTACTTTAAAAGAAATAAACAGATAGCAGAATACTCAAATATTATAATAGCATTCATACCAAGTGGAATTGAGTCAAGAGGAACAATGGATACGATACGACATGGTGAGAAGCTAAAAAAAATGATTAAAATAATAAATTAGTATATATTTATATATGTATATACAAGAGGTTTTATATGAAATACAAATTAACATCGGTAAAATTATTAGAAGATTTATACAAAAGGTTTAAGTATAATGTAGTGTCTGATGAATTTACATTACAAAAACTAGTGAATAGGTCTATGGATTTATATCTTATGGACAATGAGTTCAAAACACAAATACACGATTGGAAAAATCTAAAACCAAGTGGGAGTCGATTATGAAAAAAAATATTTACAATGCTTTAGAACGATACTTTGTAGGTCAGATTGAAAAACACAGAGCTAATGTGACAATTCATGCTAATAATCCAACGGGGGTAGCTGAACATTCAGACCACATAGAAACAATAGAAAAAGAATTGGGTGCTATGGCTGAGTGGGATGATAAATTACAAGTACTTAGAAGTTATTTTAGAGATGGAGTTAAAGATAAAGAGGTTATAAATGGCTAAGAAAAAGATTTTATTATTATCAGATGATTTAAGAATGTCATCTGGTGTTGGTACGATGTCAAAAGAATTTGTTTTAGGTACGTTACATCATTATGATTGGGTTCAAGTCGGTGGTGCTATAAAACATCCTGATGCGGGTAAGATTATTAATATGAATGATTCAGTTCGTAAAGAAACTGGTGTTCAAGATGCTAGTTTAACTATATATCCTATTAGTGGATATGGTAGTCAAGAAATAGTTCGTGATATTATTGATAGAGAAAATCCAGATGCCATATTACACTATACAGATCCTAGATTTTGGGGTTGGTTATATGATATGGAACATGAGTTGAGACAACATATTCCAATATTTTATTATAACATATGGGATGATTGGCCAGCTCCACAATACAATGAAAACTTTTATGAGTCATGTGATTTGATTATGAATATAAGTAAACAGACAGTATCGATTGTGAAAGAAGTTGCTAAGAAAAAACCAAGAACAGATTGGGATAACACTTACATACCACATGGTATAGACGAAAAGATTTTTCATCCTGTAGATAAATTTAGTGATGAATATAAGAATATTAATTCAATGAGAAAACAATTAACAGATGATAATGTTGAATTTATTGTATTTTATAATAATAGAAACATTAGACGTAAATTACCTGGTGATGTTATTTTAGCATTCAAACATTTTTGTGACCAATTATCAAAAGAACAAGCAGAAAAGTGTTGTTTATTAATGCATACTCAACCTCGTGATGAGAACGGTACAGACTTACCAGTTGTGGCCAATACAATAGCACCAGATTATAAGGTATATTTTAGTGACCAAAAATTAACTGCTGAACAATTAAATTATTTGTATAATATGGCTGATGTTACAATTAACATGGCATCTAATGAGGGTTTTGGATTGGGTACTTGCGAATCTCTAATGGCTGGTACACCAATTGTAGTAAATGTTACAGGTGGATTACAAGACCAATGTGGGTTTAGATTGAATGATAAGTTCGTTACATACAAAGATTATGATGAAATTAAATCGTTTCATGATGATAGAAAGTGGAAAGATAACGAAGATTTAACTTGGGGTAATTGGGTTAAACCAATTTGGCCATCTAATCGTTCACTTCAAGGTTCAATACCAACACCATATATTTTTGATGATAGATGTAGATGGGATGATGCAGGTGATGCTATAAAACAATGGTATGATGAAGGTGAAGAAAAAAGAGAAGAGTATGGACTAGAAGGTCACGAATTTGTAATGGGTGATGAATCGATGCAGAGTTCTAGGTGGATGTGTAAAAATTTTATAGACCACATGGATACCGCATTTGATAAATGGACACCACGTAAACGTTATAGTATTTTTAAAGCTTAGGAGTTATAATGAGTAAACCGTTATGTTTAGTTACAGCACCAGTTGCTACGAGAAGTGGTTATGGAGCTCACAGTAGAGATATATGTAGAGCCCTAATCAAGTTAGATAAATATGATATAAAGATATGGTCAGTACGATGGGGTAATACTCCAATGAACGCTTTGGATAAAAGTGATGACAATGATAAGATGATTATAGATAGATTGTTATCAAATCCTCAATTAGAAAAACAACCAGAAATACATATTCATATTGTCATACCAGTAGAATTTCAACCACTTGCAAAGTTTAACATTGGTATTACCGCAGGGTTAGAAACAACAGCGTGTCCACCCGAGTGGATTCAAGGTATGAATAAAATGAATATGAATATTGTTCCGTCTAATTTTGTTAAAAATGTATTATCTGAAGTGAAGTTTGATATTCAAGATGAGAAGACAGGTCAAAATCAAGGTGTTCTTAGAAATGAAAAACCAATAGAGGTTTTATTTGAAGGAGCTGATACAAATATCTATAAAAAGACAAATGAATTTACACAGGATTTTATAAATCAAATGGAAAATATAGATGAAGATTTTTGTTTTCTATATGTAGGACATTGGTTACAAGGTAGGATAGGTCAAGATAGAAAAGATACTGGTATGATGTTAAAAGTATTTTGTGAAACGTTTAAGAATATGAAGAAACAACCAGCACTTATAATGAAAACCAGTTCTGCTAGTTTTTCTGTTATTGATAGAGAAAATATGTTAACTAGGATAAACAACATAAGAAATGAAATAAATGGTAAATGTCCAAATGTATATTTAGTACATGGGGACTTTACAGATGAAGAGATGAACGGATTATATAATCATCAAAAGGTAAAAGCACATATATCGTTCACACATGGTGAGGGATTTGGTAGACCGTTACTTGAAGCGAGTATTAGTGGTAAACCAGTCATCGCTTCACGTTGGAGTGGACAAATGGACTTTTTAGATAAACACGCTATATTATTAGAGGGTACTATGGAAACTGTACAAAAGGGTTCTTTTCCAGATCAGTTCTTTGTAGAAGGTTCGCAATGGTTTACGGTAAATTATCAGAAAGCTTCTAAGACTCTTAGAACGGTGTATCGTAGTTATAAGAAATATCTAACCGAGTCTAAAAAGTTATCCATTAGAAATTCTAAAAACTTTTCATTGGATAAAATGACTATAGATTTGGGAAATTTATTAGATAAATACATTCCAGATTTTCCTGAAGAAGTAAAGTTAAAGTTACCAAAGTTAAAAAAAGTAGGTGGTACAGAACCAACAAAAATAAAATTACCAAAACTAAAGAAGGTATAATATGGAAAGAGTAATAGATTGTCCAGTTTGTTATAACACAGATAATTGTTTTGAAGAGGTGCAAGAAACATTTAGTTCATATTTATGTTTTAATTGTGGGTTTATGAGTGATTCTAGGTATGAAACAGGTGGTCTTCATTTAATTGAAAATCTAAAAACATCTCCACAGCTTGTAAGAGATTCTCAGTTTAAAGACAAAGATAGAAATATCACTTGGTTTCCATCTGTAATTAATATGGGTACATTGGGTATGATTTATCCAGAAGGAACTAGTAAAGCATATGTTTGGAAATATGCAAAGATTGTAAATATTCCTGAACAAGAACGAGTTAATTTCAATAATTATAGTCAAAGATTGGATGTAGAGGGTGCTGAAACTTTTGAACAACAAGACTTTATGGGAGCATGTAAAGCAATGGGAATAACTCAAAGAGTAGATAATGTCTAAACTAGTATACACTTGGGGAAAGGTACAAGCTGGTGACATAATATCATTTAGATATAAAGGAAAAAAACCAATTGGTACTCTAACAACAGTATTGGTATTCAATCCTAGACTACCGTACATTAAAAAAGATGGAAACAAAACATTTCATTTGATTGGATTGAAGTTAGAAGACAAAGGAATTATTCCCATAATAAAAAACAAACCAATGTTAGTTCAGTTATTGGAGAGGGTTGGTAATATAGAAGTCGTTAGTGGAGACGACCAAATTTACAGAGTTCAAATAAAAAATGTTGGTAATCGTGGTGTAAGAAAGACTGTTTATAATAAGTTAAAAAAATACATAGAAAGATATAGTGTGTACAGAACATATGATTATATGGAAGCTAAAAAGTCACAAGTATTTTTAGAACCAATATCATTTCCAAAAGAATTTAGAGAGGCATTGATTGAAGGTTAGTTACGGTATTACAGTTCACAATGAAGTTGAAGAACTGATTAAGTTATTAGAAGTATTAAATAAGAATATAGATAAAGAAGATGAGATAGTTGTTTGTGTTGATGGTGATGACGAAAAAGTCGAAGCTGTATTAGGTGAATATTTATCTGAAAATAGAGCCATAGTTTACAAAAGAAAACTTGATGGTAACTTCGCAGAACATAAAAATTCAGTTATAGAAAAGTCAAGTGGTGATTATATCTTTCATATAGATGCAGATGAATACCCAAACGAAATATTAATACAACAATTAAAACAAATATTAGAAATAAACGATGTTGATTTGATTTGGATACCAAGAGTGAATACAATTGATGGTATGACACAACAAGATATACAAAAATGGGGGTGGAAAGTTACAGAAAATGGTTGGGTAAATTATCCTGATTATCAGTCTAGGGTATTTCGTAATCATGAAAGTATAAGATGGACACGACCATTACATGAGTTGATTAGAGGAGCAAAAACATATGCACACTTACCACCACATGAAGAGTTGAGTTTATATCATCCTAAAACAATAGAAAAACAAGAAAATCAAAATATGTTTTATAATCAAAATTTCAGTAAAGAGTTGAATGTAAGAAGATGATAAAAATAAAATTATACGAATTAGAAGTACATAGAAATGAAACTACATTTAGACCATTTATTATGGCTCAAAATATATTTAAAGATGTTGGTATAGAATTTACAAACTCTGATGATTATGATTATGCATTCGTTGGTCAAGCTAGTATTATAGATAAGAAAAAACCATTGAGACAATCTGTAGATGAGGGATTAGAGTTCCTATCTAAAATTACAGGTGATTATATGATTGTAGATGGACAAGATGCTACAACATTGATAGGAACAATAGATGTATTTAGAGAATCAAATGCTTTATTATTTCTAAAGAATAGTTACTTAAAAGATTTTGATTTGTATAAACAAGGTTGGGCTAATGGTAGATATTATTGGGGTGAGGGTGATTATAAAGTCACAGATATTGATGACTTAAAACCAAGAATGAAGTTAACTGGTTGTAATTGGTTACATACAGTTACTCCAAATTGGACAGACTATACCACAGAAAAAAAATATGACGTATCTTGTATGTTTGGATATCCAACTAAAACACCCGTTTACGAACATGATATCTGTCAAACCGATTATTACGATCCTCATAGAAAAACATTAATGGACACTCTTGGAGATAAATATAAAATAGCTGGTTTGGTAGATGGTGAACGTATTCCAATAGAAGAATATTATCAAAAAATGTATGATTCAAAAATTACTATGGCTCCACTAGGCTACGGAGAAATGGCACCTCGTGATTTGGAGTCAGCAATGTTTGGTAGTGTTTTAGTAAAACCTAATATGAATTATATAACATCAGAACCATTTATATATGAAGACGATATAACTTATATAGCAGTTAATTACGATTGGTCAAATTTAGAAGAAAAGGTAGACTACGTATTATCAGATTATAATAATATTAGAGAACGACTTGTTCAAAATATGAAGAGTCAATTTATAGAAAAGTATAAGTTAGAAAATTTAGTTATACATATGTATGATGTATTTAAAAACTTATCAGATGTTGAAGGGGAGTAACTTATGATACCTTTATTTAAAGTTTTTATGTCTGATACTGCTTCGATAGAATCGAGTAAAGTATTGGAGAGTGGGTTTATAGGTCAAGGACCTGTAGTTGATAATTTTGAAAGTGATTTAAAAGAGTGGTTTCAGATAGATTATTTATTAACAACTAATAGTGCTACTTCAGCAGAACATTTAGCATTTCATATGTTAAAAAAACAAAGTGATAACGTTAAAATATTTGATGGTGCTGGTAGTTATAACAGTCATTGGTCAGGATTAAAAGATGGAGATGAGGTGTTATGTACACCATTAACTTGTACAGCTACTAATTGGCCTGTCTTAGCAAATAACTTTAATATAAAATGGGTTGATGTAGACGAGAATACTCTTAATATGAATCTTGATGATTTAGAGAGGAAAATAACACCAAATACCAAAGCAATTTATTTAGTACATTGGGGTGGATATCCTGTTGATTTAAATAGGGTGAGAGAATTACAGTTACAAACCGAAAGAATGTATGGATTCAAACCAGTAGTTATTGAGGACTGTGCTCACGCATTTGGTTCAGAATATAACGGTAAAAAAATAGGAACACATGGTAATATATGTACATTTAGTTTTCAGGCTATAAAACATTTAACGTCTGTTGATGGTGGTGTGTTAATAGTTCCACATAAGGAACTATTTGATAGAGGTAAGTTATTAAGATGGTACGGTATAGATAGAGAAAATACAAGTAGAAAAGATTTTAGGTGTGAAGAAGATGTTAAGGAGTGGGGTTTTAAATTTCACATGAATGATGTTAATGCGGCTGTTGGTATAGAAAATTTAAAACTTGTAGATAAAAACATAGCTATACATAAATCTAATGGTACTTATTATAACGAACATTTAAAAGATGTAGATGGTGTAACAGTATTAGAACATAGTATAGATCGTAGTTCTTCATATTGGATTTATACTATAAGAGTAGAGAGACAAGCTGATTTCATGAAGATGATGGCTGGTAAGGGTATAATGGTAAGTAGAGTACATGAACGTAATGACCAACACACTTGTGTTTTAGAATATAGAAGAAATCTACCAACATTAGATAGAGTGGTTAAAGAAATGATTTGTATTCCTGTTGGATGGTGGGTGTCAAAAGAAGATAGAGAGTATATAGTTAATTGTATAAAAGAGGGTTGGTAGTGGTAGGTTGGAATGAAGACATAAAAAAAGATTTAAAGTATTGTGGTGAGAATGTATTCATTGGTAATAACGTAATATTTACCAATCCTGCAAATGTTTTTATAAATGATAATGTTAGGATAGATCCATTTTCTCTTATTACGACACAGTTAGAGATTGGCAGTTATGTTCAAATATGTTCACATACTGTATTGGGTGGTGGAAAACATCAGAAAATAACATTAGGAGATTGGACTTTTATTGGATATGGTAGTAAACTATTCTGTTCATCAGAAGATTATAGTGGAGAACATGGACCAGTAAATGAATTTTGGGGTAGTAATAAAATATTTAGAGGTGATATTACATTCAATGATTATTCAGGTATTGCATCGGATGTTATGGTATTCCCTAATGTTAATATTCCAAGAGGATGTACAGTTGGAGCTAAGAGTTTTATTTACACTAAAAATAATTTAAAAGAATGGAGTGTTTTTATAGGTAATCCTGTTGAATTTCATAAAGAACGAAACAAAGAGAATATAATAAAGTATTCCGTAGATACTACATGGTTAAAATGATAGATTATAAAACAGATTTTAATGGTACAGACATACCTTGGGTAGAATCTCCATTTTTTTATGACCTTTTAGAGACAAAACCTCTTAGTGAAGAAGAATACAATCTAGCTAAACATTATCATGAAGAAGGTTATGTTATTTTAGATTTAAATCTAAGTGAAAAATTTATCAAAGAAACCATATTAGAAGTTGATAATAAAGTTAGGAGTAATAGTTTTAAATCACAAGAATCTGGCTATCATTATTCAAAACATCCAAGATTATTTGAAGCATGGAAATGGAGTAATCATGTTTTAGAGTTGACAAAAAATAAGAAAGTTCTTGATACATTAAAATTTTTATATAAAAGAAATCCATTACCATTTCAGACTATTAATTTTGTTGGGGGTGCTCAACAACCATTGCATAGTGACACAATTCATTTTTCATCTATCCCACAAAGGTGGTTGGGTGTATCTTGGATTGCATTAGAGGATGTTGATGAGGAAAATGGTACACTAATGTATGTACCAAAAAGTCACAAGCTACCAATATTTGAATTTTCAAACATAGGGATTGAAGTTCCTAAATACGGTGAACAATTTGATGCATACTCCAAGTATGAAAGTTTTATTAAACAAATGGTAGAATCTAAGGGATTGGAAATAAAGACGTTTACTGCTAAAAAAGGTCAAGCTCTTATATGGTCTGCTAATTTATTACACGGTAGCGTACCTATAGCAGACGAGAATAGAACACGGTATAGTCAAGCTACTCATTACTATTTTGATGGGTGTAGTAAATACTACAGTCCGATGTTTTCTGATACGTTGAGGGGTAATGTTTCGGAAAAAGATTTAACAGAAAAAGATATAATAAATCATGAAATTAAATTGTAAAATATCTGGTATAGGTTCTTATTTTCCAAATAAAATCATTACCAATACAGATTTAATAACTAATACAACTGATGAGTGGATTAGAGATAGGTTGGGAATACATCAAAGACACATCGTAGATGGAGAGTTATCATCTGATTTGGGTTACAAGTCATCTCTAATAGCACTGAGAAATGCTAAGTTAGATATAAATGATATTGACTTGATTGTTACAGTAACATCAAGTCCAGATAGAATATCTCCATCAACAGCATGTATCATACAAGACAAGTTAAATCCAACAAAACCAATACCTGCTTTTGATTTGAATGCAGTTTGTAGTGGATTTTTATATGCAATGGAACTTGTTACACCATTACTTACCAAGTATGAAAATATTCTAGTCATTAGCACAGAGACTTATTCTAGGTGGACAGATTGGGATGATAGAAATAGTGTTTTCTTTGGAGATGGTTCTGCTTCTGTAGTTCTACAAAAGAGTAATACTGGTTGGTATAGTGGTGATATATTTGCTGATGGTAAAGGTAAAGAAAACTTCACTATAAAACATGGTGATACTATGTTTAAGATGAATGGTACTGAAGTATATAAGGTAGGAACAAAAGTGTTACCACAATCAATAAAAGATGTTCTTAGAAAACTTGACATGGATATTAGTGAAATAGATTATTTTGTTCCACATCAACCAAGTTACAGAATATTATTTAAAACAGCAGATACAATTGGGTTACCTAAAAGTAAAATTATGATGAACATGGATAAGAGAGGAAATACAGCAGGAGCATCAATACCAACCGTATTGAGTGATTTGGTAGGTAATAATGTTTTAGAAGATGGAGATAAGTTGTTGTTTGCAGCTGTTGGTTCTGGTTGGACTTGGGGAGCAGGAGTTATGTCATGGGAAAACTAGTTGTTTTTGGTGGTAGTGGTGGACTTGGAAGTAAGTTAGTTGGTGGTTTAAATAAAGATTATGATGTTATGTCACTTAGTTCAAAAGATGTTGATGTTACTAACTTTGACGAGGTAAAGGATTTCTTCAGTAATAACAAAGTGGAGAGTGTACTTAATTTAAGTGGTTACAACTATAATATGATTCTACATAAATACACTAAAGATAAATCAATTGAAGTAAAAAAACAAATAGAGATTAATATCGAAGGTAACTTGAATATATTAGCAAATTGTTTACCAAGTATGAGAGAGAATAAATATGGTAGAATAATTTTGATATCATCTATTTTATCATCAAAACCTGTAGTTGGTACTTCGGTATATTCAGGTTGTAAAGCATTTATAGATAATCTAGTAAAAACGTGTACAGTTGAAAACATACGATATGGTGTAACATGCAACTCAATACAACTTGGATACTTTGATGGTGGTATGACTTATGAAATTCCTGAAAGTGTTAGGGATAATTTTAAAAAAAATATACCATTGAAGCGGTGGGGAAAAATAATTGAATTAGAGAATACAATTAGATACTTAATTAATACAGAGTATGTTAGTGGTTTTAATATGAAAATAAATGGAGGTTTAGACTTTTGATAATATGTGAAACTATAGGTGGTTTAAACGATAGGTTAAAGTTTTTAATATCTGCTATGAGATCGGATAATCATATAAAGTTAATATGGTCTACACAATTAGAACATAAGACTTCTGTTTGGTTGTGGTGTACTTTTGAAGACCTGTTTACTAATGATTTTGAAGTATTTAAAACCAAAACAGATTGTATAAAAAAATATGGTTCAAAAAATGATGTTTTTTCAGGTTCATGTTTTGCTAAAGTTGAAAAGGATGATATTGAATTAAATAAAATGTCTGTAGTGGATTCTACGTTTATTGTACCAAAAAAACAAAAAGACTCTGTATTAAAACAGATAAATAAATTAAGACCAGTAGAATATATACGGAATGTAGTTGATGAATTTAAGTCTAAATTTGATGAAAACACTATAACATTTAGTATAAGAACTTTCATGGATGCTGAAAGAAATCATCATTCTAATGGACAATATTTTAATATAGATGCTATTTTTAAAAAAATGGATTCGTATAAAAATAAAACCTTTTTTGTTACGTGTGACCATCAAGAAACATTTGACAAAATTTTTGACAGGTATGGTGATAGAATTATACATACACCAAAAAGAACACATTTTGGAGATTATAAAACACTAGAGGGTATTCAAGATTCAGTTGTTGATTTATTTCTAGGTGGTCAAACCAATCATTTGGTATTTACCAGAGGTAGTGGTTTTTGTGAAATGCAATGGTGGTTCGGTGGTTGTAAAACATCTTTAGAAAGTATAGACGCACATGGGAGTAGACTATGAGTAAGAAAGTTATAATATTTGGACCTTGGGTTGGTGAATTTAGTTATGAACTAAGTTGGTGGAATCCAGAGTGTAGAAAAGTAAAGAATGATAATTTCAAAGATTACTATGCAGTTCATTTAGGATTTAATGGTAGAAAAGTTATGTATAGTGATTTTATAGATGAATATATTCCTCACCCTACAGAGTTAGAGGAGACATTACAATTCCCAGCTACATATGGAGAACACATCAATGGACAAGATATAATACCAAAAAGTTTCATGGAACATTTAAATGAAGTTGTTAGTGATTTTAAGAAGAGAGGGTTTACAGAGATTTCAGTTCATAAACCAAAGGACATACCTATTACTAGAGAGCGATGTTTAGAAGATTATCCATATGGTGATTACGTACACTATACGGTAGATGATGACATTCAACGTGATGTAGTATCTAGGATAAATAATTATTTCAATAACGACAACCCTACTATATTTCTTATGGCACGTACAAGAACACGACATGGTAATAGATGTTACTTAGATTGGAATCCAGATAATTGGCCTGTATTTACTAAGAGATTGATTGAAGAACTTGGAGTTAATATCATATCATTATCAATTAAAACACAAGGAAGTAGGGGTGGTTCAAAAGGGTTAGCAGGACATGAGTTGTTTACAGACTTACAACATAAGATAATGAATTTTGAATTGGAGAAAGATGATTCAGATTCATTTGAAAAACAATTAGCTATATTAAAAAATACTAAATGTAGTATTTATGGAGCTAGTGGTGCTGCAGTTGTTCCGTTTTTTGTAAATACACCTACGTTTACCCAACAAACAAAAGAAGAGGGTTTTCGCCTTGAATTAGGATGGGAAAGAAAATTAATGGATTTTAAACACTTTAAGAATTTTGACAAATATCACAATAGTGAAATATATGATTCATCAGTTGATGAACTGTTTACAGAGTTTTTAAGTTTTTATAAGGAGTTATAATATGAAAATTAGAGAAAGTATGTTACCAGTTTTAGGACCTAAAGGTGGTAAAGAGGAAGTTCAAGCTCTTCAAGAGGTTATTGAAAGTGGATGGTGGGGTAAAGGTCCTAAAGTAGCAGAGTTTGAAGAAAAATTTGCTGAGATGGTAGGACATAAGTATGCAGTAGCTGTTACAAGTGCTTCACATGGTCAAGATTTAGTTATGAAAGCTTTGGGGTTAAAGGGTATAGATGTAATTAATCCAACAATATCATTTATAGCAACAGCTATGATACCATTATGGAATGATTTTACTTCTAATATAGTTGATGTGTTACCAGATACTATGTGTATAGATCCACAAGATGTTGAAAGATATAAAAAACCAAATAGTGAAGTTTTAATATCAGTTAACCAAGCTGGAGTACCAGCAGACTATGAAGGACTACGAAAAGTATTCGGTGGGTTTATACTAGAAGATACTGCACATAGTTGCTACACACCAGGTGCTGGGTTAGGTGGAGATGCTGCAGTGTGGTCATTTCAAGCTGTGAAGACAATGCCATGTGGGGATGGTGGAATGATAACAACCAACGATAAACAATTAGCCGATAAGTGTAGAGAGATGACTTGGTTTGGAGTTTCATCAACTTGGAGTAGGTCACAAGGTGCTAGTGGTAAACCAGGTTATGCTTGGGATTATCAAGTAGATTTAATTGGTTACAAATATTATATGATTGATATTATGGCTGCTATTTGTTTAGAACAGATGAAGAAACTACCAGAACATTTAAAGTTTCGTAGACACGTTCAAGAAAGATATAAAAATGAATTACATCCAATAATAGAAAGACCACCACATTCAGAAACAGTTCAGTATTATTGTGCTAAAGTTCCACCAGAACATAGAGATACCTTAATTGATTATTTGGCTGATAAAAAAATACATACATCAGTTCATTTTAAACCATTACATAAGTACACACCATTGGTACAGAATAGAGAGTATCCTGTTGCAGATGTAGAGTGGTTAAAATTAATATCATTACCTGTACATAATAGAATGGAAGAGTCTGATATTGATTATGTAATTTATTGGGTAAATAAGTACTTTGATGAGGTTGTATAATGTATTTAGACCTATATAAAATAGAAGGAACTGTTAACTTGGATTCAAATCCATGTTTTACAAATCCAAACACATTTCCAAAATTTCAAGAGGGTTTAGAAATATTTAAAGAACATATGATATCTTTAGTTTTTGAGAACGACAGTAACACAGGAACTACATTTTATAAGTTTGGTGATGGAGATTATTATTTTTTAAAAAAACAAGCTGTTGGAAGTGCTGCACCAGGTGCTAGAGCTTTAAGTGTTCCATTTGATAGTATAAACCATGATGAGTTTACAAGTGGAGCTCAACTTAATAATTTTTATACTTGTGAGATTTATCCAGAAAACATATCTAGGTATGGTGAAGTAATAGAAAAAGACATCAACTATCCAGCTGAATATGGTTATGGATTGGTTGGAAATAAATGGTTTTTTGAAAAGTTTGCTGGTAAGATAGGATTGATTGGTGCTAGTCAGAAGTTATCTTTAATTGAGGAGTTAATGTCTAAAGAAGAATATAAAAATTATCTTGGCATTGACAGTTTTAATGACTATATTCACTACCCACAAAACCATGCATGTGATGATATAACTTCAGTTGAAAAATATGTTGGTGAACAATTACAAGAATCAACTTCAAAGATATTTTTATTAGGAATAGGACATTCCAAATCCGCTATACTTCACAGATTAAGAAACTATACTGATTCCGTGTTCATGGATGTTGGTGCTGGTATAGATATGATTGCGGGTTGTATAAATATAAGAAGACCATTTGCAGGTGATTGGACAAATTATAAAATTGAAGGGTATGACTATACTGATATAGATTACCTTAACTATAGAGGTGAGGGTAAGGAGATTATTTTAAGATGAAAAAAAATGTTATTTGGTGGATAGGTGTAAAGAATCCACAATTAAACGAAAAATATGGAAACTATGAATACTTCGATTATTCTAAAAATACCTGGAAACATTTCTGTGAGAGATATGATTGTGAGTTTGTAGAATTTTCTGAACCAGTAGAACAAGACCTTTTTAAGTTTAGGATAAATTGGCAAAAAGCTTTATTTGTTTTTGATGAGTTAGAACGAAGGGGAATTGAGTATGACCAAATAGCTTTGGTAGATAGTAGTTTTATGTATAAATGGGATGCACCAAACTTCTTTGAATTAACAGACCATAGATTCACAGCTTGGCATGATAAGGATAACATGAGGTGGATTCATGAGAGTATTCAAGGGTATAAACCTTTCTTTAATGGATTTGAATTAGACCAATCTAGATATGTAAATTCTGGTTTTATTATATTTAATGAAAAACATAAAGAATTTTTCCAATCATTTAAAAAACTATACTATGATAATGTAGATACTTTTGTCGAGTTACAAGATAAAATTGTAAACAAAGGAACTGAACAAACACCAATGAATTATTGGTTACAGATTAATGACATAGATGTAAACTTAGAGTTACCTCTTGCTTATAAATTAACTCACATGCATAGAAGAGATTTATTAGGACATAATTGGCAGATAGATGAAGATAAGACACCATTCTTTATAAAATATGGATATAATTGGTGTTTTAATGGGTTACCAAAAGACCAACGACCTCAGTTGATGGGCCAAACGTGGGATATGGTTAAACATAATTACACAAATAATCCTCATGAAAAGATATTAAGTGAAATGTTACATAAAGATACAGCAAAGTATACTACGTCTCGAAGATTTAAAAAAGACATTTTAGAGTTTTTTAGTGATAATTATAAGGACAAGACAGTTGTAGAAATTGGTGCTTCACAAGGACAATCAACAAGACTATTGAGTCATATTTTTAAGAAAGTATATGCTGTTGAGTGGGATGATTGGAACTTGGAACAAGCTAATAAAAATAATAAAGATAGAGATAATGTTGAATTTGTTAAAATGGATTTATATCTAAATGATTGGAAAGATTATTTACCAGATGATGTTGATGTGGTTTTTATAGATGCTGGTCATGAGTATCATCATGTAATAAGTGATATAGAAAACTCTTTAAAATTATGGAAAGATGTTGTTTTTATATTTGATGACTATGGTTTACCACCTGGTGAAGTAAAACAAGCAATAGAGAATAAATTACTTAGTGGAGAATTAAGAGATATGAAATTCATAGGTGAGAAACCAGAAGATTTAGTATCAGCTTCTGGTACTAAGTTTTTTGATATGGAGGGGTGTATTTGTAATGCGTAATGTAGTTTTTATGATAGATTATAAGAAAGATGGTGATACTAAAAAAGAGTATCAGTACTCAATTGATTCTTGGAAACGGTTTTCTGATAGACATGATTGTGAATTGATAGTAATGGAAGAACCAGTTTTACCAATAGAAGAAATGCATATAATATGGCAGAGATATTATTTATTTGATATGTTAGATTCTAATGAAATAGATTATAATCAAATTTTAATAGTTGATGCTGATACGATAGTCCATCCAACGTGTCCAAATATATTTGATTTTACAGATGATAAATATTGTTTGGTTCACGATGATGCTAGTTATGATTGGATTATACGAAGTATAGAACATTATCAGAATGCTATATTTACAGAAGAATCTTTTAACTTTTGGGAATATGGTAATAGTGGATTCCAAGTTGTAAATAAAATACATAGACCATTTTTTGATGAAATGAGAAAGTTTTATTTTGAATACAAAGAGGTGTTACAATACATTCAAAAGACATATGGAGTTGGAACAGACCAAACACCTTTAAACTATATGTTAAAAAGGCATAACATCGGTAGAAAGTTATTACCATATGAATTTAATATGAGTTGTATGTTGAAAAAAGAAATATTAGGTGATGATATGTTACACACTAGATTAGGTTATGTATCACATTACAATGGTTTACCAGAGAAAGAAAAGTCAGTTCCGTATTGGATGGAAAAAACATATAAACATTTATATGGTTAAAGTATCCATAATAGGAAAGGGTAATTTTGGTACTAAGATTGAAAATTGTATCAAAGATAATGTCACATTTGTTAGTCCAAATGATGCTGATTGGATTATAATTTCAACTCCAAGTGATTTACACTCAGTTCAAGTTGAGACTTGGTTATCTAAAAAGAAGAATGTTTTCTGTGAAAAACCACTAACATTTACAGAGTCTACAACTCGTGGTTTATTTTTATTAGCAGACTTTTTTAAAGTTAAGTTATATGTAGATGATGTGTTTAGTTGGTATGATGATGTAATAGTAGATAAAAATGTTAATTTTAAATGGTATAAACATGGTTCATTTAATGCTAATATAATAGATAACTTATCATATCATCATTTCTATCTATGGACAGACACTACAGATTTTAATATTAAAAGTATTAGTGATACTCAATATGATTCAACTAAATGTTCTTTTAAGATAGTTTTAGATGATGGTAGAGTTGGTAACTTTGATTATGATATTAATGAACTAGACACATATCATAGTATAAAAACTCCAAGTAACAATCCTTTACAAGATATGTTTCTATCTATATTTAATGGTACAGTAGATTTTGATTCTAATAGAAAAAGAACAATCAACGCTACAAAACTATGTGAGTACGTTAAGAAAGAAATATGTCCAAAAGTTTTAGTTGTTGGTGGTGGTATATTTGGTTGTACTTCTGCAATATCTTTATCAAATAGTGGTTATACGGTAACGTTACATGAAGAGTTAGATGATATAATGAAATGTGCATCTGGTATAAATCAATATAGATTACATAAAGGATATCATTATCCTCGTAGTAAAGATACTGCATTGGAGTGTTTAGTTGGTATAAATACTTTTAAGAAAAAATATGAAGATACGGTTGTTAATGGTGATATACAACATTTTTATTCAATCTCATCTGAGGATTCTTTAATAACAGGTGATGATTATATAAATTTTTTAAATGATATAGAATTGAAGTACAATATACACGAACCAAACATGGGAACACAGTTGACTGTTAGTGTAGATGAACAGTTATTCGATAGTGATAAATTAAAAGATATAGTTGAAAGGAGAATGTTAGCTCTAGGTGTTGAAAAGATATGTAACAAGAAAACTATAAAAAAAGACTTTGAAGGTTATGATTTTATTGTTATATCTACATATTCTAAATTAAATGATTTACTAGATACTCCTAGACAATACCAATTTGAGGTAGTTGAAAAACCAGTTGTAAAATTACCCAAAATGTATGAAAATAAAAGTATAGTAGTAATGGATGGGCCATTTATGTGTTTAGATCCATTTAAGGATGGTTTACACGTTCTAGGTCACGTTAAACACGCAATACACTCTACTAATATAGGTGAGTTCCCAATAGTACCTAATAAAGATTTACTAAAATATTTAAACAACGGTGTTGTTAAAAACCCTAAAGTTACAAAAATAAATAAATTTAAAAAAGCTGGTATGGAGTTTTTTGAAGAGTTTGATAAATTAGAACATATAGGATCTATGTTTACAGTTAGAACTGTGTTATCATATAGGGATTATGATGACGCTAGACCAACACTAGTTAGAAAAGAGGGTGATAATATTTTTAGTATATTTTCAGGTAAAATAGGAACGTGTGTAACTGCTTCAACTCAATTAGTTGACATGATAAAGGATATTAAATATGTTTAAATTAAAAAATAAATTTGCAATTGGATGTTTAGTTCAATGGTATGAAATTGAAATTATAGAAGAATATTTACAGAGTTTAAAAAGTTCAATAAAAAATATAGAAAATAAGGAAAATATAATAGTTGATTTATTTTTTAATATGACTACTTCTTTAGAAGATATAGATACGACTCAATACGAAATGCGTGATATAGCAAGACGATTTAAAAATCTAGAAGAAGACCTAATTGATTTTGGTATGAATATACATACTAAAACTCTAGGTGGTATAATGTTACATGAGATGATAGAGATATATACAATTGCTGATTATAGAAGAGAGTTTAATGACAAATATTGTACAGAAGTTGATGTATTAATGTGGGGTGAAAGTGATTCTCTAATACCAAGACAAACATTTCAAATACTAGATAACTTACACAACTCTGTAAAAGATGATACTCCAAAGTATATATCATTCTTTTCAATGTGTAAAATGTGGGATGAGAGTTGGAAGGTACTAGAACATCCAGAGTTCACAGATAAACCATTTTATGATTCACCAGATGATTTCGATGCTAAAAAACATTGGTGGAGTTTAAGGTATACAATGAATATAGATGAAATGAATGAGTTTAATGATAAGGTTGAAGATTTAGATATACAAGTTTTAAATCAACATAAATTTAATGGGTGTGGTTTAGTAATATCATCAGAAGTAATTAAATCAGGAGTAAACATACCTAAATCATCTTTTTTTATACATGAAGATACTGCTTTCATGATAACACTACAAAAGTTGTTAGGTATGATTCCACAATATGTAATAAAAAACATTTTATTAATTCATAATAGAAATCATCCTAAGAAGAGGATGTACGTTAAAGGTGAAAGATTAGATGGAACTATGAATGAAAAGAGAAGAAGTAATGATTGGTATGTAAAAGCAAATAAAATGAGTGAACAAAATTGTTATAATTCTAGTAATCCAAATTATAAAGCTTATACATGGGATGATGTGTGGAAGTAACTATATCAATAGATGATTTACATCCTGAAAAAGGATGGGGTTGTGAGGATGATAACTCTGTAAAATATTTACAGAAACTAAATGATGAGTTTGGTTGTAAGTTCACTTTATTCATTCCTGCAAATTATCATAATAAATATCCTATTTCAAAACATACGGATTGGATAGAGTTTTGGTTAAACAAAGATTGGGTAGAATTGGCTGCACACGGACATTATCATATGTGTGATAATCCGTCTAAATTTGGTGAATGTGAATTTTTTGAATTAGATACACAATCTAAAGCAGAAGATAGAATACAACAATGTTTGTCTGAATGGGATAGTGTAGGATACAAACCAGTTGGTTGGAGAAATCCAGGTTGGTTATCACATCCAGAGTCAAAGACTGTGTTAGATAAATACTTTGATTATGTCGCCTTACACAATGAACATAACCATGATATGAAATGGAAGTCTAAAATGCTATTTGGACATGATGGTATCAATGAAGTAGACTCGATTAACATATGGAATAATAACACTTTTATGTTCCAATCTCATATAGCTGGAGATTGGAATGAGAATTGTTGGAACGAGGAAAATTATTTGAATTTTAGGAATATTTTAAGATACTTATCTACAGAGTATAAATTAAGTTACAAAACATTAAAAGAGTTATAATACCATGAAAATAGCTTTCTTTTCAGAGACAGGTAATAATCAAAAATATCCAAGAGATTTTCCAAACGCTCGTACAGAAGTTGCGTGGTGTTTGGCTCTCGATGCTCCGATGTGTCACCTACAACAACTACCTAATCAAAATTTTGATTTGGGTATTGTTATTATTCCTAAGAACAATCCTAACGTAGACCTAAATCATATCAGAAAGGTGTGTGATAAAGTTGCTGTGATGCAAGAAGGTCCCCATTGGTTCTTTCAAGACTACACGGTAGAACAACAGTTTCACTACTATAATACATTAGTTGATGCTGATTGGGTTTATTGTCACAATGAAAGTGATGTAAGTTATTACTTAGGGTTGGGGTGTAAGGATGTAAGAGTTATGAGAAGTCTGATGATACCAGAGGGATTAACTTCTAGAAGAGAAATATTGATTGATAGTTATGGAGACTTACCAAGTCCGAAATCTTACGAAACCCCAAAAGTAATAATTGGTGGTAATTTTGTTAGTTGGTATGGTGGGTTTGATTCATATGTAGCTGTTAGAGACTTGGGTTATGAATTATATGCTCCATCAATGGGTAGAAAACAAGAACAAGAAGGTATGATTGAGGATATAAACTATCTACCTTATATGAATTGGAGAGATTGGATAACTAATTTATCAGAGTATGAGATAGGTGTTCATCTGATGAGGACTCATGCGGCTGGTACATTTGCTATGAATTGTGCATGGCATGGTATACCTTGTGTTGGATATAAGGGATTAGATACACAGGAAATACTACACCCATTGACTACGGTTGAAGTCGGTAACTTAGATGATGCTGTTAAAGTTAGTGAAAAATTAAAAAACAATAAGAAGTTTTATAAGTTATGTACAGATACAATGAAAAAAAGATTTAAGCAAAATTATACAGAAACTGCTTGGAAAAATGATTGGAATAGTTTACATGAAAGATAAAAAAATATTGATACTAGGTGGAACAGGTGCTCTAGGTCAAACTCTAATACAAAAATATTATGAAAATAATAAAATTATTATATTTTCAAGAGATGAACATAAACATTACAATTTGATTAAAAAATATCCAAATGTAAAATCAGTAGTCGGTGATATTAGAGATAAAGAATCTGTGATGAATGTTTTATTGAGATTTAATCCTGAGATTGTTATAAATACTGCTGCACTTAAACACGTTCCTATTTGTGAGAACAATCCTATAGAAAGTGTAAAGACTAATATAATTGGACATCAGAACGTTATTGAATGTATTAATTTACATAAAAAAGTAGAAGCTTTAATATTTGTATCGACAGACAAAGCCTGTAAACCTATAAATGTTTATGGTATGTGTAAAGCAATAAGTGAACAACTATATGTTAGTTTTGCACAACAACAAACCAACACCAAAGTTGTTTTAGTTAGGTATGGTAATGTATTAGAATCGACTGGTTCAGTAATACCATATTTTAAACAATTGTTAGAAGATGGTAGTGACCATTTACCGATTACTCACGTTGATATGACTAGATTTTTATTGACTTTAGAACAAGCAACCGAACTTATTGATTGGGCTTATAATTTTCCAAAATCACATGGTTGTATTGCAATACCTAAAGTGAAGTCAATGAAAGTAACTGATATAGCTAAAAGTTTGATAAAATCTTATAAAAAAGAATCTGAAGTTGATTTAAAAGTAATAGGTATTAGACCTGGTGAAAAAATGCATGAAGAGATGATATCTACAGAAGAATGGTTACGAACAAAAAAGTGGGAGAATTATTTAATAGGTACAGACTATATTACTGATGATATGTGGTCATATAATTCTGAAGATTCACTTATGGATGATGACCAAACATATAAATTCTTAATAGATAGTGGAGTGATACAGTAGTGAACGGATATCAAGAAAGAACTAATTGTTCAGCGTGTGATTCTACCGACTTCCAAACAATATTAGACTTGGGAGTAGTTCCACTAGCTGGGTATTTTCCTAATCCATTGGAGTTAGATAAAGAGAGTAAGTATCCATTAAAATTAGTGGTGTGTAAAAAATGTAAGTTAGTTCAAACTGATTCTATGATAAATCCAAAACTATTGTTTGAAGATTATAGATATCTGTCATCAATTGGTTTATCTAAACACTTTGAAAACGTTGCTAGTATGTTGAACGATAAATATGACATAAAAGATAAAGATATACTAGAGATAGGATGTAACGATGGTGTATTATTAAAACCACTAAGTGATTTGGGAGCAAACGCAGTCGGTATAGATCCAGCTAAAAACGTTGTCAAGATAGCAAAAGATAAAGGATTGAATGTTCACAATGGTTATTTTAGTTATGAAGGTTTAGAATATTATCATGATATATTTGAAAATAGATTTGATTTAGTATTATCTAATAATACATTCGCTCACATAATTGACATTCGAGATATTGTCAAGGGTGTCAATCACGTTCTGAAACCAACCGGTGATTTCATATTTGAAGTTCATTACTTAAAAAGTTTGATTGAAGGTAATCAATGGGATAACATATATCACGAACACATTTACTATTATTCCATAACTGCGTTAAATAATATGTTTAAACTATATGATATGACCATCATTGATTTTGAAGAGATACCAATACACTCTGGTTCTATAAGAGTTACCGTAAAGAATAGTGTAGTTGATGTACCTAAAAAGATTATAGATAGGATAGAATTGGAGTCAGATACAATTTGCAGTCTAGACTATCTTGGTCAGTATAGTGAAGATGTAAAGAAACATATATCAGATTTTAATAAAATTATAGAAGGTTTACACGGTAAAAAAATAGGTGGGTATGGAGCATCTGGTAGAGCTAATATGTTTTGTAACGTGACTGGTCTAACTGAAGATAATATTGATTTTATAGTTGATGAATCTCCTGAAAGATGTGGTAGATACATTGCAAATACTGAAATACCAATAGTTGATGTAGACACATTGAAAAGTAGTGATGTTGATTTGTTAATTATATTTGCATGGAATTACTCTAAGATGATAATAGAGAAGACACAATTCAGAAAGTTTAAATATCTTGTAGCATTTCCCAAAGTTCAACTAGTAGATTCATATAAGGAATTAGAAGGATTTGAATCTATCTAATGAGAGTTTTAATTTTAGGTCACACTGGTATGTTAGGTAGTACGGTATGTGATTATTTACATAGTTTAGATAGTGTATCTATTGTTACAATAAAACACAGATGGTCAACTAACTCATTCAAAACAGCTATTAAAAATTTTGATGGTGACTATATAGTAAACTGTATAGGTGCGATACCACAACGAACTGATAAATTTGAGATAAATTATGAATTACCAATTTGGTTAGATAAAAATGTAACTTGTAGAGTTATACATCAAGATACAGACATGAAAAGAGAGGAAGATGATTATGCTTTTTCTAAAGCAGAAGCTTCTATGTTTATATCTTTTGATGGTAAAAGAACTAAGATGTTAAAAACATCAATACTTGGTCATGATAAAAGTAAAGTTTGTTTGTTAGATTGGTTTTTAAATAGTAAAGATAACGTATTTGGATATACAGATTCATATTCTAATGGAAATACAACTTTAGAATGGGCTAAACAAGTTTACAAGATGATGAACAATTGGGAACGATATGCAAAATGTACAACTATATCTACTGATTGTATATCCAAGTATGAGTTACTCAATTTATTTAAAGAAGTTTATGAAAAAGAAATAACCATACATAAGAAAGTAAGTTTAAAAAGTAATAGATGTTTAAAGGGACAACTAAAAGTTCCAACATTAAAAAAACAGTTAAAGGAGTTGAAAGAATTTTATGGTAATTGATTTACATCCAGAATTTGGTCTAGAGTTAGTATTAGGAATACCATATGCTTATTGGTTACATGAGAGGGGTGAGTTAGAAGGTATTCGTACAGTAAAAGGGATGAAACCATTTTATTACTTCTGTGATAATGTAGAAGAAGTATATGATTATAGAACTATAGATAACGGAGCAGCTGGTTTAAATAGTTTACCTAACAATTGGATACACCATAATGCAATGAATATGTTTGGAAAAGGTTGGGGTGAATTAACAGAGGCACAACAACATCAATCCAATGGTACTTTAGATTATTCAAAGTGGGTAGTACCAAACTATACTGAACAGTACAGTAACGATGAGTTTAAATTTGACAAACCTTTTGTGGTCATATCTAACAGATATAACATAGAACATGGCCAACCACCTATAGGATTTTTTGATATAAAGGTGTTATATGATATGTTTGATTATTTTACCACTAATGGTTATAAGGTTATATATAAAAGACCAAAGAACACAGAGTTTCCGTTGGACACTAATGAATTGAATAGTATTGATGCTGGGTTTACCGATATACAATCTGATGTAGAAGGGCATGGTGTAATGACCGACTACCAATTAACTGAATTTTTTGATGATGTTATTTTGTTAGATGATATAATTCAGAGTAAGGATACACAAATATATAACGAATCACAACTTAAATTATTTTCTAATGCAGATGGATTTGTTGCAATGGGTGGTGGTAGTACATTATTGTGTTGTCTATTTAATAAACCAACTATTTCTTACTTTACAACATCAATAGAATGTGGTAGACAAGATTATTTTGGTGAAGATAATTATTATAGGAAGTTGTGTGATAAATTTTATCCGATACTAGATAATGAAGATAACATCAAAAGTAGGGGTGAAAAAGACTACACCGAAATGATTAAAAAAATTAAAGAGGTTTTATAATGAATGAAGTAATAAGTTTCATACAACCAAGTAGAAACAATAAGAAATACCTAAAGTGGTCTTACAACAGTATTCGTAAGAATTTAGGATACAGACACGAGATATGTTGGGCCGATGACGCATCAGATGACGGTACGTGGATGTGGATGAATATGATTGCAGAAAAAGATAAGAATGTAAAGATATACAGAAACGAAGGTCCTAAAAGGTTAGGACATACTATATTATATGATAGATTAGTTGATATGGCTACTAATGATATTGTGATGATATATCATGCTGATATGTATGCTTGTCCTGGTATGGATGTTCAAGTTCTAAAACACTTAGAAAGGGGTAAGGTTGTATCTGCTACAAGAATAGAACCACCACTACATCCAGACGGACCTGAAAAGATATTACAAGACTTTGGTATAGAACCTGAAGAGTTCAAAGAACAAGAGTTATTAGGTTTTGTTAATGAACAATTAGAAAAGACTAAGAACGATGACTTTGAAACGAGTCAAGGTATATTTGCTCCGTGGGCTATATACAAAGATGACTTCCAATCCATAGGTGGACACGACCCGTTGTATGCTCCACAATCTAAAGAAGACTCTGATATATTTAATAGGTTTCAGTTGGCTGGTTATGAGACAATACAGACTTGGAAGGGTTTTGTATACCATATGACTTGTAGAGGTAGTAGATTTAAGGATGGAGCTATGAGGAATCCTGCTGGTCAAGTCTTTATGAAGGGTAGAGAATCATCAGAGTGGTTAGCTCAGAATCTAAAGAGTACAAGAAACTTCATTCGTAAGTGGGGACATATGGTTAAACACGATGCTTATCTTAAACCAATAGTACCACCTAAATACAAGGTATATTTTAAAGCATATAATTGTGATGGTAACCTACTAAGAGAATTAGAACCTTGGTGTGATAAGATATACTTAGACTCTGGTTCTATAGGAAAATTTGCAGGTAAATATCAAAAAGAAGAACAACGAAATACTCAGTTTAATTTAGATGAAAGAATATTCATGTATGGTAATAGTAAAATTACAGACCAAGATGGTGTAGTGGTCGAGTTTGATTGTAATAAACTCAACGCAGATAACTTTCAAATATTAGTGAATTTATCAGAGATACTTCAAGAGAGTGGTGAACTTGGTGTTATGGAGCTTGAAATATTTAAGTTTCATATAAATTCTTTAGAAGAATACCAAAAAGATTTGATTTTAGTAAAATGACATACTATTTATTATTAAATGGTGACACCGAAAAAGATGTCATCTATGAAACAAATGTTTTAGGAGAAGAAAGTTTTGGAGTGTTTTATCCGTCAATTGGTTTTAATATCATGAGTAAGATAATCAATGATAGACCAGAATTACTTGAGGACATTAAGATACTTGATGACCACAAGACTTCACATTCTATTACAGAGTTTTTAGACAAGTTAGACAAATGGAGAATAAAAAAAGCTTGACTTATATATACTTTTTTTCGTATATTTAGTTGTGATATTAGGAGATTATAATGAAGATAGTAAATTGGGAAGATTATGAATCACTAGAAGAGGAACTCGCTACAAAGGAGTCTCGTAGTAAAACTAATAGTAAGAAAAAGAAAAAAGGTTATGAAAAAAATGAAGAAAACAAACGTAATAAAAAAACTGGTAAGTTATGGTCTAACCATCCTGATAGGATTTAATTTATTCACAGGTTGTGTAAAACTAGTACCAGATTTAAGTGAAGAATATAATGTAAGTTTTCAAGTAGGATTACCATTAGATTTAAATGGATATTACCATCTTACAATGGACAGAACTAATTGGCAAACAACACATCGAGTCTCAGGAGTTGTTACAGATGGATATGATAATTTTGTTGAAGTCTTTTGGATGGAGTGGGAATCTGATTTATATTGGTATCTTGGTGATACATTGGGATATGTTATTACACAATATTTAAATGACAACATTGTGTATGTTACAGTAGATACCTCTTATATGATTGGGTTTAATGGAATGGAAGTTCCAACTTCAAATAGACTAAGTTATAGTAATTCCTACGGACAATTAAACAATATGATAGCTCCAGTTAAGAGTATGATTGGAGATACTTTGAGATTAACAGCGAGATGGTATGATGGAGAGGAGACTTTTAACATTGTACTAGATTAAGGAGAAAATTAAATATGAAATATGTATTAATAGATAGTAACAATGATGTAGTTGATACTATCGATTCAATCACAGAAGGTAGTGCTGAAAATTACTTTATGAAACGAAAACAGATGAAAGATACGGAATCATTTTATAAAGTATGGAAAATTAAGACTAAGAAAGAACATGATTTGAATCAAGAAGCTTTTACAAGAAAACCATCAAGTGAAAATTGGTGGAAGGAAGATACCTACTTAGATATAGATAAACCATAGGGGAAATGTATTGGGCCTTTTATCATGGATAAAAGGGTTATTAAGAAAAGAGAAGAAAGTTACGTATACCACATTAAGACAAAAAATTAAAAACTATAACAAGGAAGAATATAAAAAATATATGGAACTTGTAAAAAAGAAAGCTAGTGTTGATAGGAAATACACTCGGTATTTCTAGATGATGGAATTAGACTTACACGGTACGAGACATGAAGATGTAGATAGAGAGGTAGAAAATTTTATTTTACTAAGCACTGTTCCATCTAAAATTATAACAGGAAATTCTGATATAATGAAAGAATTGACTATAAGAGTTATAAAACGACATGGTTTTGATTGGAAATATGATGTACCTAATTATGGATGTATAGTAATTACAGAGAGTACCGAACAACAAGTAAAGAGAATAGAGATGGAGTTATATAAGGGTGAAGGATAGAATACCAGAATTAGAGAAATTGATGGTCGAAATGACCGAAGAAGCTATTAGTGTTAAATTAGATTATCAAGTTAGTGGTAGTAATATGGATAGTGGTAGTATAGTGGCTATACATCATAATAGCACACTACTAGATAATGAAACAGAACAGTTATCAGATGTAGCTATTAATATAAAGAGGAAAGAAAATGACAAATGAACTAGTATTTATAATAGGATTATCAATCGGTGCTCTAATTGGAGTAGTTTCAATATCTATAGTTGCAGCTAGTAGAATAACTGATTTAGACTCAGAGGTAAGGGATTTGAGAGTGCAACGTAAACTATTAAAAGAAGAGTTACAGAAACCACAAGGTAAACCCACACCTAGAAAAAAACGGTATAGGAAACAACCTACAAGGAAGTAATCATGTCAGATTTATCAGATTTACACGACCACGAGAATAAACCAAGAAGTAAGAATCCATTTAAAGGTAGACCTATTCCAAAGACTAGGATAGAGTGGGCTATTCGTAGTACACTATCTATCAGAGCAGCAGCAATACATCTTGGTGTAGCTTATAATACATTTAAGAAGTATGCTATAATGTATGACCTATTCGAACAGAATAAGAATCAAGCTGGTGTTGGTGTTACTAGTAAAGGTAATACAGGATGGGGAGTAAAGATACAAGACTTATTCGATGGTAAACATCCTAACTACCCACATTGGAAACTACAAGAGAGAATAGTAAGAGACGGCTATTTAAAACAATGTTGTAGTAATTGTGATTATGATGATTACAGAGAGGTAGACATGAGAGGGCCTTATATAATTACATTCTTAGATGGTGATCCTACAAATCATTCATTAGATAACCTAGCACTACTATGTTATAATTGTTTCTTTATAATGAAACCAACAGGTAAGATGTTAACCACACCTAAAAATACTAATCTAATTCGTAAGAAATTAGAAGAAGTATGGGAGGAAAAAGACTCGGAGTAATATTTATATATAACCAACTAGGAGAAACATGATGTGCGAATGTAAAGAATGTAATTGTAATGGTGGTTGTATGTGTAGTTGTTGTTGTAAATGAGTGACTCTGAGTTAGCACATTTATTTGTAACACAGATAGTTACAGTAATACTCATAGGAGTATTGGTATTTTTATTTAAACTTTGGTGGGATGAAACATGAACCAACAAGATAGAAAAGAATTTGAAATAGTACATCTAAAGATAGACGATATGAGAAGTGATATCGTTGAACTAAGAAAAGAGATGGACGACGCACATAAGAGAACGGAAGAGTCTCTGAGTTTTATAAAAGAAAATTTATTTAATCCACATCAAGGGTTATGGTCAGAAACAAAATTAAATACACAATATAGAGAAGATAGTAAAAAATGGAGATATCCTATAGGTGTTGGTTTTATTTCATTATTCATTAAGAACATATGGGATATGATGACAAAATAAGAACCCGTAATAGAGAGGTTGGTAAAAAATTTTATTATAACAAGAGGTTACCCGTCTCTTAGTTAGTTAGTTGATTAGTTGTAATCCTCCGAAATCCTACGGATTCCGAAGGTGAAACCCCGACATTCACCAAGTACAAACGTATGACGAGTACCTCATAACGGAGAGTCATATGTCCTTAACCACATACATCAAAAAAATAAAGACCTTTACCGAAAGACAAGAAGCGTTAATTCGGTCACACCTACTACTTGATATTAAATTAGAACAAATAGAACACGAGTATTTCATGAACCGAGATAGACGATGAGAGTTATTTTAATAACAGCTCTCATTTGGAATGCTTGTACAACCCTTCCACAAACGGAACGAAAGACCATCCCAATAGTAGATAAGAACAATGAAATACATATTTATAGAAGTTCAAATCCATTACAATTAGGAAGAGATTACGCATTGTATTGTATGGAACATCATCATTGGGAAACCATTTCAGTTCGTTATACTCCTACTCCCCTAGCAAAGTTAAGACATGAGGAGTACGTGGTAAGAAGACATCCAAAAGATTCTTAACCTATATTTATAATAGTATTTAATTAACTAAGAAGGAGAATAAAAATGAATAATCCGTTAGCAACATTCTATGGATGGCAAGTCTCAAGTGGAGCATTAGATGGGTGGACATCCTATCATATAGCTGCAGGACTCTTCATCGCTAAGGTAGCACAATGGTTAGGTGCAACTGATTTTTGGGCTGTTATGTGGGTAGTAATAATTGGTATCGCATGGGAAATATTTGAATACTTTGTAGAAGGTACAGCAGAAACATATGGTACTGTCAAACGATGGGCAATCAATACTGCATCAGACCTATTCGTAGAGATAGGAGCAGCATGGTGGATGGTACTTTAATTCATGAATCTCATAATAGATAATCCAATATGGTATGGTAATGTTAATTGGGTAGGCCTTACCTTTTTCTGTATAATGTTAGGTATATGTATATGGGTACTATGGAAGGAAAGACAATGATACTTCTCATAATCCCCATTATTCATATAGCCATAGTGTATTGGATGTTTAGGGATATATGAGCATGACTAATTGACACACTACTCTCTTAATTTGAGAGAAACCCAACAAAAAGAGGTTCTCCTTCTGATATACATGGATTGAGAGCCTCTTCCCCTTTAAGTTATAATCACCCACTACTACCCACCTTTTGACATA
>Ga0209630_10000655_pt1 | contig 39460 bp, 25 predicted proteins | sample COG_01_FD_184745 | JGI IMG/M metagenome (GOLD analysis project Ga0209630, IMG submission 184745) | Pelagic Microbial community sample from North Sea - COGITO 998_met_01 (SPAdes) (version 2) | ecosystem: Environmental > Aquatic > Marine > Neritic zone/Coastal water | place: Helgoland, sampling...
CGTCGAAATCAAGCGAGGCGCGACTTCCCTCGCTTCTTCTTCTTCCAAACGAAAAAACCGAGAGGAAGATGCCGAGGTTTAAACGTATGCATCGTGTAATTTCTATGTCTGTTTTTTTGTTGTTGTATACTTATTATTGTTGTAATATATGCTTACGAATATTATTCGCCTTTGGCGTTCAAAATTCAAAATTTTTCTCAAAAATTCCATCGCACAAAGTTCTATCATCGGCGTTGTTTAAACGCTTCATCCGAGCGAGAGAAAGAGAGAGAATTTCGCGTTTTGTTCCCGCTGCAACGTTTTGTTAATACCAAAGCTGCTTTTGAAAAGGAAAACGAGACGACGGTCAAGACGACGCCGATACGAGGAGGATTCAGCTTTTTGCTCCACAAATTTGGAACGAAATTCCGAATCATTAAACAAAGGACGAGAAGTACTACTCCGACCACCATTAATAAGAAAGCGGCGATGATGATGGACGCGACGCCTACTAAAGATGATTTGAAAAAGTTTCAAGTCGTGGTCGCCTCGGATGAACTCGGGGGGATTGGAAAGAACCAAACTTTACCGTGGAAACTTTCAAAAGAGATGAAACATTTCAAATCTTTAACCGCGGACGTCTCGAAACCGATGACGCAAAACGCAGTCATCATGGGAAGGAAAACCTGGGAATCGATTCCGGAGAAGTTTCGCCCGTTACCGGGGAGGTTGAACGTGGTTTTAAGCGCCAGTGGGCGAGTGTACGAGAAATCGAATAAAGAAAACGGTGGCCCCGGCGAGGACGACGCGGAGGGCGGCGCGAAGTGTTTGCCGGAAGGCGTGCTCGCGAGAGCGTCGATCGAGGAAGCGCTGGAAACGTTATCGACTGGGGAGTACAAGGATATCATCGAGAAAGTGTTCGTGATCGGCGGCGCAAAAGTATACGAGGAAGCTTTGAAGTCTGAACAGTGCGAGGCGGTGCATTTGACCGAAGTGAAACCGCCCGCCGGGAAGGATCCGAAGGAACACTTTGCCTGCGACGCGTTCATCCCGTTACCGTTGGATAGCGAAAAGTTTCGATTGTATTCGAGCTCAAAGCTGGTGAAAGATGGCGAGTGTTCGTACACGACGTTGACGTACGTCGCGCAAAATGGACCGGCTGGGAAGTTTCGAGTGGAGGCTGAAAAAATCTTGCCGCCAAAGATTTTGAAGGAGCAAAAACACGAAGAGATGCAGTATTTGGAGTTGATTAGGGAAATAATCGATGAAGGGAACGTCAAAGGCGACAGAACTGGAACCGGGACTATTTCTAAATTTGGTTGCTCCATGCGATACGACTTGAGACGATCGTTTCCGTTGTTGACGAGTAAACGTGTTTTTTGGAGAGGCGTGGCGGAAGAGTTGTTGTGGTTCGTGAAGGGTTCAACGAACGCGAACGAGTTGAAAGAAAAAGGCGTCGGCATTTGGGACGGAAACGGAAGTCGCGAGTATTTGGACTCCATCGGATTAAACCACCGCGAAGTGAACGATTTAGGCCCAGTCTACGGCTTCCAATGGAGACACTTCAACGCCGAGTACACCGACATGCACGCCGACTACGCCGGTAAAGGCGTCGACCAACTCGCCGAAGTGATTCACAAAATCAAAAACAATCCAAACGATCGACGCATTCTTTTAACCGCGTGGAACCCAGCCGCGTTGAAAGAAATGGCGTTGCCGCCGTGTCACATGTTCTGTCAATTCTACGTCGCGAACGGAGAGTTGAGTTGCCAAATGTACCAACGCTCGTGCGACATGGGATTAGGCGTCCCGTTCAACATTGCCAGTTACTCGTTGTTAACATGCATGATCGCGCAAGTCTGCGACCTGAAACCGGGAGATTTTGTCCACGTGCTCGGCGACGCGCACGTGTACGCCAACCACGTCGAACCGTTGGAAACGCAATTGAAAAACGAACCGAGACCGTTCCCGCAGTTGAAAATCAACCCAGACGTGAAGGATATCGACGGGTTCAAGTTTGAAGATTTTGAGATCATCGGGTACGACCCGTGCCCGAAAATTGAAATGAAGATGGCCGTTTAATCATCATCAAGGAAACGACGCTTTCGTCGTCCTTGTCATCGGCATCATCGTCGTCGTCTTTGAAAATGTTATACATATAAATAAACCATTCAAAATACAAAATCCAGAACTTTTCGCTTCATTATTTTTCTCCCTCCTCCTCTCTGCTTCTCTCTGCTTCACTGCGCTCCGAGACAGAATAAAAAGATACCGCAATGACGCACCCCTCCGCATCGAAGAATGCATTCATCCCGACGTGGATGTCCGTCCTTTCCGACGTTCTCTTCCAGAAACTTCGATGCAAACACCTGCCGAAAACGTCTTTGGAAATGGTCACATTTCCCCACGGGAAAGAAGAAAAATCATCATCCAAGAAGACGTTTAAGAAGCAAACCATCATCGTGACCGGCCCAACGTCTGGTATCGGCGAGACGACCGCGTTGACGTTAGCTCTGAGAGGTCACAGAGTGATTTTAGCCTGTCGGACGGTCTCTAAAGGCGAGACGATGGTCAAGAAATGGCAACAAAAATACTCCTCCAAAAACACAAGATTGAAGCTCGACTGCGTCGTCATGAAGCTCGATTTGAACAGTTTACGATCGATTCGAGAGTTCGCGAAAACATTTACAGATGTCGAAGATCGATTGGACGTGTTAATAAACAACGCCGGCGTGTTTGATATGTCGAATAAATACGTGCTCACGGAGGATGCGTACGAACAGCACCACGGGACGAACTTTTTAGCGCCGAGTTTACTCTCGCTTCTGTTGATAGGTAAAATGTTGGAAACGAAGACGACGGAAGGGTGCGAAACCGCCGCGAGGCAATCGAACAGTCGGATTGTGTTTGTGAGTTCAAAGTTGCACGAATTTGCGAAGAATTATGACATGCAAAAGAAATCGTTTGGGTTCTCCGCGAAGAAGGCGTACGCAAATAGCAAAATGGCAGAGATTGCATTCGCAAAGGTGTTAGAGAGGAAAGTGTGTAAAGCGTTTTATACGAACGCGAAGGATGGAAGGGACCCGTCGAACGCGCCGATTAAAATGATGAGTTTACATCCTGGAAATATTATAACGAATGTTGTGAAAACGTTACCGAAATTGATTCAGTTTTTGTACCGAACGACGATGCGACAGATTTTGTTTACGTGCGACGAAGGCGCGAGGGCGACGGTGTATTGCGCTCAAAGCGAATACGCGTTCGAGGAGGCCAAAGGAAAGTTTGGGAGTTACTTTGATTCTGCGTGCGAGTTGCGCGAGCCGAACAGCTTGAGCGAAATAGAGGAAGAGGGATTGTGGCGAGAAGTCCTGAAAGAGTTTGGGATGTCTGAAGCGCAGTTGATAAAGGAGTGGCAGAGGGCGCTCGCGTGAACAAGAGAACAAAATTTTCAAATGACTCTTTGTATTACAATTTTTAGAACCGCATAGTACCGGTGCCGTTGTACGTTTTAAATTACTCCAATTCGTCAAAGTCCATGTCCGGTAAGTGGAAGTTCAAACCTTCGTCTTCATCCTTGACGCCTTCACTTTGCGTTCGCTCGAGTTGTTGGTTTCTGTTTGACCCGGTGGTGGCATCGGACTGATCCGAGAAGATGCTCGTCATCGCCCCGAAGCCTAAGCCGCCCCACAAATCAAACGCCGATCGATCTTCCTGAGTGGCCATGGATAAATGCGAGGGCGTGAGCAAAGGCGCTTGGGATATCTGCTGCCGCTGCTGCTGCTGCTGCTGCATCGCTTGTTGCTGTTGTTGTTGCTGCTGCTGCTGCTGCATGGGCGATCCACCGAACAAGGGAACGTGTTGGAACATACCTTGCGCGTTCTCGAAACCAGGAGGCGCGAAGCCCCTCGGAGATCCCGAAGCAGAAGATAACGCATTACGTTGTTGATGATGTTGCTGTTGTTGCATTTGCTCCGCGCGATGCGTAGACGCGGCAGGTGGCACTTGTTGTTGTTGTCGTTGTTGTTGGTTGAAAGCTGTGTCGTTTGCACGACTGCTGCTACTTTCGGGAACGTGCTTCCTCCCCCACGGCGGAAGTAGGGATTTGCGTGGTGGATCAGCGGACGCATTCCTATCGTCTCTTTTGGAAGTTTCTCTTGTCGTAGATATCGCTCTAGGGGCGACGTAATTATTCAAATCAACCAATTTATTCGCATTTCCAATTCTTACCGGTCTCGAGAGAGCGGCGGCGGCGTTGCGCTTTGCCTCCTCCAAGCTAGCGTCCAAGCTCGGCTTTCTCACGTTTGTTTGCTTTTTACCGGCAGCTTCCGTGTTTGTCGCCGCCGCCGCCACCGTTGCCGCATGAGTAGATGTATCCTTTTTCGATGCATAGGCGACGTCTGTGGCCGAAGCCGACGAGGAACCGGATAATTCGCGTTCAATCGTAACATCGTCATTTTTACTCGCCCGCGGAGAGGACCCTTTGGTGCGCGCTTTAGGGGTTATCGGCAGAGTAGGTTTCGATACCTCCTTTTTTGGTGGCAACGGTTTGCCTCCCACGGGATTAACAGATGCAACTGTTGGAGACGGTTTCGGAACATCTTTGATTGATGTCTTCAAATTCGAAAGTCTCGGACTTGGAAGTTTCGTGGTGGTGGCATCTTTACTCTTTTGCAACTCATGAGAATCTGCCGTCACGTTCGTAGTAGCATGAACCTCTGACGAGGATTCTGTTTTAGTTTCAGCGACGATTACTGGCTTTAAAACGGCAACGCTCTTCTTCTGGTTAATTACCGATATCGCGAAAAGGCACGCCGTCACGACAAAACATACCGCAAAAAATACCGCTAAAAAGTTTGGCGACGTAATCGTCTCGAGCGTTCCAGAAACGTTCAACGATATATTCGCCGAGATCCTCGCGACAAACGCGTAAGTTTTCGTCGTGAAACTGTTTTCGCGTCTTTTCTGAGCTTGCGATGCCTTCGCGGCTTCTTTTTCTGCCTTTTCGGCTGCAAATGAATACGCCTCAGAAACTTCGCCTTCCACGTCTACGCACTCTAACAAAGTGAAAGAGTTTCTCACGCAGACGGAAGATTTTAAAATATGTCCTTTCCCTGCTGCTTTCGGTGGCGCAAAGTATATGCCTCCCAACGATTTTGTCTGACTTGGTTCAATGCAAATAAGACTGTCGCCCTCGTTGCCGTTGATGTTCGCACTTTCAAAGATGAAGGCATTCTCGCCCTCGCGAGCGCTACCAAATTTCGGAGCAGATTTAGAAATCGCCCCAAACGTCACGCTCGCGAGTAAGTTTGAAAACATCCCACCGCCGCGCTTGAGCAACTTTCCGACGGCTAAATCAGGTGTGTCGGCGTGTGAAGCGCCAGGAAACATGTACGGTACCGCATCGAAGCATAATTTTTTAGACGTGGGATTTCGAACTCGAAGCATCTTTGATTTCGACGAGCGCTGACCGGCCGCAACGAAATCGATGAAGGTGGATGACGTTGAATTCGCAACAAGTCCTCCTCGCTCTTCTTCCTCCTCTTTATCATCCGCATAGTCTGTGAACGATGATGGGGAATAGTATTGCACATCATCAGTATCATCGCTCCTCGAAGCGAGCGATTCTATGATACTCGGACTTTGTAAGTTGACTAAAACTGCCACGGTGTCGACGTCGCCGAGACTGGTAGCTTCGTTCGATACAACTACGGTTGCCTTCATGTGAAATGCATTTTTCTTCTCGAGCGAAGCAATTTTATCGAGTCTAGATCTAAGTTTTTTTGCTTCCGCTTTACTGGGTGGAGAAGATACGAAAACTTTCTTCTTCTGCAACAATTCCGCAGCGGATGCTCCTATCGAGTCAACATTTTCACCGTCCAAGTAATCTTCTCCTCCCTCACCGTCTTCAAAATCCTCGCTGATCGTGGTATCGAACATCAGATCGTCATCACCGAAGATTTCTTGATGCATTTCCGACAAGTCGAGTTTAACCCAGGCGCTGATTTGCGGCTCTTCGACGTTCGGCTGGATTAAACCGTCATTCTCGTTGTGGCGAACGATGACGCCTTTCTGGCTTCCACTCTTGCCATCCATAGAATGCTGCAACACACTCACCCTGGTCATGACCGGAATGTTGTGCGTAGATATAACTTCGATTGGGACGCTCGCGTGGCGCTTACCCATCGATACAGAAGCGCGCACCACGTCGTTTACCGGAAGCAGTGTACCGGTACTAAAAGAGGCCGTGATTGGTACTTGCATCCAACGATCATCCGTGAGAACGGCAAAAGTGTAGTTTGCTCGCATCGAATCAGACATTCTCTCGATGAACTCGTTATCTTCGCCGATATTAGCTGCTAAATGGAATATCGCGCGACCACGCGCTGGCACCACGAAATCACCCGCAATGATTTCGGCCCATTTTTCAGATTCATCGTTCGCGTATTTTTGGCGCCCATATCGCTCGTGCTCGACGCTTTTCTCACTCTTCCACGCTTCATTCGCGAGAGGGGACCATTCGTCGAGGATGGAATCGTCGTCTGCGAAGCTATTTCTATCTTCCACAGTCTTTCCACTTTTGTCATCTTTTGATTTGTTTTTATCTGCCTTCTTCTCCGTATTAGCATCGACCTGTGTCTTGCTCGCGTAATCCTGGCGGCATCCGCCCGGCATGTCCGAGAATCGTTTCTTGTTCGGGCGACACGGCGCATCGTGCGTGGAGTCTTCGTCTTCCTTATAGTACTCTTCTATCGCGTGCGACCTATCAAACACGTACAAGACTTGGCCGTTCCATCCAGATATGCGCGCAGATTCTGGGTCGAACGTTGTTAATCGAGCAACTTTCGCGCCGGGCATATCCGTCCACGTCGAAACAATCTTTAAAGGTTTCGAATGCGGATTTGTGAGCGTAATCACGCGCGTGCGATTGAAACCGGGTCCAACTATACCAAAAGATATTGGCTGACACGTTGATTCTACAGCAACAACTGTAATTTTGCTGGCATCGTCCGTATCTTCGACGGACTTCTCGTACTCTTCGCGCATGTCTTCTAACGGCGCTTTCGGATTGTACGACGTTTTAGAATCCGCGTTGACGCAGCGTAAACGCGCATCGTAGCGTTCAATGCGCATTGGAAACTTCAGTAAATTTGTTATTATTGTAATTTCATCGTCCTTTTTATTCAGTTTCCACGATGGAACCGGCATTCTGTCCATGAACGTGAACGTTATTACCTCGCCTGAACTTATTTTTCGGCCTTTCGGATATCTAACAACCGCTGTTCTCGAAGCGTTGATATGAGCAAGTTCAACATTCAAAAGTCGCAGCGGTTGCTTTCCGATGTGTTCAAACGTGACGTTTCTTTCCTTCAAACGGTGATTCAATCCACTGAATAGCATTTCTTTTTCCTCCTCCTTATTCTTCTTCTTCTTCTTTTTCTTGCTTTCTTTTCCGTTTTCGGTAGTAGGATTGCTCTCCTTCGAAAGGAGTTCTCTTTCTTCGATCGTGTTCGGGATTTCAATACTTGGAAACGTCAGCGCGTACTTATCGATCGGGCGGAACGGAACAGACTCGTAAACTAAAGCTCGAACAAGAATTTCGAGGTTGTAACTCCTCCCAATACTATTTTCAACGGACAACGTCACACGTTCGGCCACAAAAGTCTCCGAGGCGGTGCGGCGACTTTTCACGTCGTACCAAACTCTCGCCGCCTCGACTGTTTCGCCCGGTTTCACCGTGACTCCTCGACCGGAGACGAGCTGCGGACGTATATCAGACGTCGGTGAAGAGACACTCGTTATACGAATCGGCCATAAGTCGCCGTTCGTGACGTAAATAGATCGCCGCTCTTTCAGCTTTTTCGAACCATGTTTTCGATTATCCTCGCTCACGATAATCGTGCCGAAATCGATTTCGTTTGGATGCGTGAATACGGTGTTATCAACCCCTTCTAAGCTAACTGGAAACTCAAAAGCTTGTGAAGATGCCGTAGTTTTGACATACACGATGCCTTGATGTGTGTTCGTGCTGCGAACGCTGTGCACGGACCCGCTGGAAGGTGCGTTTACTTCTCCGTTTCGATTAACCGGCGCGGTGAGCGTCACTCTCGCGAGGCGAGAAAATGTACCCGGCTGTATGGACCAGCCAAAAGAGGCAGAATCTTCTTTGTTGTTGCCGTCAGATGATGGTGATAATGATGATGATGAAAGTGAAAGTGATGGTTGTGAATTTGATGATGATGATGATGATGATGATGGCGATGATGATTTTGACGACGAAGAAGAGTCTTCCTCCTCTTCTCTTTTACTACTCACCCACGGTACGTCAATCTTGATGAATTCAGACCGCGTCCACACGTCCGTAACGTTCAGCACTCTTAACAACGGGTTGAACAACCCTAAATCGTAATCGTGTGGCACGCCGTACACTTGCTTCGTGCTCAGTTTTTGCACGCGAAAATCGTTTGGTTTCGTCAAAAACGTAAACGGCATCAAGATGTCCCCTCTGTCCGTTTGTACGCTTAACGTTCCTCTCCCTCTCCCAGTTTGCAAGGGCGCGTGTCTGATAGTCACTTCGATGCTTCCTGACGGCGGGATCACGAAAATAGGATCCTTTCCTTGTAAAGGCGAGCGCGATTCCTCCATCGTCTCGCCGTCAACCTGCATGATTTCCTCCAACCGATCCACGCTCTTTTGGACGTCAGCTTCGGTATCTCGAATCATCTTTTGCATTTTAGCCACGCTCAGTTTCAGACTCTCGTGTTCTTTTCGATTTTCGTCCAGCATGTCCTCGCTCTCTTTTCTATCCAACTTCTCTTTCGCGGCTATCAACCTATCGTTCAACTCGTCGATGCGTTGCGTCACGTACCTAATCTTCTCGTCGTGTTTCTCCATGTCCCCTCTCCTGTTCTCCAACATCTCTCTCGCCACGAGCAAGTTCTGCTGCATCACCCTCTCCTCGTGCTTCGTTCTCCCGTACGAAATCCCTTCCGTGTACACTTGCACGCTATCGCTGGTGATCAAATACACCCTCAACGGCTTTTCCGCGTCCAAGTTACTCACGGTTAAATTTTTCGTCGTCGGCCATCCAACCTGCGCCTTCTCGAAACGTAACACCGACGGGTGTAAGTTCAAATTGAACTCTTTAAACTTCTTCCTCGATATCGGTTTGAAATTCCGAGGTTTCCACACGTCTTGGGTGGTTTTCGCCCCGTCCGGTAACACGAATGGAAGTTCGTTGTTATTATTCTCAGAAGACAAAGAAGAAGCACCAACTGCTCCAATTTCATCATCATCCACACCCCCGTCTATGGATGTAGCGAATACCTCCTCCTTATATAAACTCTCTTTCACTCCTCCCGTGGTCTCAATCGCGTCGCTTCCAATCGGTCCCCACGACAGTAAAAACACCGACGAAACACAGAATGTCGCCGCCAAGAAGAAGAAGGTCATCGCGAAAAACACCGACGAGGCGTTCGAATTGATATTGCGCTTCATCCTTGAGTGATAGATCCTTTAAAAAGGAAACTGTTTCCTTACCGCTTAGAGGAGATCTGTCCACATGATTGGATTGCGATGAAAGCGCTCAAACTTTACGAAACGAGACGCTCTTTTCTCACGAGGAGGAAGAAGAAGAGGGCATGGTTTTATTACACGACGAATACTAATAACAACACCGCTTTGTGCGGGTGATTTTGCGCGTTCAAAAGCGCGCGCGTGTGTGTGAACGTGCGTGTTTTTTCTTAGGACTTCTTTTTATAGAATTTACGAAGCGTTACCAAATGCTGCTGCTGCTGCTATAAAGCGCTTTAATAATATTTCGCTTGGTTCCCGTCGACGCATTTTACCCTCGCATCGGGCGTCGGCAAAGACATGCACCGCGTGATGTCTCCCAAATCATCGCGCGAAGAAGACAAAGAAGAGTTACGAATAGCGTTCTCGTCGCTTTGAAATCTTGGTTTCGCTTTCTTCGCTTTCGCTTTCGCTTCCTCGGCGGCTTTTTGCTTCAACGCTGCGATTTTGATCGGTTTCTCCCGAGCTTCTTTCTCCTCTCGCTTTTCTCTCTCTTCTCTTTCCAGACGATTCTTGCGCGCGCGCTCTTTTTGCATTTGGACTTCGTTTTTGAACGTCTTGAGTTCGCCGATAGAACGCTCGACGGGAGCGAGCGCTTCCCGGGCTATTTGCGCGTCTTTTTTCACCTCTCTAATGTTCTCCTTCACGTCTTTCGGTAAAAGAGGGTTGATTTCGTCCGGAACGATGTTACTGATGTTAAAAATTAACGCCAGTAACAACGCAATGATTATGTACGGACTCAACTGTAACGCTAACAACCCGACCGCGACGAATGCAATCGCCGAAGGGTGTTCGTACGCCCATCCCAAAGCGCCGGCGACGAAGGTCCCCGCGCTCTCCGGATGCGATACGACGCCGTATGCAATCAAAATCGCGCCAAGCGGTAAGACTATCTTCTTTCCTATTTGCTCGATCGCCTTCGGTATGATTATCAAAGACGCTAACGCGATCACCGCCGTCAATTCCGGATTCTCCGACGCCAATCGAAACGCGTCCACTTCCGAGACGTCCGATATCAAGGACGGACCAATCGATTCTATTTTCTCTTCTCCTCCTCTGGCTTCTTCTCTGGCGCTCGCAAACTCTGGGAACCCGAAACAATACAGCGCGCCGCCACTACTCCCACCAACGCTCGTTTCAAAGCGCGAAATCCTCCTCTGCGCGTTCGAAACGTCATCATCGTCATCGTTTCTCATCACACCTGTCTCCTCCTCCTCTTTCCCCGTATCTTTTCTCCCGTCGTATCTCTCTCGCGTCGTCGTCTTTCGGTGATGCCTCCTCTTCCTTTTCGTCTTCGGATTGTGTCCGTTGGCGCGCACAAAGGCGGCGCGGTGCTGTCGAGAGAGAGACGACGACGCGTTTGACATGCTTTGCCCGCAGTTTCCTACTCTCGACCCCGAAGCGCTGTTCGTGCTTCTTACTCTGAAGATATTCTTGGGAAATTCTTCATTGAACACAAAAGATGGTGTGCGCGAAGTGCGAGGTGAAACTGAAACGGGTGATCACCCCGGACCCGTGGATGCAAAAAGTCAACGCCTCTGCGAAGAGCAGCGGTACTACGAGTACGAAACTCAACGAAAACAAAGCTTTATCCTCTTCCAAAAACTACGTCCTCGGCTCTCAACAGTGTCAAGTGTGTAAAAAATCGCTCCACCAACCCGGTCTGTTTTGCCAACCGTGCGCGTTTCAGCAAGGGAAATGCGCGATGTGCGGGGTCGAAGTCCAAGACGTGTCCATGCATAACGTCGGCGGGGATTTGGAGAGGAAGTTGAGAGAGAAGACGACGAGAGAGAAGTCGGAGAAGTTGATGAAATTGGAAAAGTTGGAGGAAGAGAGAGACAAGGAGGAGGAAGAGAAGAGGGAAAGGAAAAAGAGGAAAAGAGAAGAGAAGGAAAAGGAGAAGGAAGAGAGTAAAGAAGAAGGCGAGGAAGAGAAGACGGTTGCTAAAATCGAACCAACTGGGGCGACAAACTTGGTCGGTTCGCTATTGCAACAATCCGCCGGTTCGACGACGCCGACGACATCTTGGCAATACGACGGCAAAAGCGGGTATTACTTCGACGCGTCGAAGATGCAGTATTACGATCCGAAGACCAAGTTGTACTTTTGTTGCAGAACGAATAAATGGTTGAAGCCGGAAAACGAAAAACCGAAAAATGGGACGTTCAAGAGCGGCGCGAGAAAGCCGGACAAGTTCGGTTTGTGAGTTTAGTCGCGTCGCGTTCGTTTCGTAAGTTTAGTTTATAGTCCGTTAGTTGTTAGTTTTTTAAAACGCTGGAACGATTTACGTGTTCGCGAACAACCACTCGGTGGCGGCGGAAATATCACCTCCCGTCTCTTTGATCGCGTCCTTTGCCATTTTCTTCGTGAACCCCATGTTCACGAGCATCTCTACCGGCCCTTCGGCGCTTGGGCTGTTATCGTCCTCGTTATCGTCGTCGTCGTCGTTTTTACTCTTTTTCGATTTCTTCGTCTTTTTCGCGGCTGGTTTCTTCGCCACCGCGGCTCTCTTCCCCGCGGCGACCCCTGCTGTTTTCTTCGCCTCGTTCGCGACGACGTTGGTCACGTCCTTCACCGTAGCGTTTGCGTTCTTTATTGTCGTTGTTGTTGTTGTTGTTGTCGTCGATGTCTTCATTGCTGTCGTCGTCTCGCCGGGTTTGCTGTTCTCACTCGCGGCAGTATTCGCCATCCTCACCGCCAACAACCTTTTCCTCAACTGCTTCAACACCTCCACCTTTTCATTGCTGGACAACTCCTCTACTTTCACTTCGTCCACGTTCACGACGCGCTTCGTCGGTCCCAACCCGCCATTCACGCCGCCTTTGTTATGATTCTTCCCCATGTACGCCGCCGCGCCTAAACCGGCGTCTCTCACTGGTTTTGGAATTTCAATCGCTTCGATTTGTTCCGGAGTTAACCCGAATAAACGCACGTTTTCCTCTCGCTTCGCCTTTAACTCCTCCTTCGACATCTTCCCGCCTTGGTTGGTAATCAACCCATTTTTCCTCACCACGGTTTCCCCAACCAACTGATCGTTCGCTTGCTTCACCGCGAACACGTCTAACTGTAACCCGGTATATTCCGCCAAGGATTGTTTCCCGAGTAATCGTTGCGTTTGCCCGTTCAACTGTTGGATTTGTTTCCCCGGTAAGGCGCCGGAGTCGACGATTTGGACCCACTTCCCGACGCCGAATTTTTTCAAAACGATGACTAAATTTTCAACCTCCGGTTTCGTCCATCCTGTTTTGTTGTTCGATGGGACGCGTTTTGATGTGCGTTAAAGATGAAAAAGAAGACGTTATTAAACGTTTTTAGAGAGAGTACAAGAGAGGCACAAAAACGGAACCCCCGCGAGAGTAGTCTCGTTTTCGAGAGAGAGACGACTGCGAGAAGGAGGACGAGAAATCGTATATCGTTTTCACATCATCGTTTCAAAAATTCAAACGCGAGAGACGAACGTCCCCAAAACCAAGACATCATCATCACAACACAAACGCGCAGTAAACAAAGAGAGAGAAAGAAAGAACACGCATATAACAGAATACCTGGAGACGGGGTAAAATTCCACAAACTTCTCGCGTCGCCTACTTTTGGTCCTTGTTCCGCCATTATATGTGTAACGAGTTCTTTTTATGAAGAAAACGAGCACAACGCGAGAGAGGCGAAACGAGAGAGATTTGAGGGTGGAATTTAATTGGCTGCTTTCCCATCGCACATCACACAAAGAAGAAAAAAAATCGAATTTAAACGTCATTCTACATTACGCGGAAAGAGTGGTGTAATAAAGAGAGAAGAAGAAGAGCTTTGAGGGTTCAGGGAGCGCAGAGGGTGTTGGAGAGAAGAAGGGAAGGGGAAATGCCTGGAATGGCTGGAAACGTTTCCGCTGGGACGACGATTCAGACGACGCAAAAATCATCATCGTCTTTGGGGGGGGTGACAACGAGGAAGCAATCGCTCGCGTACATCCTCTCGTTCGTCGCTCTGTTCATGCTCGTCGCGTTGTGCGACTGGGAGAATTATACCTCTTCTACCACCAACGGTGGGAATACTAATTTCGGCAGCGCATTCAGAGAAGATTCGATGCGTATCATCAACGATTTGGAAGGCGTGAAATCGGAAAAGTTATCCGAGCGATTGGAAGAGTTGAGAGAGGAGAAGAAAAAGATTGAAGAAGAGATTAAGAAGACGACGAACGACAACGAAGAGGAAACGGAAGAAGAAGAAGAAGAAGAAGAAGACGGAATGACATCGACGAAACGAAAGAAAGAATACGACGAGAATAACTTCCCAGAGGCTATCATCGAGAACATCGAACGCGATTTAGGACACGGGGCGAGAGCGTACCGAGGACCGGAAGAACCGGCGAGGACGATGGAGTTGGCGAGGTTGAGATGCTTAAACGCGCCGGAACCGTGGTCGCCGTTTGATGCCGGGAGGAAGAAGGATAACGACGGGAACGTGAGAGGGAAAGGAGATGGGAGGAGGAGGAGGAGGAGGAGGAGGAACGTGCTTTCTTCTTTTGAGCGAGCGGGAAAAGAAGAAGAAGAAGAAGAAGAAGAAGAAGAAATAGATAGTACTGGCGGGAGAAGGAAGCTTCTGGCGTATAGACTTCCGGCGGGGAAATATAAACCTTTACAACCAAAGTGCGCGGCGAGCGAACGCGTGAAGAAAAATATAAGACCCGGCGAAGACGCCATCGTCGGGTGCTTGAAAACCAACAGGTGCTCGCACGCCGTAGAAGACGTGTTTACAGCCATACGAAATTTGGATGGAATCAAATCTTTAAAAAATTACGTCAGTTGTATCACCGTCAACGGCCAAACGAAAGGGTGCGGCTCGATTACGGGCAACCCGGAAACGTTCCCGTATATCGGCACGAAACCGCCGCCGAAAGCGAAGAAAGAAACGACGCGAACGTATAAAACATGCGCTTTAGTCGGCAACGGTCCTGGTTTACAACGCGAAGGTATGGGAGAAATCATCGACAAACACGATGCGGTGATTCGATTCAACACGTTCGTCTCCAGCGGCGTCTGGCAAAACTATACGGGAGTCAAATCCACCTTGCGCGTCTTCAACAAAAAACGCGCGGAAACCATGAAGAGCACGAAAAACGTCTACATCTCCTCGACGAAAACGAAAGACAAAAAAGACGTCGAAAACGAGTTGTGGATCTTTTGGAACTACATGTCCTTTCCGTTCCTCCCTCCGGTTTTACGAGCGAACAAAAACACCGCCATCATGGCGCCAGACGTCATCAAATACATGGTCAACGGCTACTTCAAATCTCGATCGGATTTACACCGTTTAGGATATAAAGGTTTCCAGTGTCCAACCAACGTCAATTCAGGCATCCACGCCATGTACATGGCCATGCAAATGTGCGAACGCGTCAATTTATTCGGTTTCAGTTACAGCATGGACATGTTGAACAAACGCAACGACGCTCGATCGCCGCGCATGTCTCGATTCCACGATTGGGCGTTCGATACCATGTTGGTCAGATTGTTGCATCTCAGCGGGTACGTCAACGTGTGCACTTCGTAGTTTTAGCTCGTTGTAGTAGCAGCAGCAGTAATAATAATAGTAATAGTACTAATAATAACGCGATGCTAGCATACGGTAGAGATCAGAGATCGTGTTGTTCTCTGGCGCTCGTCGTTGAGTTTCTTTCACTTTTTTCGTTCCCTCTGCTTGCTTGCAAGCAAAGTCTCGTCAAAACACTGAAGAAAAAAAGAAGGAGATTCATCATAAAATTCAACGCCTGTTTCTGTTGCGACGATTTTTAGTATAAAAGCGCGCGAAACGAGAGCAGAGCGAGAGGTGTTTTCTCTGTGAGATCTGTAGTAATAGTCGCAGAAGATCTGTGCGCAGCAACAGCAGTCGCGCGCGTCTGCGTGTGTTCTCTCGTGAATTCTTCTTTTCTCGATCGACTTTCCCCGCTGCCTGCACAAAGTGAAAGTTTTACGAAAGCGTAAAGAAGAAGAAGAAGAAGAAGAAGAAGAAGAGAAGAAATGGCCGGCTCAAAAGGAGGACTCGTCGATGCGTCCGTGTCGGGATGCATACGCGCGATTCTGATCGCCTACGCCGCGTATTCCGCCTACGCTATTCGTTTATTCGCGGTGCAAGAATACGGGAGGATCATTCACGAATTCGACCCGTGGTTCAACTTTCGAGCGACGCAATATTTAGCGGAAAACGGATGGAAAAAATTTTCCACCTGGTTCGATTACATGAGTTGGTACCCGCTGGGAAGACCAGTCGGGTCGACGATTTACCCCGGGATGCAAGTCACCGCGGTGACGTTGTGGAAAGCGATCAACGTATTCACGCCGATTTCGTTGAACGATACGTGCGTGTTTTTTCCGGCGTGGTTCGGCGGCGCGGCGACGGTGTTGACGGCGATGTTGACGTACGAGTGTTCCGGGAGCGCTTGGGGTGGGGTAGTCGCGGCTTTGATTATGGCGATCATCCCGGCGCATACGATGAGGTCCATCGCGGGTGGGTACGATAACGAGTCTTTAGCGGTGACGGCGATGGTGTTGACGTTTTACATGTGGACGAGATCGAATAGAAACGAAAAATCTTGGCCGTTGGGCGCGGTGGCTGGGTTGTGCTACGTGTACATGGTCGCCGCCTGGGGTGGGTACACGTTCGTTTTGAATATGGTTGGTTTACACGCGGCGGCGTTGGTCGCGTTGAGGCATTACACTGACGCGTTGAGAAAGGCGTATTCGTTGTTTTGGATCGTGGGTACTTTGGGGGCGATTCAGTTTCCCGTGGTCGGGTTACAACCGATTAAAAGCGCCGAGCAAATTGCTCCGATGTTTGTATTTTTTGGTTTGAACATCATCGGGTACGGGGAGATGTTAGTGAAGAAGCAAAAGTTGCAAGGCGATAGGAAGAAGGCGTGGCAGTTACGAATAAGGGTGTACACGGGAGCGGCGACGATTGCGTGTGCTATTTGCGCCGCGTTGGCGCCAACCGGGTGGTTCGGGCCGTTGTCCGTCCGCGTTCGCGGTTTGTTTATTAAACACACGCAAACTGGGAATCCGTTGGTAGACTCGGTCGCCGAACATCAACCGGGGACCGCGGACGCGTACGAGAGGTACTTGCACAAGTCCATGTTTATGACCGCCCCGATTGGTTTCCTCTTTGCCATGGCGCACTTCTTCGCGCACGTCAACCCGCAATCATTGTTCTTGCCGTTGTACGCCTGCGTGGCATATTATTTCGCCAACAGAATGGTTCGTTTGATCATCTTCTTAGGCCCGATTGCGGCGAGTTTGTGCGGGATCGCGGTTGGGTACGCCCTCGACGATTTGCACAAGATTTGCAAGAAATACGCCGTTCGATACTTGGAAGGTAAATCGATTTTGTTCCACGTGGACGAAGAAGAGAAGAAAGCCAAAGAAGAGGCGAAGAAAAGAGCGGACGAACCGCCGGCGAAGATTTCGAACACAAAAATGAAGAAGAAGTATTCCAACAACGTGACCTCTTCCTCTTCAGATGCGAAGAATAAAGATTCTTTCGTCAGTGACCCGAGACAAGCCATCTCGAAGATCTACCACTCGAACGTTTCCGTCTTGTTTCGTTTGACGCTCTTGTGTCTCGGACTCGCGAACTTTGCCATCATGTGGCCTGCATTTATGAACTACTCCCACGAGATGGCGCAGGGCATGTCCATGCCGTCCGTAATGTTCAAAGGCCAACTCCAAGATGGCCGGGTCATTCTCGTTCGCGATTACATGGACGCTTACGAGTGGGTGCGAGACAACACGCCGGAAGACGCTCGCGTCATGGCCTGGTGGGATTACGGTTACCAAATCACCGGCATCGCCAACCGCACCTCCATCGCGGATGGGAACACGTGGAACCACGAACACATCGCCAACCTCGCGCGAACGCTCACCGCGCCGGAAGACGAAGCGTACGACGTCATCCGTCACTTGGCCGATTACGTCCTCGTGTGGACAGGTGGCGGTTCCGACGATATGGCAAAATCGCCGCATCTCTTCCGCATTGGCGCCAGCATCGGTCAAAAAGGTGGCACCGTGGACATGATGGACATCCACCGCAAATTCGGCGTCGACCGTCAAGGCCGTCCGACGCCTATGATGGCCAATTCGTTACTCTTCAAACTCGTCTCCTTCCAAGGCGGCGTCTCCGAAGACCACTTCGAAGAAGTCTTCACGACGAAATATAGAAAAGTGCGCATTTACAAAGTCGTCGACGTGGACATGGAATCTCGAAACTGGCTCTCAGATCCGAGCAACCGCGTGTGCGACCCGCCGGGAAGTTGGCAGTGCCCCGGCCGATACCCGCCGGCGTTGAAAAAGTACCCGAAGTTGATCAAACCGGCGTACCCGGCGGAAAGAGAAAAAATGGCCGCCGAAAACGCAAAAAAGATGAAGAAGAAGAGCGGTGGTAGTGCATCAGAACTTTAACGCCTTTTGTTCGCGAGAGATTAGAGAGACTTAAATGTTGTTGTTGTTGTTATTTTACCTACTAGTAGTTGACTACCCTTTTTACGTGTTGACTTTCCCCAGAAATTTTAAACCATTTGCACACTTTCACGTCATGGCCGAACACCACCAAGGCACCATCGCGTCTTCTCCCGCTGCCATTTCAACCAATAATTTAGACCAGTACTTCACCGAATGGTTCCACGCGGCCGATGCCGACAAGAACAATCAAATTTCCGGCAACGAAGCCGTTGCATTCTTCACCAAATTCGACGGTTTAGTGAAGAAAGATCTCATCGAGTTGTGGGAAATCGCGGACGAAAAGAAGCGAGGATTTCTCACCGCGCGAGAATTCATCGTCGCCTGCGGGGTGGTGTCGTTAAAACAAGCCGGGGTGAAAGAAATTACAGCCGCGCACGCGCACTTGTTGAGGAACGGAGAGACGAGAGGGTTACCCACGCCGGTTTTGAAACGTGGGGAGCGTGTCGTGGTAGGGGACTCGAACGAAGCAGCGCCGGCGAGCCGCGCAGCGACAGAAACGCAACACGAAGAAGAGAACAAGACGACGACGAGTAGTGGAAGACCGATGTTGAGCGACGATATATTTGCGGCGTACGATCAACCGCCGGGTGTCCCGGTCGTCGCCGCGGGTGGATTTGATGGTTTCGGCGACGCGGGAGGAGGAGTGAACGGCGGGTTTAATACCGCTCCGGGTACGTTTAGTGCCGATGCGTTTAGTAGTGCACCTTCTTCGTCAGTAACGGTGGGAGGGTTTGGCGCTCCCGTTCCTTCTGTATCTGTATCTTCTGATTTCAATAGTGGTTTCGATTCCAATTTTCAAACGTCGTCGTCGTCGCGAGCTTTCGCTTCTACCGCTCCGGTGCCTCCCCCGAGCGCGATGCCTCCTCTGCCGCAAAAATGGCCGGCGATGGGACCAAGCGATTACCAGAGGTATCAAATTCAGTTTTTGCAAAGCACGAATAACGATCCGACCGCGTCGATTCCGGCGCAAGTGTGCGCGCCGATGATTGCGGCGTCCGGGTTGGAGAAGCACGTTTTGAAGCAAGTTTGGGAAATTGCCGACGCGAGGAAGATTGGCGCGTTGGCGTGGCCGGAGTTTGTAGTCGGAATGTACTTAGCCGACGTCATTAAGACCAGGGGTGTGCAATGTCCAGAGATGATGCCGCCGATGCCGTTCCCTCCGTTTGATCAGAACGCGGCTGGTTTGTTGACAAACATCGCGCCTTCGATTTCGATGGCTCCCGCCGCTGCTGCCGTCGCCGCTCCTCCTCCTCCTCCTCCTCAACAACAACAACAACAACAGCAAATGTTCGCTGGCATTCAAGCACCTGTCGCGCAACAAGATACGTTTAACTTCATCCCTGGTTCGCAGCTTCGCGACGAGTTCAATACCGTCTCGGCGACGGCGAGTACTACGTCTCATCACACTCACGGCGACGCGACGTTCACCTTTCGTGGTCCGCAACTCGATCTCTCTGCCGTTCCAGACGCCGAGCGACAGTTCGCGGAAGCGCAATTAGACGCCGCAAAGCAAGCCGATGAAAATTTATTCGCGCAAGAAACCAAAGAATCCGAAAATAAAATGTCCGCCAAAGCCGCCCAAGAGGCTTTAGGTAATTTAGCGTTGTTTCGAAGGAAGTGCGAGGCGAATTTAGCCGAGGCGGAGAATAAAGCCTCGGTCGCAGAAAGCGAAGCGAAAGAGTTAAAGAAGAAAGTCGAAGAGGCGATGAAGATGTGCGAGGAGTTGATTCAGAAGAGTGAACAAGGCGGTGACGCTTCTATCGCAAAACGATTAGAGAAAGCGAGAGAGGAAAGAGACGCGTTGCGAGCGCAGTTGGAGGAGGAAAACGCGAAACTTCGAGAATTGAGCGGGAATAGCGCGACGAGTGCTTCGAACACGTCCGAGATGGAACTTGAGATTGAAAATACGGAAAAAGAAGTTGCAAAAATTAAAAACGACATCGCGCTAGCGCAAAAGCGATTACAACTGGCGAGTGAACGCGCGGATTTGACGACGCAACTGGCCAACGTTTCCGTGGCTGCGGAGGAGAAAGCGCGAGAACAACTTTCTCCTCATCCTCAACCATCAGCCATGACGCCGAACGGTTCTTGGGGAGGCGTGCAAATTCCTCCTTTACCACCGATGCCAACGCCGACGCCACCGACGCCGGAGACCGCTAAAATAGGCTTCGACAAATGGAACGAATGGGACGCGACCAAGACGCCGCCAGTCGGAGGGAAACCGCCGCAACAAAAAAAGCAACCACAACTTCAAGATGATTTATTCAGCCATTCACCTCCAGTTATTCCACCAGCTTCGGTGAGTACAAAACCAACACAGCAGCAACAACAACAACAGCCAAAACCGACGGACAGCTTTGATTTCTCCGCGCCAACGCCGCGAGATTTCGCCCCTCCCGCGGTCGCCGCCGCGTTGTACTCGCAAACCTGTTCCGGAGGCTTCTTCTCCGACGACGAGACGACGCCGAATCATTCGAGAAACCCGAGCGGTTTGGACGGGATTAACTTTAGCCATACTAACAACGCCGCGACCGGAGGAGTAAATAATGGCATACCACCATCACCAGCTCTCTTCAATCATCAACAACAAACCGGCGGCGGCGTCGCCAAGACGCCGGAAAACTTTATCGATCCGTTCGCCGTGGAGGATGAAGGCGACGACGACGTCGAGGATAGTTTCGACGATCCTTTTGCATAGATAGAAACGAGAGAGAAAGAAAGAGAGAGAGAGAGAGAGAGAGAGAGAGAGAGAGAGAGAGAATAGAATACATGACTAGCGCGTTAAAACTACCACCACCCGCGAGGTGCCAATCCAAAGTAAGAAGAGAAGAGACCGACGGAATGAAATGACTTTTTCAGACAAATTTCTAAACCCTAAATATTAGCCTGACCCAAGTCTCCCGCCAATTCTCAATTCTCGTCACACACAGACTCCTCTTTCTTTAAAGCGCTTGCGGAAACACGAAAGAGCCTTCTTTGCTTGTTTGTTGTTTTCGAGGAAGAAGACGAGATATGTTTAAGCGCTCAAAATCCAACAACAACACCACCAACGCCGGAGGAGGAGGATTAGGAGGACAAGGCTCGGCGGCGAATGCTAATAAAAAGCTCAATTTTACCGTCGTCATTCACGAGTTGATTCTCCCGATACTTGACGATGCGAATTATGTTTCTCCTAAGAATAGGAAGAAGAATACGAATAACAGCGATGAAAACGAGATACCGAAGATTCAAACGACGAACGCGTTGAGAGCTATCGCGTGGTACCGAGGGAATAAGAAATCAGGGGTGACGAGAAGTATCGTCGCGAAACCTTATTCTTACGGGAGGCCAATTGATGGTGCCAACGCTTCTTTCGAGGAGGAGGAGGAGCAAGTGCTGGAAAAACACGACTTCGAAAACGAATCGTTCCAATTCGAGGCGACGATGACGGGAAACAAAAAGAAATCCTTACGATTTTTAATACTCGAAGCGAACAAGAACGAAGCGGAAGCACCGAAAGAAGGGGTGAAGAAAGTGGCGGGGATGCACGTCGGGACGGTGGATTGCGATTTGAGCAATTTTCTGAAACCGGAACGACGAGGCGGGAGGATGGGCGCGAAGGTGACCGTAGAGGTTGAGTTGGAGCAGAATTTTCTGAAAGGGAAAGGGAAGAGCGTTTTGAATTATTCGAAGACGCCGAGAGGTGGGAGAGCGAGACTGACGATGACGATTCGACACGATAGGGAAGATTCGACGGAAGGGAGCGCCTTCGCCGCGGCGGCGGAAGGAGGCTCGGAGAGTATTAGCAACAATCGGTTCTCGAGAATAAAACAAGAACATCAAGCAGCCAGCACTAGTCGTGAGAATACCCTGAACAGCAACAATAATAGCACTGATGGTAGTAGTGGAGACCAAGATAATCGACCGATATCCACATTTTCCGTGGCTGATGTCGTGAAACCTGGGCAGCGACCTGTTGGAAACGTCTCTGCAAATCGCATGCCGCTCGCGAAAGCATCGTCATCCTTACACGCGTCGCGATTTGGCGCTGGTGGGGCTGCAGGGATTGTTGCCAACACTGCGAGACCAGCAATGTCTAGCGAGAACGACGCGATGATGATGGATGCGTCCAAATCTACCGCTAAGATGTTTGCCCGAAATCGATTCGAGAATGTACCATCAAACGCTCACGAGCAACTGCAAGCGGATGAAGCCGATGAGGATGGAGAATGGAACCCGTTTTCAAGTAAGCACGAACATCAGAAACATCAACAACCGAAAGAAGAAAGAGAAAGAACCGAAGAGGAAGATTGGAACCCGTTTGCGCGACGCGGAAACGGCGTGTCGACCGGCAACTTGGGCGCATCGATAAGCGCGGCGGATAAAAGCGAGACGCCTCGCATGGGCAATTCGAATGCGCAAGACAATACTTACAAAAATAATGATAACAAGGAAGTCGATAGCGACGGCTTTCTCCTCGATTCGGATTTAGAAACAGAAGATGATGATGAATTCGATACTGACGAAGATAATGAGGAAGAAGAAGAAGAAGAATTCGATGACATCGACGATGCGCTCACGCATCGCACTTTTCAAAACGACGAGACGTATGACGATGACGATGATCGATGCACAACGCCGCCTCTTACGCCTGGACCTACGCGACCGCCACCGACGCCACCGCACAGAAAGACTTCGTACGCGGGAAGCTCTGTCGATCACCGCTCTGAGTTACGAGATCGCGAGGACTTCGCATCGCACGGCGTTCCTAACGCCGCGGGTGGTCCGATGTTTGTGGACAAGTCTCCTGAATTTAGGAGACGGTCGTTGAAGTTTCGCACGGATAAGCAGTTGTTTGCAGACGATGTTCTCGAATCGAAAGGCTCGCCACCGTTTCGAAACGCGCGCACGAATAGTTTGTTAGTGGACGTCTCCTTGGATAGTAATGGAAACGATTTGCGCGGACGATCTTTGAACAATTCCATGGATCGATCCAGAGGCGATTTTGATTGGAGCAGCATACCCATGCCGCAAGCCGCAGCGGAAAGTTTATTGTTGCAGTCGCAGAGACAAAACAATATCAACAACGCTACTTCTCACACGGCGCGAAGTGATGCGCCTTCATCGCCGACGAAAAATTCTGAACTCTCCATGGTTGAGCGCATTTCACAAGATTGGGATTTGGAGTACCGCGCGGGTATTCGTGTGAGTTCTGACGGCAATCGCTCCGAAGGCGTTCGCTCGTCTCTCATGAACGCGGGAAGTCAAAAAACCACTCGCACGTCGATCGATCATAAGAGCACCGCACAACAACTAGAACAAGAATTGGAAGTGGTCAAAACGAGATACGAGCACGAAATTTCCGAACTCAAAGACGACCTCTCCGAAGAGCAACAAAAGAACCAGAGAATATCCGAGCAGCTCGAACGCGCGAAGAAGAGCTTGGACGAAACAAAGTTAGAACTCGGAGCAACGCAAGTTTCTCACGCCAGATTGGAAGAGGAAAACGAAAAGTTGAAGAATCTCGCGCAGACTTTGAAGCAAAACGTTGCCGCCGCGCAAAGCAGACGAAGCAACGACGAGAGCGCCGATATCGCCGCGGCGCAAAGTTCTTTAAAAGTTGCATCGTTAGAGCGAGATGAGGCGAGAAATGAAATAAATCAGTTACGACAAGTCATCGAAACGTTGAGAACGGATTTAAGCAACGAAAAAGCGAGAACGTCGTTAGAATTTGCCATGCGCAAGTCATCGTTGGGTGACGACCAATCTGATGTCATCATGGGAGAAGCCAGGCACGCGTACTCTTCGACGAGCGGGAACGATTCAGATGGGGATATGATTCCACCGTGGGCAAAAAGAAGCGCGACTGTCGTCACAAAGTTTGACCGCCTTAAATCAACCAGGGCGATCGTGGACGAAGACTCGACGGATGATGAGGAAACGGACGAGGAAGAGGTTGAGGACGATAACGATTTGAAAGCGAAAGTAGTTTCTCATGATGAACAAGGAGAAGGATTGGACCATCATCACACATTGACAAGGACGAAGACGACGACGACGACTGTAACGGAGTACGGCGCGCTCATTGAAGCCGCGCTCGTTCGAACGCCGCAAACGACGGAGAATTTCGTCGTCGCCAAAGCGTTATTTGCGTATGCCTTTCAAGACGATGAAGCGTCAAGAGACGAGAGATGTTATCGCGTCCTCGATGCATTCAGTGGATGTATTCGAGGGTACGCGTTCGATGAACCAAAGCAGCTCGTTGCAATCTGGGTGCAAATTGCCGCCTTTGCGAGAGGTTTGAAATCGAAGGGTAATACTCTATCCACGGCTTGGGAAGATGCCAGGAAATTGAGAGACGAAACGTTCACGTTTGCATTTGAAGCCGTGTGGCGCCGCGCGATATATCCATCCATCATGTGCACGAGCGACGACGAGTGTGCGGCGGAATCTTTGGAGAGACGAAACGAACTGAAAGGTGACGGCGAACGCGTTGGGCGCGTCTACGTTCGCGCTTTAGATCGCGCTGCGATTCTTCTAGGTGTCAACGAAACTGCGAACCAAGCGCCCGGCTTGGCCGTCGCCAACGCGGCCATCTTACGAGCGATACTTTCTCGGTTAGATAACGCATTAGTTGGAACCGTTTTATCGATGGAGGATAATACTAGCGATATCGTCGATCACATCGAAGATATTGCTAATCTTGTCCCGGGAAAAGGCGTCGTGAGCTTCTCCGCCGGAGCTCACTTGAAACAGTGCGTCTCGCTCGTCTCTCGATGGTCGGAATCCATAGGCGGCATGTCAACTTCCAACAACGCAACACCATTCGTCGCGCTTTCAAACAGTCGATGCTTAGCGGACGCAATGATGGTCCCAAGAGTCAACTTAATGGACGAATCAGTCCGCTCGGGCATCCAAGGTCAACTCACGAACGTCATGATTAGCAAAATTCTCGAAAAACGAGTCAAGTGCGAATTGGACGACGACCGCGTGGACCCGAACACGGCTGCCGCCATCGCCGAGTGCGTCATTCGCTTGAGCAAAGAAGACGCAGAAGAGGCATCAAAGAAGACAAAAACACCAACAACAATAAACGCCTCTTCCTTCTTAGACTTTAACGCGGACAAAATTGGTGCCGATCAAGTCTGGGACGAGCGTCAGTTTCTCGACAACGAATCCCGAGACGCGCTCGAGCGCGCCAAGGCGTCCTCCTTCCCGCAGTTTGCCGATCGTTGGGAACATCACCCCCGACAACAACAGAAAGAAGAAGAACAAAATATGTAAAATAAAGAATATCCGCAGCAGGTAGAAGAAGAGAATTGAATGTAGTCTCTACAACGTGTATTTTAATGAAAAGCAGAAGAGCAATAGAAGATTACTTGTTAATGTTTCGAGCCAAAAAATTTTCGCCAAAGTGCTTCCAAAGTGTGCAACGTGCAAAGCGCTTTGAGATTTCACCACCTCTTCTTGATTGTTTTCATCTTCGCGTTCTCGGACAAATTTTTCCACCACAAACTGACTCTTGGGAAACAATCATCTTTAAAGATGAGAACGAAGAAGAACAAAAACGACGAGGACGACGAGGACCCTTTACACCACCTCCCGCGCAAAAACTGGGAAAAAGAATGCGCGCTGAAATGCGCCAACATCAGTCGCACTGGCTTTTTCGTCAACGCGCAAGGGATGAAGATACGATGGTACGCGTGGGATGCCTCCGGGAATGATGGTCACGGGAAAAAGTCGTCGTCGGGAAAAGACGCGAAGAAGAACGACGGACGACGAAGAGCAACTCTTGAAGAAAAGGACGAAGAAAAAGACCAAGAAGAGATCGGCGTGGTGGTCGGCGCGCACGGTTCCGGAGCGCACGCCATGTTTGAATGGCTCCAAAGCATTCCAATGGGAACCGCGAGGAACAAGTATAAAAACAGCTGGATTGAAAGGATGAATAAAAAAGGCTTGACGTTTTACGCGTACGATCACCAAGGCGCCGGGAGGAGCGAATGCGCGAGAGGATGCAAGGCATTTATGGAACGCGAATCGGATTTAGTGGAGGATAACGCGCGGTTTATGAAACTCGTGCGAGAGAGGCACTGTGGTGGGAATACTAATGATGACGAGAATAGTCGCGGGAGTCGAAGAGGGAGTCGAAATAGAAACGGGAGTAGCGGCAACAACGGCGGTAGAAAGAAAGTGTTCGCGGCGGGCGTTTCGATGGGCGGGTTCGTCGTCGCGAGAGCGGCTATCGAGTATCCGAAGTTATTCGCCGACGGTGTCGTCTTATTGTGTCCAATGCTCTCGTTGAAAAAGCTGCGCGCGCACGCGTCGAACAGAATCATTCTGAAAATCTTGCGCTTGTTCTCTATATTCACCCCGACGTGGGAAGTTGGCAAAACACACAAGAACAAAAAGTTCCCGCTCTGTCAAAAAGAGATGGAAGACGACCCGCTCTGTTGGCCGTCCGGCGTCCGAGGCATTCGCGCGAGAACGGCATCGGAGTGCTATTTCGGCACCGTGCGCTTAAACAAACCGGGCGTGATTGAAAAGTTCACCCATCCGGTCATCGCGTTCCACTCGGTCGAAGATCCCATGACGGATTGTTCCGGTTCCGAGTCCTTCATCGAGCGCTGTCGATCGAAGGATAAAACCATGGTCAGATGTTCAGATGTGTTTCATCACGACTTGCAGCACGTCAGCGGGTACAGCGAACCAATCGGGGAGGAGATGTGCCAGTGGCTCACGAAACGAGCGTAAGCGAGCGAGCGATGACATATATATCATCACATATAAAAACATGTATAAAAAGAGAGCAGAAAAGAGAAAGAGTTACGCTGAAAAGTGTGACTGTGGTGATATCGCGCGATAAGTGATACCAACGCGCTTTTCCCACCATCCTTCGTCCACTCTTACGCGAGTAGTCTTCTCGTAAACTTGTACGTTAAATAGCCTTTGAGAGAGAAAAGTTCTTCACACAAAACAACTTCCTCATTTAAAAAGAAACAACGCACCACCCGCTCTCTGATACTCCTACTCCACTAAATCTACTGCACTACTCGCAAAACACAGAGAGAGAGAATCTTTTCTTTGAAATGAACACCCCCAAGAAATCGACTTTAAGTTAACGCGGCGCAAACTTCGAGAGAGAATGATGAAACAATCTTCTCTCGTCGTCCTCTTCTTCGTCGCATCATCCATTCGCGGAGGAAAAGGAGGAGTTTCCTCCGTCGTCGGCGCCTTTACCGAGGAAGGTTTCAGCGCTGAAAGAAGAAGAAATGACTGCCCGGCTTTGTTCTCTGGAAAAGACTGCGCGGAGGTGAAAACAAACCTCCCGGAATGCGTCGACGGTGCGTTCAGTGGAAAGTGGATTTCTTTACACCGAAACGTGGTGCGTTTTCCCCGAAAAGGAGGAGAAAGGGACGAAGACGAAGACGATACAACAAACGCTCATCGGGACGATTATTGGCGCGTACCGCGAGATATATCGGAAGAAACTGCGTCGTTACTTCCCGAATTTGATATATTTGGGATGATGGGTAATAGAGGGAACGACGAGTATTCTTCGAACGCCGCGGCGGCGAAGTCGTGCGCGCTCGTCTCCTCCGCCGCGAGCATGTCGGGGTCAAATCTCGGCGCGGAAATCGACACGAACGAAATTGTCGTCAGATTTAATAACGCGCCTACGAGAGGTTACGAAGCGGATGTAGGAAAGAAGACGAGTTTTAGATTAACGAATGCCATCTTTCAAGGGTATCGAGAGAATGAAAAAGAGGCGGTGTTGGCGAAGTGGTGCCAAGATAAAACGAGTCGCGTGCCGTGCGGTAAACGCGAAGAGTTGACGAGTTTGATCGAGAAGAAAGCGCACGCCGTGAATCCGCGTTTTTTTGAGTACGCTAATTCGAGGTATTTTCGAAAGCTCGGCGAACATCCGACGAGTGGCATGGTGATGACGTTGCTCCTGTTGCATAGGTGCGAAAAAGTCACGCTGTACGGATTCAACGGGAAAGGATTGAAAAGCTGGTATTACCCGAAGAGAAGGAAAGGTGAAAATGCACCGAAAAAGAAAGAATGGTTGAGAGAGAAGCGGTGGACGGTAGAAGGAGATTGGATATACGCCAAATCATCGAGTGTGGACGGTATGGAAGACGATCCACTCAATCGAGAAAGAGAAGACTTATTAAAGGAGAACGCAGAAGAAAGTACCGGAAGGCGACGAAGAAGACAAGGAAGACGACGCCGCTTCTCTCGCTCGGCATCCTCGTCGTCATCGTCGTCCTGGAACCTCCTCTCGTCTCGCGTTCAGCGCAGAGGTCTTCTCCTCGCGAATACCAACAATAGAACGAGCGCTTTGCCTCTCCATCCTCCCGTTCTTTTCCATAGTAGTAGTAGTAGTAGTAGCAGTAGCAGCAGCAGCAGCAGCAGCAGCAGCAGCAAACACCGAAGATCGCTTCTTCACGCCGTCAAAGCCGAGAGAGCGTGCGTGCGCCAGTTGCAGTTACTCGGGTTCCTCGAAGAAGTTGACGCGTAAAAGAAAGAAGGAGTCCGTCGCTCGCAGTAGTATTCGTATGCTTGAAATTTAATTGAACACTTCGTATTTTGTGAAAACGAAAAGAAAAAAAACGATCCGAATGCCTGAAATTCCCCCCACTTCCGAAACGACTGTTTGAACGACTTCAGTCGGGATGCTGAAAAAAATAGCCATCGTCACCTTCCTGGGCGCGTCATCTTTGTCCGTCAGTTTTGCGGTCAAGTGCGTTTGATTTATCTCTCTCTTTTAATCTCTCTTTCTCTCTCTGTTGAATGTTAACTGACGCGTCCTCTCTTTTTCCAATTCTCAATCTGAACAACAACAACAACAACAACGAAAGGTTTGGCCAAGACTTCACGGACACGTTGCACAAGAAACCAGAACCTTTGAAAGGGCCAGAATACTCTCTGGACGACGAAGGGACCGGGTTGTTCGCGGACGACATGCAGCAAGCGTTCGCGCACGGATTGAAATGCGGGTCGTGCTTTGCCGTCCTGAACGAGACGAAGGCGATGTTGACCGATATCGTGGACGAGGCCGGAGGAGAGGCAGAGTTGACGAGAGAGGAGATGCTGGAGAAATTGTTGGAAAAAGTGGACGAGGAGGATTTGTGCGATCAGATTGGAGATTTGTACGGGGTGAAGTATGAGGACGGGTTGACGTTGGCGAAAGCGTGGGAGGCGCTCGTGACGGCGTCCACGCTGAAGGAGAAAGTGGCGAAAATGGATTTGGACGAGAAGGGTGTGGTTTTGGAGAAAGGGGACATTGGGAAGCACGCGGTGTCGGTGTTGGCGGACGCGAAAGCAGACATAGATTTTGGTTTGCACGGGAGAGATACGGTCGTGAAATTGGAGCAAGGCGAGGCGGAGAGGTTCGATCCGAAACGATTGGCGTATCACATTTTCAAGCAACACGAAATCGAGGACAAGGATTTGTCGGAGACGGATAAAGAGAGCATACGAGAGAGAATTTTAACGCACCCATGGTCGAGTAAGAGGCAAAAGATGGTTTTGGGAATGCAATGCGAAGCGATGGTGAAGAGCGCAACCTTTAAGGATTTGGTGAAATTATTTATGATTGACGAGGAACACCACTGGCAAAGTTGTGCCGGGACCGGCGCGTGTAAATGGAAGGGTGGAATTAAAAAAGGAGATAAGATGGTGAATGAGCACGAAGAGTTGTAAAATGATCATGAGTTTTTGGCATTTGTATTATACTTACTTTCATTTACGCGCGCGGTACAGTTGTGTGTAGTAAATCAAACTTTTAGGAACCGCCACTCGTAGTTGTCGTACTTTTGCATCGTCACGATAATCTTCCTCTTCTTAGCGATGACTCTCACCGACGATCGTTCGGGGATGATTGTTTTGTACAGTTTCGGTAAAAACACTCTGTACGCCGCTTTGGCGCACACGGCCCAAATCTCAAACGCTTGCTCCAAAAATTCCATCTTGACGTTTTCGCTCTCGATTTCCTCAGGGAGAATGAAATAGATTTTGATTTGAAAGCCAACGTCTTCGTGAGAGTAGGTTTGTAAATCAACTCGCGGAAAGTTTTCGGACGGGAGGAGTTTGGAGACGTCGATGATGCCTACTTTTTGCCACAACACGGGAGGGAGTCGCGGATTTTTCGTCTTGTTGGTTTTCGATTTGTCCTCCAAGGCGTTACCCCTGTTTGACGTATTTGAAGACGACGACGTTTTCGTCTCTGATGCGAATGTTCCTAAACCAATCTCGTACGGGTTCTCCGCGCGCATGCGAAGGCTTTGTTTGTGCGACTTCGTGGAAATTGCGGCTATTTCTTTGCCGGCCGTTCGATATCCCAAAGGCAGAGACGCCACCGGGCCGACGTGTAACGCCGCGTATCGTCCAGAGACGAAAACTGAGCATCTAGGCCATCGACACCCGCCGTTCTCTTTCGCCAACGATACTTCGTTTGGTCCGTGTTCCCAGGAAAGAGTCGTTTCTACCAGTTGCGGGTACCCGTTGAAATAATTTGTTTTCGGAAGCGAAGAGAGTAAAGGATCGGTCTCGGCGGAAACGGCGGTACCGCAGCAAATCCAAATTTCGTCAAACACTTCAACTTTGGGCGTTTCGTACGATGCTTCCTCGACTGTCATCGTCAGCGCTTGAAAATCATCGTCGGCGTCGACTTCGATGATACTTCGCGCGCGTTTCGCCGCGAGCTCGCGTTTGGCTACATCGGTCAGTTCAATCGTCGTCGAAAACTGCTTCGTCGTTTCGTCAAAACCGATGGACACGATCTCCGCTTTCTCTACCACACGAAGTTTTGGTGAACTACCATCTTGTTCTGTCGACGAGTTTGTCTTCTTCTTTGATGCGACTGAGTGACTTCTCACGCGCTTCCACGTGACGCCGTTAATCGTTCCTCGCTCTTTCGCTTCGTCTATGAATTTTGCGCGGTACTCAAAATCTTCACTATTATGGAACGGTCGCAACCCTTTCGCGCCGAAGTACTCCGGTTCCACATCAAATTCGCGTCTTTTGAAACTTTTTCTGTGTAAAAGCGTGACGGATTTCACTTTACTATTTTCCACCGCCCCAGATGCAACCGATGCCGCCGTCATGCCTCCGCCTACTACCAAAAGCCGCTTCCCGTTTAACGTACCCTCGGGATCGAATACGTTTATCGACTCGCTCGTTTTCACCCGACCATTCCCACCATCTTTCACCACGAACGCTTCCAATTTTTCCGGAACCACCGCTTCTTTCCTCGCGCAACACACCACTACCTGCGCGGCGACGAACTCTTTCCCTCCTTTCGTCTTCGCCAACATCCCGCCTCGTTTCAACAACCCGGGATATTCTTCGTTCGCTTCAATCTTCCTCAAATTCACCACCTCATCCTTTACAATCGGCACGGATTTTAAAATTCCACCGTCCTCGTCGCTTTGAATCTTTCTCGCGCACGCCTCGGCGTACAACCTCGTCGACGGCAACGGCGCGAACTTATCGCTCCCAGAATACGCCAGTTCCTCGTTCCTCCCCATCCTCGAGCTGAAACTTTGAATCGCCATGGAACTGCTCGCAAACGGCGTTTGCGTGATTGGATACCGCACGTGCGTCATTCCCAAACGCATCGCGCGGTCGGCCCAAGATTCCAACCACCCTCCGAATCGATCGACGACGAGCGACGCGCGTTGACGGTTTTCCGGGAAATGCGTCAACGTTGTCAATCCGCATCTCCCGGCGCCGATAAAAAGTAACGGGTAAATGTCTTTTTTCGCCATCTCCGACGGCGAGATGAAGAATTCCTTCTCGTCGAGCGCGCCGTCGTTGGAAGAAGACGTCATTTCCTTGTCTCGCGTTCGTCTTCTCGTGACCTTCAGAATCCACGCGCTCCGGCTTTAATATGCAGACAAGACGTGTCTGATCTCGGTCTTTCTTTTTTTTTTCCGAGTGGTAATTTTGAGCGTTTTTTTTTTCATTTTTTTCGAAAAAAAAAACAAGAAGGCGAAAAGACACCCAAGAGAAGAAGAAGAAGAAGAAGAAGAAAAGGTTGGAATTAGTAATAGTAACGCTCTACTACGTAAACGTGTGTTCTCTTTCAATTAAAACAACTTTATCTCTTCAAAATCTATTATGTATACAAATAATGCGAAAAAAGTCTTCTTCGTCTTCTGACTCTGACTTTCTCTCTCTCTCTGTTTGTTACCGTCTTGTATATTTCATCTCTCGTCGTCGACGGGGATGTGGCTATGATGTAAGTACTATCTCTCTCTTTTATTATAATATTATTAAACAGACTTGATCTTCAACCCCAAACCTTTCATGGTCATTTGATACTTCGCCGGATCTTCCTTCGCCAAATACTTTTGTAATCGCCCTCGTCGGCCGAGGAGTAACTTCAATCCTCGTTGCGTGGAGTAATCTTTTCTGTTCGCTTGCAAGTGCGCGGTTAAGTTTTCGATGCGCTTGGTGAGCAAAGCGATTTGTAAGGAGGCGGAGCCGGTGTCGGAATCGGACTTTTTAAACTCGGAGAGCTCGTCTAAAGATGGGCGCGAGTTTTGGTCCTTGGCGACGATTCGCATTTGAATTTTACGGCCGGAGGAGGAGCGGACTGTTTCGTTTGATGATGATACGTGTGATAATAAAGAGAGAGAAATGGGTCAGCGGCGGTCACCACATTGGGCGGCTTTTTGAGGTTTTCATCAATGCGCGCGATGATTTGCAACTTTCCATCTGTATTCGCGAACGAGTATAAGCGCATCAAACCCGAGAAATGCGCGGTTGAATACCCTCCGCGTGCGTTTCGAGCGTTTTCGCGTCCGTTTTTTTCTCCATCGATCGTTTCGGCGTCGACAGGAGATGACACCGACACGCACGCCACACCGTGGATAAAATTCACACATTTAAGCGGCGATTCGTGTAAAAAAAAAGAGAGAAAGACACGCGACGCGACGTACCGGAAGAGGAGGACACCTGCGCGGTGCCTCGAACAAAGCTACTTTGTTGCGTTAAAGAAAACATTGTTTAAGTCTGTGGTCGAAAAGCTGTGTTAGAGAAATGTCGCGTGAAGCGTTTATTTATGTCGTCTTTCCCTCTCTCTGCTCCTTTTAAGTCATTTTTTGTTTCCTCTGCTGCTGCAGAAGCTTTAAATTTCTCATTTTTTGCAAAAACGTTTTTTTTTATTTCAAACAAAAATAAAACACATTTGCATTGACTACGCGTATTCTCATCGATCGAGCGATCACCAGAAGAGGAGCTCTTCGCGAGAAGTGCGCCGCTAAAGGGTTTTTATGATGCTCAGTCCAGTGAGCAAAGTGATGGAAAGCCAAAGAGAGGAAGGAAGGAGGAGAAGGAGCTCTAATTTGTTATCCAATCATTTGATCATCGATCCAATAAAAGACGGTTCGGACGGGGTGAAACACGCGAAACATTTCTACATCGATCCCAGGAGTAGATTTAAGTTTTGGTGGGATATCGCGAGTTTAGTGTGTGTCGGGCATTCGGTGATTGTTTTGCCGTTCGCGCTGGCGTTTTTACGGTTCGATGGTAACGAGGAAGAGCCGATGTATTCCAAGGCGATCGGGTACTTGGTCGATGCGTTCTTTTGGCTGGATATTGGCGTCACATTTTATTCGGCGTATTATTCGAGCCGAGGGACGTTAGTGGTTGATTTGAAAGTTATTCGCGAGCGGTACGTCAAGACGTGGTTGGCGTTAGACTTGTTGGCGGTTTTTCCGTTCGAGATTTTCGTTCAGTCGCAATACTCGAAGAACGCGGATTTGTTAAAACTGACCCGGTTGTTGAGGATCACGAGAGTGGTGAAGTTTTTAGAGTCGAGGTACCAAAGTTTGCACGAATCCGCGAGATTATATTCTCGCGCGGTGAAAATACTCCTATTTTTGGTGCTTTCGTTTCATTGGATCGCGTGCGCGTGGCACAGTTTGTGTTCAGTGGTGCACGTCAGAATACGTGCACTTGCACGATAACGTGTCGTTGCAATACGCGGCGGCGTACCAAGTCGCTACTTCGATTATCCTTTCCAACGACCCTTTGCAGACGTATTCTTCACCGGGGAGCATCCTACCCTTAAAAGCGCTATCATTTCTATCGTTTGTGATGCTCGTGGGTGGAGTATTATACATAATCGCCTTAGGTAACGTCGCCGCTCTCGTCACGGCCATAGTAGGGCGCGACGAGTTACAAAGGAGAAAATTTGAGCAAGTTTCCGATCTCAGCGAACACTTGAAACTACCGAGCGCGTTACATTTGAAAATGCAATCGTATTTTGAATACGTCTGGTTGAGACACCGTGACATCGACGAGAAACGCGTCGAGCATTTCTGCGCGACTTTGCCGATCAGCTTACGAAACGAAGTCTTATTGCACGCCCACCGAGAAATGTTACGAAACGTGCCCATATTTCGAGGTTTGAACGCAAAATGTATCTTAGAAATTGTGAACCGAATGACCTCTATCGTGGCATTACCCGGCGATCTGATCGTGACGAAAGGTCATTCGAACTCTGGGTTATATTTCATCTCCCGCGGTGAAGTAGAAGTCATCGTACACGACGACGAAGAAGAAGAAGAACAAGAAGCGCGGAAAACCGCCCGCCCAAAAATCCTCCTCACCGAAGGCGACTACTTTGGCGAAGTCTCGTTACTCTTAAACACACCAGCCACGGCCACGATCGAAGCTGTTTCCTTCTGCGACTTATTCTACATCTCCGGGCACGATTTCCATCTGGTCAAGGAAGCCAGCCCGGACATCGAGCAAACGTTACGCGACGCCAGAAAAGAGTTGTTCGACAAAGTCGGCGACAAAGCCGGCGACAAAGAAACAAAGAAAGAGAAGAAGATGGAGGAGGAGGAGAAGCAGAATGCGGCGTCCTCATCGTCATCAATAATGTCCGCTAAAAAAAGCTTGCGATTTTAACATCGCATCATCATCATCATCGTCATCATCATCCCCGCCTGCGCTAAAAGTGCTCAGATCTCACACGTGTGATCTCGGGAAAACCTCAAAAACTCTTCAGAAAAGAAACACAAAATGAACGCCGTTTCTGTACTCATCAACCAGCGCGTACAGTTCTCCCGTTTGGCCTCGACGTCGTCGTCCGAGTCGTCGTCGTCACCGAGACGGTCGTCGTTTACGGAGCCTTTCGCGGCGACACAACGACGTACCAGCGCGAATGTGAGAAGCAATCGCGCTCGAATTCCATCGAATCGATTTCCGACGGCGGCGGTTACTCGCAGTCACGGGGAGACGATTCAGACGACGAGACGAACGAGAAAGCATCATCAAACGACTCGAAGCTTTCATCACGATCGCGCGGAAAAGACGGCGGTGGTTACTCGCGCGTCTGCGGCGACAACTGGGGGCGGGGCGACCGCGCACACCATTCCCGGTCTCTCGTCCATGAAGAAAGCAGATTTGGTACGACATTGCGAGGAGCGAGGTTTGGACGCGAGCGGGACGGTTCCGGTGTTGAGGCAAAGATTGAGAGACGCGGTCTCATCGTCGTCGTCGTCGCAACCTTTTGTGGAGGTGGTTGCGGAGGAGGAGAGCGAAACTTTGATCGTCGCGGCTGCTGTTGTCGCGGACGACGTGGAAACCGATGATGGCGATACTACGGAGAGCTACTACGTAAAGGAAACGTTCTCGATTAAAGACGAAGCGGACGACGAGGAGCAAGACGCGATCGCGCGAAGACTCGCGTTGGAATTAGCCGTGGAGGCGGATAACACGAGAGCGAAGGATATTCGCGTGTTACAAGTGTCTAAGGCGGTTTTTTACGCCAGGTACGTCGTTTTAGCGACGGCGTTTAATCGTCCTCAAATGTCCGCGGTGACGTCGAAGATGAGAGACGTGGCGAATAACGAGACGTACAACTTGCAAGTTCCGAAAAATGTCGCCAATCAGGGCGATTGGACGTGTTTAGATTGTCGTGATGTCGTTGCGCACGTGTTTACACCAACCGCTCGAACGTATTACGATTTAGAAGATTTGTACCGAGAATGCGACGAGGTGGAGCTGCCTTTCGAGACCGAACGAATGCACGACGGATTTTACGCCGAGGAAGATCAAGAGTTTTACGAGGACGAAGAGGAAGACGAATCGGAGGATTTAGAGGACGAGTTTGAAATCAATTGGAGCGAGAAGTAAAGGTTGAAGGTTGTTACATGTATATGAAACACGTGCTTACAAGTACACAACACCGCGTTTTAAAGCTTTATATTATTACATTACAGATATACTACATCATATACATACACGCGCGCAGTCGCTTCCCTCGAGCCAACCCGACGAGGACGCCGACGACTCAGACAAAAATCGCAGAGTCACCCGAACGTGTTCAACGCGCCTTGCTCCTTCTCTAAAAACGTCCTTAACCTTCTCGCGCTCGCCCTCGCCGCCGCCGGCGCCCAACTCTCCCCTTCCTCTTCCTCCCTCGCGTTCCCGAGTTCTCTCCAACTCCCTTCTCGCTCGTCGTCGACGTCGCTAAATCCCATCGGGACGTTCTCTAATAAACACGTCCCTCCTTTCTCTCCTTGGTGTTGTCGTTGTAACTCTTTCGCCTCTTTGACTATACCGTCTTTAAATCTCGTTGCGTCCGATTCGTCGACCGCGCCTCTTTCCGTGGTTATAAAAAGGACTCCAGCGAGACGTGTCTCCTCTTTGGCGATGCGAAGGAGTTGCCTCGCGATCGTCGCGTACGGTGGGACCCCGGTCTTTGAACGCACCATGGCGACTGATTTCGGTTCCGCCAAGGAGTGGTAAAAGTTCGTTTGGGATATGCCGATGCAATTCGCGCACGGTTTATCGTTCTCGTTCTCGTTCGTCTTCTTCGCGTCGTCAACGTCACGCGAACGAAAATCGGACGGAATGGCAACCGCGACGATTCTTTTGTACGGTTCGCACTCGGCGAGGAATTTCGAGCCGGATAATAACTTTCCACCAACGAGTGTGCTTTTGAGATGCGTTCCGCTGCCTTTCACGGCGGCGCGGAGGAGGTATCGCGTGCGTTTCATGTCTCTGATTTGTTTGGATAAAATGGAGAAATGTCGTATCTTTTTGTGGGAAATGCGTCACTCGTCGTGTCGCGCGGAAACGATGCCGATCAAACGCCAGTTTCGAGGAGACAACAGAGGTGGTAAAGACTCCTCCTCCTCCTCCTCTCAAGAACGACACGGTTTTGGAAGGGGAGGAATTCTTGCCGTCCTCATCGCCGTCGTAATCTCCGAACACCAAAAGTGGACGAAACGAATGGAAAAACAACTCAAAGAGAAACTGAAACATCTGGAGGATCGACACAAGGCGGAGAGGAACGCGGTCGTGAGGTTACAACATCAGCTGAGACACAAAGTGCTCGACGCGACGAGCAGTTTTGGTGGTAATGGTAATGATGATGATGATGATGGTGAGAAGACGAGGAGTAAAACTTCTCAAAATTCGCCTCAACAGTTTGGACCGGCGATTGCGAGAGCGCAGTCGTGTTTTAGTCGCCGAGCGGGGACGCCGAGACAAGGCGGGTCGTTGGTCGCGTCCGCGCGGTGTCGGCTACATTTTGACGTGGAATTTGTCCCGAAAAGAAGCTTGGAAGGGTTAGAGGAGTATTCTCACGCGTGGGTGATTTACGTGTTTCACGCGAACACGAACGCGTGCGGGACGAAGAACGGAGGCGCGGTGAAAGCGTTGGTCTCCGTGCCGAGGTTGAACGGGGAGAAGCGAGGGTGTTTGTCCACTCGGACGCCACATCGACCGCGACCGATCGGGTTGAGTTTAGGGAGAATTATTAGCGTCGATTGGGAGCGAGGGGAAGTGACGCTCGGCGGGATCGATTTAGTCGACGGGACGCCGGTTTTGGATATTAAACCGTACGTGCCGTGGTGCGATAGCGTGCCAGAGGCGACGGCACCGAAGTGGGTGACCAGAGCGATTGAAGGCGAGGAAGGAGGGGAACCGTTGGCGATTGGAGAGGTGAAACTCGCGAGTCCGGAGGAGGAGACGAGGGAGAAGGTGAAGCGGGCGTACGAGGAACGGTTTGAAATCGATTCGAAGAAAGGCGGGAAGAAGAGGCGACCTTTGTACGAAAACCCGGACGATTTCTTAGCGTTTGTGATGGATACGTTGCGATTAGACGTGCGAAGTACCAGGGAGAGGACGGCAAAAGTGGAGGAGAGGAAGTTTGATACGTATCGAGTCACTTTATGCGACGTGGAGGTGGCGTACGTGATTGGTAAAGAAGGCGACGGGGTGGTGACCATTGTCGACGCGGTGGCTGTAGAGCCGAGCGTTATTCCAGGGAGCGCGGATTTAGATCGACCGGCGATTACGAGGAACGATAACGATAAATATTTCAAAAAGTGAACAATACGATAGTATACTAGGTTAGATATTTAGTAGTGCTCGAATAAATTACAATAACATCGTGCTCGGGTCTTCCATGTACGATTTAAACGCGCCGAGCCATTTGGCGCCGTCCGCGCCATCTACGGCTCTGTGGTCGCAACTCAACGTCGCCGACATCACGTTCGTTTCTTTGTACATCCCTTCCTTCGTTTTTACGATCTCTTTCCTCGTCCCGCCGACGGCTAAAATGCCAGCTTGCGGTGGATTGACGATAGCCGCGAAGTGCTTGATGCCAAACATGCCGAGGTTGGAAACGGTAAACGTGCCGCCGGAGACGTCTTTACCTTGCAATTTTCCCATTTTCGCTTTTCCCGCTAAACTCTTCACTTCGCTCGAAATACCTCTCAATCCCAAGCAACACGCCGAACGCACGACGGGGACCATCAATCCTTTATCCGTTTGTACCGCCACGCACACGTCCGCGAGCTTGTATCGTCTCACGTGTGTCTCCATCCAACTCGAGTTGACTTCTGGCACCGCTCTCAGCGCCGCCGCCGACGCTTTGACTACGAAATCGTTCACGCTAATCTTTTTTGCGTCTTTTTCCTTCTCTAACAACGCGTTCATTCGCGCGCGGGTGGCATTCACCGCGTCCATGTTCACGTCCACGGTGAGATAAAAGTGCGGCACGGTTTGCTTCGATTCCGTGAGCCTCTTCGCGGTTATTTTCTTAATCGTAGAAACTGGCACCTCTTCGTATTCTGGAAAGTATATAGACGCGTCGAATTCTCCTGCAGATTGTTGTTGTTGTTGTTGTTGCGCGGAAGATTTCACGTTGGCCACGCCGCCGCTGGCGACGTACTCCAACACGTCTAAATTCGTGACTCTCCCGTTTGGACCTCTACCTCGAATCTTCGTATAATCCACGCCTTTTTCCAGCGCTGTCTTCCTCGCCAACGGCGAAATGAACACCCGAGTCTCGTTCGCACCCCTCGTCGCGAACGAAGACGAAGACGAAGACGTGCTCGCGCTCGCCGACGCCGCTACTCTCTCCTCCTCTTTTCTCGTCTCCTCCGCTTCGC
>Ga0209630_10000657_pt1 | contig 39437 bp, 39 predicted proteins | sample COG_01_FD_184745 | JGI IMG/M metagenome (GOLD analysis project Ga0209630, IMG submission 184745) | Pelagic Microbial community sample from North Sea - COGITO 998_met_01 (SPAdes) (version 2) | ecosystem: Environmental > Aquatic > Marine > Neritic zone/Coastal water | place: Helgoland, sampling...
GTCCCGATTCGCGTATGGCGATGCTTGAACAGATGGAACGGACCCCGGTTTCTCCGGGATATCCACAGGACATGCGCCCGTTCGCCGCCACCTCCCCACCCCCTCGGGCCGCGGGCTCGCGGCGCCGCACTCACGGACGGCGCGCCAGAAGAGGTTCGCATAACCGCCACACTCACGGACGGCGCGCCAGAAGAGGTTCGCGTAACCGCCGCAGGGCACGTCGCTAGATAGATAATGCGTATAAGATTAACTCAAAACTAACTATATAATATTATAGCATATATAATATTATAGCATATATTATAGCATATATTATAGCATATATAATATTATAGCATATATAATATTATAGCATATATAATTAGTGAATAATATTGATTTTTAACATTATATAATATTAAAATGAACTCTATTTTACGGGATTTTATATAATTGTATTCGTGCGTATACTTTAAATATATTCCGTTATATATTTTTATATATAATGCTGCACAGAAAGAAAGCACATAGAGAGATTCTCGGGAGGCCTAGTCACCGTGACACGGCCAAAATAAGTGATTAATCTAAAAAAAAATTGATTGGACAACAAGTAGTATTTTACTATACATATGCTTGAGACTATCTTATCATTTATTACATTATTTGACGCAAAACTGTTTGCCCTATTGTTTATTCTCCAGCCGCTTATTGAATATTTCGGTCATCGAGTTGTTCACATTTATCGTTATCATTATCACATAGCACATCATCGAACGTGGAGTGGAGGTTCATATAGTTCGTATGGCGGGGATACATATGTATTACTATTTATTATCGGTGCGCTGTATACGCGACATTATAAAACTGGACTTGTTCTATTAAAATATGAAGTGACTCATACTATGGCACATATTTGTCCAAGTTATTACATGTATCGGCACCACCAGTTACATCATACACATCCCGGGAATAATTTCGCATTCTCTGTTATGTGGCCCGACCGACTTTTTGGAACTTTTATTGAATAATAGAGCCCATATTTTGGTGATGTAATATAGTTTTAACTATTTAGCAATGTATTCATATTACGCACTTCGGGTTTATTTTCTTCATTATGGAATAAATTATAAATGAGACTATCGTCTCGAAATCGTATTGTGTAATCGTGTTGAAGATTTGTTCTCCCTACACGCCCCATCGCCTGAATGCATTTTTCTTGGCTCATGTATCCAAGATCTTTTCCAATATAGCTATGACAAAACTGATAATTCGTCCCATAGATAAAATCGGAAGAGGCGATAATCATAAACAGCTTTTGTTTTTGCGCGAGCTCTTTCATAATTTCCATATAATCGGCACTGTTATGCGTCGCGAATACACCTATCCCCATTAAAAGCAAAAGTTTCCACTTTGTATCAACGTCGTTTATCAGCATAATCTTTTCAACAACTTCTTCTGTAATATCGCAGGTGAACGGAGTGCCATAATTCTTGCCTTTGAGTCTAGTATATCTCTCCAAATGCTCTATTTTATTTGGAATAAACAACGGATTTAGTTCTACGTTCTTTACACAGGTTTGTAACTCTTTAATTTTATTCATTAGTTGCTTCATCGCGGGAGCAACTCGTCCTTCCGCCATTTTTTTATCTTTTTCTTCGTCTTTTTTCGTCCCGTCCTCCAAAGACCGCTGCATGTTTCCTATTTTTCCGTTGAGACTATTATTAAACTCGATAACGCCCATTATATCCTTTTCTACTCTATCCGGAATGTTTGCACAATGAATACAAAAGCTCGCCACTTTATTTACATCATCTGCTAGAAAAATTGTCGGGCCATCAGTTAATGTTCTAGAATCCTTTGTAACAACATATACACTTGAATCATAACGAACACTGCGCTCCGCATCTAACTCCTCGGACAAGTCCCTCCAGCTTGCGGGGTGTATATTCTTTAATAATTTTAAGTAATACTGTTTAATATTTGACATATTTACCATTTCTATATCTGGAAAATATCTCTCTATCGTTAGTTGTGGTTTAGTAATATAATCATATTCGTTCATAAACATTATTACCTTTATCGCTTCATCTAGGTCAATATAACGAAGTAGGGTTTTGTTCCTTTCGCAGTGGGCTACAACATCACATAAATCCTCATATGTTTTACAAATGTAGTGAGGCATTTCAACAAATCCCGCCTTGTTGATAATAGGGATTGTCTTTTTGCAGTCAAAGCTCACTATACTATGTGTATCTGCCCCTGTAAAGCGGCTGTGGAAGTCGGCGAGCGTGTCCTGCATTTCATCTGGATGAGGCAACGTCGCAGAAGACAAGACAATGTTGGGTATGAGATTCTCTTTCCAATTGTTATGAATAATCGGGTGTATTTCGTGTTCTGCGTAATCCATAGAAATCGTCGGCTCGTCCCAATACATAATGATCTCTTCCTTTTTATTAAACGCCATCATATAATACATCGCACACAAATAAGACTTTATGTCGCAAATCATTATTTCCACCTTATCTCCCACAGAATTATCCACCTTCGCGATCATTCCACTGCGCCGATGCCGCACATAATCGGTTGCGGCAAAATAATGAAGGCGAATATCGTCAGCAGTATTGCATCCAAATGCAAACGCCACCTTCTTCTCGTTTGAAATAGCCGCTTTCGCCAGAGCTAATCCGACGTGACGCGCAGCACATACGAAAATTACCTTGTGGTTTTCCGAAAGCCCGAGTGGCGACATCGTTTTCCCTGTCCCCGTCGGGGCTATATACGATATCAACTTCGGCCCTTTCTGCTTACAAATAGTAAATAGCTCTTTCTGGTGATTATATAGCTGAATATCAGCATATTTTAATAGGTCGGGGTTCTTTTCAATAAGAGTGTGTCCCATTTTCACTAACTCAGACGTGGATATTTCGTCTTTCATTCTAACAAGTATTTCTTGAATCTTTCTAGAAAATAGTGGATTAACATCTACAATATTATAAGACATTAGCGTGTAAATAGTATAATAGTATTGGTGCCACATAATCCTGTCTTTTTTATACTCTGTTAGCATTTTTGTCAGGTGCTCTATAATAACAAACTCAAATATTGACTTTTTATGCGCGGGGAGTTGTTTATCTGTGTTTGTAAAGCGGATAATATCGGCTTTCTTCATTTTATTCTTCTTGTATTTCTCTGTTTTATATTGTATCTGATGTTTTTTGTCTAGGTCTTGCAGCGTTTTTTGCAAATATGTACAGAATACATAATCGTGTATTACATCCGACGGAGTTATTTTCAGATAATGTAGGAGAGATTGTGTATTATTTTGAGTAATATTTACATTACCGTATCCTTTGCATATCATTTGGATAATATCTAGTTCCTTTTTTGAGGTTGGTATTTCTATGCTATTCCATTCGGACCGCGTTAGTTTTGTTTGTGTCAGGTCCATTATTACATTATATCGTGGATATGTGTTTATTCCCATTTTACATATAGATAGTTTGGAATCCTATTTTTATAAATAATATTTACTTATATTATAATGGAGAGATGTGGAGATTGTGTGAGAAGGGTCGAAGCCGCTAATGCGGTATTACAATCTGAAAATGCTCTTCTTAAACAACAACTAACCGTAAAGAGAGAAGCTAGAACGGAAACTCCTCCAACCGGGGATTTAATACCACATCGACGCGGGTCCAGATTTTTGGTGGTAGCGTCGACTAGGGGTCGTGGGCGCAAAGGACGCAGTCGTAGGCACAAAGGACGCAGTCATAGGCACAAAGGACGCAGTCATAGGCACAAAGGACGCAGTCATAGGCACAAAGGACGCAGTCGTAGGCACAAAGGACGCAGTCGTAGGCACAAAGGACGCAGTCATAGGCACAAAGGACGCAGTCGTAGGCACAAAGGACGCAGTCATAGGCACAAAGGACGCAGTCGTAGGCACAAAGGACGCAGTCGTAGGCACAAAGGACGCAGTCGTAGGCACAAAGGACGCAGTCGTAGGCACAAAGGACGCAGTCGGCGGCGTTGAATAAATAAACCGAATAATATATCCTTTATTATTCTTTAGAGGCGTTAAATATGGTGTATATATTATAATAATTGAAAAAGCATATAATCATAATATATATTCATATCCAACGATGTCCGGCAACACAGAAAACTTCTTCTACAAACTCGCAAGACCCCCCGACAAGAAGCAAACCAAAATTGTCTCCATCGAGGGCAATATTGGTTCTGGTAAATCAACGTTGGTTGACGCACTAAGTAAGAAATACGCATCTCATTCAAACATTTGTTTTCTCCAAGAACCGGTTGATATTTGGAACACCATCCAAGATAAGGAAGGAAATACTATGCTTGCGAAATTCTACGGCGATACTAAAAAATACTCGTTTGCGTTCCAGATGATGGCATATATCTCAAGACTTTCCCTCTTGAGAAAAGCTATTTCGGAAAACTATGATATTATTGTTGTGGAGAGAAGTATGTTTACAGACAAAATGGTATTTGCAAAGATGCTATATGACGATGGTAATATGGAAGAGGTAGAATATCAGATTTATAACAAGTGGTTTGATGAGTTCATCGAGGACTTGCCGCCCATTCACGTGATCTATGTGAAAACATCACCTGATATTGCGAAGGCGCGAGTGGAGAAGAGAGCGAGAGAAGGTGAGGAAATCCCAATCGAATATCTTATAAATTGTCATAAGTATCACGAGGATTGGTTGAATTCTGGCGACAGGTCATATGATAGAAAAATTGTGATTCAAGGAGATACGGATATTGAGAAAGGCTCCGATATGCTGGGTGTGTGGCTAGAGAGATGTGGAATATTTATGGAGGTATGTAACAATCAAAACGATACGTGCAAGTTAATGTGTTAATTACTGTATTATTTAACGTATCATAAATATAAATGGATTTTTTAAAGGAATATGAAGTAGATATATCACCCGACATAGAAAATGTATCTGTCGATTTAATCGAAAAATACAACCTATTCGCGCCGGTTGAATATACTTTAGAGAGTGGTGGGAAAAATACCAGAGAATTAATTATCAAATATATTCAAAACTTATTGAACAATGATAAGAATCCTGTGACCGAACGCATTATAAAAGATATTAATTTACTTCATAATTCTAGTTTAGTTATTGATGATATTCAAGACGGGTCTTTAAAACGACGTGGCAAAGAATGTGCTCATATAAAATATGGTGTGCCGATCAGTATTAATTCTGGTTATTTGCAATTGCTTTCGATACTGAATGATATTAACAAAAATTATCCCGAGAGTATACGCGATAAAGTAAAGGATATTTATCATAAATGTTTTGTATTAATGCATATTGGTCAAGGACTAGATATTGAATGGACTACTCGTAAAACGATTCCGCAGTTAGATGAGTATAATAAAATGATGGACAATAAGACTGGTGGTATATTTAATTGTTTAATCGAGTTATGCATTATATCTGTCCCGAATGATATTTCTACTCATATAAAAAACTTATTTCTTGAATTAGGCAAATATATTGGACGTTTCTTTCAAATACGAGATGATTATATTAATCTAACTTGTCCAAAATATTGGAGACTAAAAACATTTTGCGAAGACTTTGATGAAAAGAAGGTTTCGTATATTTTTACTTTATTAAAAACAATAGATCCGAAAGATATATCATATGAGTATTTAGATTCTAAGTTGATTTTGTCTAAGCAAGATAAAATTATGCTTTACAAGAACTTGTATGATAAGAAAATCCTGCACAAAACATATATGATATTGCAACAATACAAGGACAAAATTATAGAGATTGAGAGAAAAATAACACTATCTGATGGAACCTCCTCGTTTTTAAAGGCATTTTTTAAGAAGCTAGAAATAAGCCTTCCTATTGAGCCTAATAAAATTAAGCAGGTTTTATTAATGAGTTCTATGGGGTGAAATCATATTTAAGGTTATAATAATAGTTATTTATGAATAAAACTCGACTGGCATTTAATTGTATGTTTAAAGATCGGCATAAATTTAGTATTGAAAATCTAGAAAGTGTAAAAGGCAACGAAGATTTTATTTACGCAATATTACCTTATGTTGCCCGCTCTTTCTCTCTTAGTATTGTCGTATTGCCCGATAAGTTATCTATGCCGACTGCTCTAGGATATTGTTATTGTCGCATTCTAGATACTTTCGAAGATATGCTGATTAACCCAACTATGAGGGAAACCGCTTTACGCCTTCTTCCTCGCATCATAAAAAACCTTATTAAAAACCAAGACTGTAGTGCTGATGTAAAACAGATTTTCAATTATGAAAAATATTTGGTTAAAACCAAAAAAAAAGACGAGACATATTTTTTATTGGTGAGAGAAATTAATAGAATAAATCAAGTTTTATGCCAACAAGACCACGCTGTAAAAGACTTGATTTATCGTTTGGTAAAAAAAATGTCGAAAGGTATGATTAAAAACACCGGAGACTATAAAGAAAAGAAAGAAAATATTACAGATAAGAAAATACATAAATACTGTAAGTCTGTTTTAGGTTATCCGTTAATATTTATATGCCAATTACTACAATGGAATAGAGGGGATCCAGACTATATACGAGTAAATCATAAAGAAGAAATAATTGATTTTAGCCAATTTATACAACTAGCGAATATATCTCGGGACGTTGAAGAAGATCTGTTAAATAATGTGGTTTATCATAATCTATTGATTCCATATAAAAACAAAGAAGAACGGAAAAACTTTGAAGACCCAATATTAAAAAAATGCATAAATCAAGCTCGTAAAGAGCTTATTATAAAAGCTATAGAATCCATAAATAGATGTAATTTTGCGATTATTATGAAAACATACTTTATTGATTCATATGGCATTCGACTATCATTATTTTTACTTTTACGTTTTTCGGAAATTTTCTATAAGAATCTTTCGCATAAACATTATGATATAGGGAGTAGATGCTCTCCTCTTGTTATGATCATACGATGTATATTGCTTTCAGTATTTAGTCTTACAACAAAAATGGGTGTGGACCGCAGTATATCAGAGTTGAATAAATTGAGGGAATTATTTGAAATAGTATAATATGAAGATTTCTTAGCATTTTGGTTTTCCACGGTTACGATACAAATGATACAGTATCTTGTTTATGCGGGCGTCTATAAAATAATTTAAGTTTAATCTACGGCATATTTAACAACTCAATATGTATGATTATCTATATAAATAATGATAAATATGATATTACCGAATTTATGAATGAACATCCAGGTGGCTCAAATGTATTTAAAGATGGCGGAGATTTAACTGAAGAGTTTGAAGCGGTTCATCATTCTAGAGAAGCCAGAATTCGGCTTAAGGAATTTAAGATTGACGATCCATCGTCTAAGGAAGTTCTGTCTGAAAAAGAAAATATCGGTATAAAAATTGAGGATGTGTCGATATTAGATTTTTTAAAGAGTAAATTTAACGCTTCTCCGCTTCGTAAACTATTTACCAAGGAAGACAAGGCCAATATGCATAAGATTTTAGGAGTAGTTTCACTCTTAGTTTACGCGTGGTATTACTATGGAACAATCAAAAACAGGTCATTATATGGAATACCTCAAGGAAGGACTACTATAGATGTAGTGTTAAGTATGTTGCCCGCAGCGTTATTATCTATTAGCAGTTTACAATTTAATCTAGCAAATAATTTTACTACTAATGGACTCGGGACATTAAATAATGAGTATAGAAATGTAAATGGTATTTTTGTCATAAGAAGTATATTATTGGGAGCAATAGGATATCTATTCAGAAATAAGCCTAATGTGCATATCATAATGGTATGGGCAATACTGATGATGAATATGGCCATACGTGAAAAAATATCAGATATTGCTAATCCAACTGGGGCACGACAATCTAGCGCAATACGCTCGGGGATTCAATATTGGGACTCATGTCCTAATTGGTTTTCTGAAAACATACGCACTTTTTACTCGGGTGCTCAAATAACGTTTAATGTATGGTCGCTACTTACTACATCTTTTTATCCAAATATATCGGCTATATTTGTTCTACAATTAGCAGCTTTTGCTGGCACACTGGTGAAAAAGGGAATTATTGGATTATTTGGATGGCACTGTATCTACATTTTCACATATATTATTAGTTTTATTGGTTTTCTTCGAGAAAGCCCCAAGCCTTCTCTATATGGAAATACGGGATTATTTATATTATCAATAATAGCATATAATCTCAGAGTCAACGCTCGCCTAACAAGATATGCTCTATGGACGCTTGCTACAATCGCATTATTGTGTTGGAGAAATGGCGGCACCAAACCTATGGTTATTTTGGTAATTATGGCTGCTGCGATATTCCATCTTTTCGGGAAACTCCAAGATCCTCCGCGAAAAGCAACAGACTTTCGGGATATCGTAAAGAAAAATACCGAGGTTGTACCAAACATTTTCAAATTAGACATATCTCTTACACAGGATACCATAATTAAACCTGGGCAGTTTGTAAAACTATTAGTGGGTGATAAGTATAGACCATACACACCGGTTGAGTGGTCAGAACGATCGTTAGTGCTCTATATTAAATCATATAAGAGTGGCATATCAGAACATATATGTCGTTCTTGGACAAACAACTCAGATGCCACGTTGGATGGTCCCTATGGCGACAACTACTATGACCCCGATACAGATATTCTTCACACAAAACAAGGAATAATTCCTCACGGAGAAATAATAATGTTTTGTTGTGGGACAGGAATAGCTCCATTTAATGCCATCGTTACACATCTCTCCCCTGACACAAAATACAAATTTAGAATATATGCTAGTTTCCCTTCCGAAAAAGACGAGTTTTTAGTAGATACTATACCAAAGACGGTCCATAAAAAAATGTTTTATAGCAATTCGTCGCGCATTACGGAAAAAGATGTTCAAACTATTATTAACATGAGGTCTAAACGTATATCCGCCGTTCTCATTTGTGGCACGCCCGAATATTCTAAGATGATACAAGATTCGGCATCAGAATCAAAACATCAAGGATTAATAGTTAAATGGTAATTTCTTTGCATAACATATATGGGTTCTTGTTCTTCAAAAGTAAGACATCCTTCTATACCAACAAATATAGACCCAAAAGCACTCCCGAATTTTATTCCTCCCATCACCGAAGGGCGGGTTATCAAATGTTATGACGGCGACACGATTACAATCGCCGCGTTTTTGCCCTATAAAGCGAGTCCTCTATATAAATTCTCGGTAAGATTGGCGGGGATTGATTGCCCCGAGCTGCGAACGAAAGATGCAAACGAGAGATTAATTGCTATAAAGGCAAGGGATGCGTTAATAGAGAAAATATTAGGAAAAATGGTTTATTTAGAAAATCTCTCTACAGAAAAATATGGAAGAGTCCTCGCAGACGTAATCTTTGAAGGTAGTTCTTGTTCCCAGATGTTACTAGAGTATAGGCTTGCCGTTCCATATGATGGCAAAACAAAGAAATGTCCCAAGAATTGGGCGACGTATCATCATTTTAATTCACAGACACGGGTAGGTAAGACAGAGTAGTCATTTTATGTAAACTTAAGTTTTTAACACTTCTTTGCACATTTTTTTTTGCATTTCTCCCTCTTTCTTTTATCCTTATGTTTGGAACAGGTTTTTCTGCATTTTTTCTTACACGTTTTATAGCACTTTTTCTTACACGTTTTTTTGCATTTCTCCCTTTTTATTTTTTTCTTATGTTTAGAACAGGTTTTTCTACACTTTTTCTTACACGTTTTTTTCGCACCTTTTCTTTTACCACGCCCAGCATCTATCTCCATCTTCGTCACCCAACTATCCGCATCTAGAGACGAAGGTTCGGTGCTCGTGAGCGGAGACGCCACACCTTCACCAAACATTGTATTATAAGCCAATATACTTGTTAATATAGCTCTTAAAATGACGGAGGAGCCAAATGTATAACCAAATCTATTTTCTTTTGTTGTTCCTTTTTTCGAATATTCTTTTAATATTGATAGTAAATTCTCTTTTTGAGACATAAATTCATTGTATGTTTGGCTTACACACATAGCCCATTTTAGATAACCTTTTTTTTTATGCATAACTGCTTCCATCGCAGCCTGATATATCTTTGCTGATTTTCCCGGTGTCAAATTGTGGCAACCAATACAATGTCTAATAATAAAAACGCTTCTAATGTTTTTTTTACCCCATCCATAGTGGACGGCGGGTGGAGGCTTCACCCCGTCAGACTCCGCACTTGAATAATCTTTATTAAATCTACGTACAATAATACCCTTTACAGCTTCTCTTCCCGTTTTACTGGTATCCAATATAAGTTGTAATATATCTAAATTGTCAAAAATACCTCTATTCGTACCTCCCGATTGTACTAATTTACCACTTGTACTTGTCGATGGTGTGCTTGTCGACGGGGTGCTTGTCGATGGTGTGCTTGTCGATGGTGTGCTTGTCGATGGTGTGCTTGTCGACGGGGTGCTTGTGTATAGCGTTGGCGGTTCACTAGTCTCGGTATAATTTTGAGTAATATAATTATATAGTTTTGTCATAAATCCCGAATGGCTTGCTATAAATTGGTCTTTATTCTCTCTAGCCATCATCAAAATTGTTTCTAAAAATAATTCTGGATTAGGTGGAGGTGAACGCCAAGCTCGAGAGTCTTTACTATATATATCGTCTTCCGTTATGCCCGCGGTTTTCGTAAAACTAACACCAAACACTTCGCTCAAAGCATCTCTTGCAGGTTTATTTATTTTTGGCTTGTTTACCTTGTCAAAAAATCCTATAATTGCCGATGGTACGCCACCTACCTTCTTAAGCTTTTCATTACAAAATGGATATATCTTGTGTGGGTGGGGAACTATGCTTTTTCCGCCGTCGGAAAATAAAACGCGTAGTTTTTTGTTTAACGTAACATCGTCTTGTATATCACCACACTCACCATCAATATCGTATGTTCCGTTATGCAGTCTATAGTCTTTCTTCATCAGTTTGTGCTTCTCCCATAAAAATACTGGGTCGGCCATATATATATATATATAATTATTTTATTGCGATTATACATTCTGTGTAAAATTGAAGTCTATCATATAGATAATTTTATTTATATATATTAATGGATAATGACCACTATACATTAATGTTTGACGGCGGCAGTCGAGGTAATCCCGGATTATGTGGCTGCGGATACGTCATTTTAAAAGACGACGTTGTTGTATGGGAAGGATCCAAGAAGGTATCGGATAATAACACGAACAACTTCGCCGAGTATATGGGGATTATATTAGGACTGGAACTCGCAGTCGAAAACAATATCCAAACTCTTCATATTAAAGGCGACTCCTTATTGGTAATCAACCAACTTGTGGGAAAATGGAAGGTGAACTCTAGTAATCTTAAACCTCTCTATATTGCGGCGAAAGCCCTCTTAGAAAAGATAAATATGGTAACTCTGGGTCACGTGAAGAGAGATAAAAATAAAATAGCAGATAAACTTGCGAATAAGGCGATGGACGAATAAAAATATTTAAATTTTACACCAAGATTAGAGTTACTTATCGATATATACTAAATCTTCATAAGCCTACGAACAAGCCGCTTCCGTAGCATCGGGAGAGGCCCGCAACGAGTTGGGTAACGATGATTAATAAATTCCACGATATGATTTTCAACAAATCTATCCTCCAAATAACGTTCCCTCATATATATGGTCATTGCAGTTTTGAACCCCCACACTCTATTAATAATACACGAATAAATCAAGTCACGAGTACTCCCCTGCTGTAAAATCTCTGTGAGTGGAGCAAACAAAATAATCTCGTTTTCTTCTACGAGTGCCTCTCCCCAGTTACCATCACACCATAGCCCACGCCGCAGAGTAAGATTTTTTTCCAAGCGGTCCATATTGTGTTGAGTAATGCGATAGTCAATAGACAGCTTATATTGAAATTCATTAAGTGCATTCAAGTCGCCCGGTCGCACAAAATCCGGATTTTTTATCAGAAACGCCTCTATATCCTCCAAGTAAGCCGACTGCAGTTCAACATACGACCCCATACACATAATATTGTCTTTTCTGTCTTCAATGCTGGAAGATAGCAAATTATTTTGGTATAATTGGCATTCATATTCTAGTTCATATATTGAATCACGATACCCGCGAATATTTTTTACATACTGGGTATAGCAAAACACCGGATGAATAAAGCTATACACCCTGCGAATAAGTTCGTTTGGAAGAGGTAGGTTGTTCATAACTTTATTTTTTAAACAAAGTAAAGTTATTGAATAAAAAATATTTCAATTTTTAAGAAATTTACACCAATAAATGAAATCATTATTGGTGTAAATAATTATTGGTGTAAATAATTATTTACTGCCCTGCACGCAGCGTGATTTCGCCACATAGATCACCGCATCTCAATCACCGCATCTCAATCACCGCATCTCAATCACCTCATCATCATTAGATCGGCATTTTTCCTACCTTTATATTTTAAATGATCTCTGCAGGCGCTTGTTGTGGGGAATAACTCGTCCCCATATATATCTTGAAGCAATAACCACTCGAATAGACCACCTGGATATACTAAAATATTGGTGTATCCTAACTTAAGTAGTTGATGACATTTTGTAGATAAAGATTGGTCACTCGAATTCTCTGCATACACAATAAGCTTTATGTTAGAGTTTTTTTTTAGATAATGGTTTAATATCTCAGTCTCCCGGTGTGGTGTTAGTGTTCCTGTTATCAAGCAGTCCTGTTTTTCTATTGGTAATGTATTTATAATAAATGAATCGTTATTATTAAGCTCACTTTGTATATATTCAAAGTTCACTTTTTTTATTGATTGGGTGTTACCCATTTATTATAATTTAAATATTATTATTAGATAATGTTTATATTTAAATTATATTAATTGAATTTTACTATTATCTCAACCTCCTCCTTTTTAATACTTTTTGCGGCGGATATTGATAACTCCTCTCGTTTTTTCCGCGTTTTTTGTGCGGAGGAGCTCAACGGCTCGTTATTCCTCCTGGAAGTGCTGTTTCTGGTGTTCATGTCGGCCTCAATCGTTTTATAGTTATCTTCTATATATTTAATAACCTCGTTCTCAATCGCCCATTTAAAAAAATTTAATTGCCCAATAGTTGTCTGTATAGACGTGCCCTCCTTATAAGGAATAGTTATTCTATCCCAACGACAGAAGGGGTCAAACCTCTTTTTTGAATATGCGCGCAGCTTCAATTTATAATCTATATATACCTTAAATCTATTATTTGTTTTTAATTTGTAAACGGTGTAATATTTTTTTGCATAGTTTGTCGAAAACCAGTCCACTATACGTAAAGAAATTTTCGATTCCCCATTAATAATATTCAACATCTTATCCAATATTTCCGGACTATGATAAAACGCCATTAGTTTAGTTAATAATAGAGAGTTTTGTGTAGTATAAGCCATTATATAAGTATTTACTGTATGTTTTAAATACTTATCCACAATATTCTTTTTCCATATTCGAATTTTTCGGAATTAAAAAGCGCTCTTGTTGAATAATATCATCCGAATATTTTAAATGTGTTAAGAATGGATTGCCGCAGGCATTTGATATCGCCGATCGATTGCTTAATTTATCATTATATATCTCCCGGCGATTGTCTGTCATATCAAAGGTATTAATCGTCTCCATACCGCTTAGCTTATAATCTCCTGCAACGTTGTAGGCTCCTAGGTTACCACTATCAATAGGCGGTCCAGTGGGATGTTTCTCTTCTTTTATCCCTCTATTCCTCTCCACGTATAGGTTTCTAACCTTGTTATCTTCTATTTTTTCTTCTACTATAGGTCGTTCTCCCTTCTTTGACCGAACCGCCTTGTCTCCGTTACTCCACGCCAAGTTTTCCATATTATATAGTAACTATATAATGTTATAAATCAAAATCCTTTATTAATTCTTAATTGTTTCGTGAAAGAGAATTTATTTGCATCTGTAACTCTGCGCTGCAAATTACACTTTAAACAGCAAATAACCGTGTTGTCTGAACTATGTCCTATATCGTTATCTAGTCTATCGAGAGTCCATTGCGAACCATCTCTGACATAATAATAAACGAGTTTTACTTCTTTTCTACAATAATTGCATTTCAGCTTTGATATAACAAGTTTTTCATATAGCTGTTCGTCCGTTATAAATTCGCATTCCTCGAAGCGGTCTTTCTTTTTATCTTGTGTTTTGTAGCTGTTTAATTTTGCGTGCAGACGAGAAGCCGTTTTTTTTAAGTTTCCTGTGAGTTCACCCATATATATCTTATTCGCCATTTCTACCTGTGATATATATGGTATCTCGACTTCATCAGCTTTCGCAGCCATCATTCGTTCTTTTGGTTTTTCCAAATGTATTGTTTTCATTATATTATATAATATATCTAGTAAAATCTACTAATTAAACTGTAATGCGTAAATCATTTAGATTAAAATTGAAATAAAATTGAAATAAAATTTAAATAAAATTTAAGTAATATTAATTATGAACCTTCCAGAATATTTCGCGTCCACTTTCAAAAAGAAAGATAATCAGTGGTTCAACGGAAACCAACAGTCTACATATGAACTCTGCATTTGCGTTCAACGTAAATTAAAAAAGGATGATACGTGGATGAAAAATTTATATAATACTATTCGTCAGGATAGGCAGTCTACATATGGAAGTTATGCAGGATTAAATAATTGGTCGCATACATTTACTGATGTCCAGCTAGATGAGTTTATTAGACTGGTGAATTGTTAATATATACAATAAGCTTTTTGATATAATTATTTTTTTTGACATATATAATTATATTAGATATGTATATATGCCAGTTCGCAATGGATATAAAAGTAACCGGGGACGTTCCGCAATCGCTAGAAGAGCTATTAACACAAATAACACAAATGGTATGATGTATCAGGGGAAATGTACCGATAGTGATGGTAATGTAATAAAGCCGTGTAGAGATTTCGGGGGTCCCAAAAAAGGCGGAGCAGCTCCTTCTGCGACGGGGTCAATGCGTTCTCGTCTGTGGAGAATGAGTGTTCCCGCAGAAAATGTTAATAAATCAAATACTATGAGATTTTTGAACACGTATATCTATTAATATATAACTACTACAATTAAAATAGGTTAAACTTAAAACACGATTGTATGTAATGAACACTAAGAATGAATGCCAGGAGCTTAAAAACATAAAATATAAGTCTATGCTTTTAAGTAGTGATTCTCAAAATACAACAGATATGGGCGGAATTGAAAAAATGTTAGAGACTGAAAGTAAAATAAATAAGCAAGAACCGTGGAATAAACTGGATAAAACTCTTAAAATAAAGAAAATAAATGCGTTTGTCGAGAACATCGTAAAGTGTCAATACGAGCTAGAGGATAACGAAATTACAACGTTAAAAAGCTACCTATCGAGAAGTCTGGACCTTATTAAATTGAGTCGGGTAAAAGACGTGGAGTATATAAAAGATAAAGGTGCAATTAAAAATATTCCAAGTCTTGTGTTTAATCCAAAGACAAGAACGTTTACGTTAAAAAGATGCGACAAACGTGTCTCGACGTTAAAATCTTTAGGTAATCCCGCAACAACTAAGAAAAATCGGGAAAAAAAGAAGATTAATAAGAAAGATAAAATTGATTCAAAGAATAGTTAGACAATACTATTAAATGAACAATGAACTTCTAGATAAAAATGTTTTCGTCAATGTAAATAAATATACTGTCGAAAATAGCGATAAAAGCGAACTAACCCCACTCATATTATCATTGATCGAAGATATTATTATCGAGGAACCGATCATATTGGCGTCTCCTAATCATAGAGAGAGAATGATAGATAATATAATGGGATTGGTTTCTATTCAATTTGAAGATATATTTGGTAATCCATTCGACCCGTATATTGAGGAATATTTAAATAAACTGATTGGCGAATGTCTGGAGATATATTACTTGTTATTCGCTCCTAAAAGGTCTTACACGACAACTTTCATTCGCAAACCCCCAAATGTTAGAAAGATGGAGAAGAAAATATTATATCTGTCGGAGGTTCCACAGCCTGACCAGAGAACGGACGAATGGTATGTATTTAGGCATAAATATTTAACCGCTAGCAGTATTTGGAAAGTGTTCGCAACGCCCGGCTCTCGTAACCAACTTATATACGATAAATGCAAACCTCTAAACACCGAAAAGTATAAGGGATTTTGCACAGATTCGCCTATGCATTGGGGTCATAAATATGAACCCCTCTCTATTTTGTGGTATGAGTATACATACGAAACAACCATAAGCGACTTCGGATGTATTCCTCATAAAAATATCGATTTCATCGCTGCGTCGCCTGATGGCATCAATACGTGCAATAAATCAGGTAGATACGGTAGAATGCTTGAGGTTAAAAACATCGTAAATCGCATTATCAGCGGTATTCCAAAGATGGAGTATTGGATACAGATGCAGCTTCAAATGGAAGTATGCGAGTTGAATGAATGCGACTTTTTGGAAACTAGATTTAAGGAGTATGAGTCACAAGAGGATTTTTACAATGACGGAGATACATTCCAGAAAACAAAAGATAACAAGAATAAAGGTGTCATGTTATATTTCATAAAAGACGGACAACCGCTATACGAGTATGCTCCATTTATGTGTAGCATTGAAGAGTTTAGAAAATGGGAAGCGGATAAAATGATAGAACACGCTGATATTACGTGGATGCAAAATATATATTGGTTCTTGGAAGAAATAAGCTGTATTTTGGTATTGAGGAATAAAACCTGGTTTTCGGGAGCCCTTATAAAGTTAAATGATTTTTGGAAGACTATACAGGATGAAAAAAACGGAGGATATGAACATAGAGCTCCGAAGAAAAGAGAAAAAAAAACACTTGGACGGGTAAATGTTCAGTCTTCTTGCATTATTAATGTAGAGAAACTAGAATGCGGCTCTAAAGAAAAGACGCCCGTAGTAGCACAAGAAAAATGCAATATTATCAACATAGTTACTTCAACGCTGGAGGATGAAAATTATCCACACATATTTGACGACGATTCATAGTAGTTAACCCTTGATTTGTTTACATCGGGAGGATGAGGACCGTCTGGAATGTGGTGTGGCGTATTGTCGTATACCGCTCCGCAAAATTCGGCGGATGAACATTTTCCATTTGTCGGTTTATCCCAGTATCTGACATTATTATTATTCACGCTATTCGACAAAAATATAGGCGTATTTTTGTATATATCAGAAGAGTTATTATCCGATAGTGTTGGAGTAGTTGGAGTGGAATATTCTCCATATAAAAGCATATCTTTTTTCACATTTGGGTAATCTCCGTATGTCATAAACGGCTCAACCGTGTCCATATGGTTTTTATGAATGATTGCGCCAAGCAAAACGATAACCATCGCAACGCACATTAATCTGGAATAAGTAAACATTATATATGTATAGCCCACATATTATATTATATTAGTTCTCCATTGCTTATAATATTATATAAAATATCATTTAAAATTTAGTTGGTAAGTCTCTATAATGACAGACGATATTATTCAGGAGATGCGCGTCCAAAAAAGAAGCGGCGAGTTCGAGGAAGTGTCTTTTGATAAAATCCTAAATAGAGTAAAGAACCTGGGAAATAAAATATTGCCTGTTCTTTCAATTAATTATAGCAAACTTATTATAAAAGTTATTGATCAGCTGCATACAGATATTTCAACTAGTGTAATTGACGAGTTGACAGCAGAACAGTGTGCATCATTAACTACACAGCATCCCGATTATGGCGTCTTGTCTAGTAGGATTATTATATCTAACAATCACAAGAACACTCCGGACACATTTTATGATGCAATGTTCAAACTGCGCAACTTTATAGACAATCAGGATAAGAATGTTTCTTTGATTCACGAATCATTCTGGAAGAATGTCGGCATCTACAAAGACGAACTAAATGCGATGATTGACTACAGTCGCGACTATCTTCTCGATTATTTCGGATTTAAAACACTGGAAAGGGCATATCTTATGAAGATCGACAAGAAGATTATTGAGCGTCCGCAACATATGTGGTTGCGTGTTGCGATGGGAATACACGGTTGCGGCGAGAATGTCGATATTCGCGCGGTAAAGCAAACGTATGACATGATGTCCCAGCAATTTTTCACTCACGCCACACCAACGCTTTTTAATGCAGGAACGCCGCGACCACAATTAAGCTCGTGCTACTTGATCGCGGTAGAGGACGACAGTATCGAGGGAATCTATAATACTCTACAGGAATGTGCTAAAATTTCCAAGTGGGCCGGTGGGATTGGGATGCATATTCATAATGTTCGGGCTACTGGGTCCCATATTCGTGGAACAAACGGCACGAGTAACGGTATTACGCCAATGCTTCGTGTTTTTAACGAAACCGCCCGATATGTAGACCAGGGTGGTGGGAAGAGGAATGGCAGCTTCGCAATTTATATTGAGCCGTGGCACGGAGATATAATGGAGTTTTTAGATTTGAAAAAGAATCACGGAGACGAGGATAAGCGCGCTCGAGATTTATTCTATGCGCTATGGATACCCTCACTATTTATGGAGCGCGTGAAGGAGGACGGGGATTGGAGTTTGTTTTGCCCAGACGCGTGTCCGGGATTAGCAGATTGTTATGGAAAAGATTTTAATGCTCTATATAATAGATATTGCGATGAAGGGAAGGCGATGAGGACAATTAAGGCTAGATCAGTATGGTTTAAAATATTAGATTCACAGATGGAGACGGGAACTCCTTACCTACTCTACAAAGATGCGGCAAACGAGAAGAGCAACCAAAAAAACGTTGGGGTGATTAAATCGAGTAATTTATGCACGGAGATTATTGAATATAGCAATAAGGACGAGACCGCAGTGTGTAATCTTGCTAGCGTTGGATTGCCTAGATTTGTGAAAGACACAATCTCCGAGTTTACTGAAGTAAGCATATATACAAAAGATGGTTGCTCGTGGTGTGATATGCTAAAGGCTCTCTTAAAGAAAAAGAATGTAACCTATAAGGAAATAAAATTGCAAGAGGCGGGAGAATTTCTAGAATTTAAAAACAAGTGGGGAGTTTCAACTGTCCCACAATTATTTGATAAAGGCAACTTGGTGGGAGGTTATAATAGCGTTTTGGATATTTTAAGAAGCACGTTTGACTATGATAAGCTACACGAGGTTGTAAAGGTGATGACATCAAACTTAAACAAGATAATCGATGTTAATTATTATCCTACAATTAAAACAAAAAGGAGTAATTTGTTCCATCGCCCAATTGGAATCGGTGTTCAGGGACTCGCCGATGTATATGCGAAAATGGACATTCCGTATCATAGTGATGAGGCGAAAGATATTAATAAAAATATATTCGAAACTATTTATCACGCTTCGCTGGAGAGGTCGAACGAAATTTCAAAAGAGAGGCTGTCGGATATGACAGTAGTTAGAGGCTATGTTGATTTTGAAGTAAATATGTTTTTAGATATCTATAACAACACGTGTAGAACATATACGAATATCTCCGATAAGGATAAGGCTGCTTTGCAGAGAGCTCAACCAATTTTAAGAGAGACGAAAATTAAAAAGAAGACTTTATATGGGGCTTACTCAACATTCGAGGGGTCGCCCGCCTCATTGGGAGAGCTACAGTTTGATTTATGGGGAGTTACGCCGTCCGACCGATATAATTGGGACGAATTGAAGGAGAATATTAAAACATATGGTTTGCGAAATTCGCTATTGGTGGCACCAATGCCGACGGCGAGCACCGCACAAATTTTAGGAAACAACGAGTGTTTCGAACCATTTACTAGTAATATTTATACAAGAAGGACAAATGCCGGAGATTTCACAATGATAAATAAGCACTTGTTGGCGGAGTTGATCGGACTTGGTGTGTGGTCCGAAGAGTTGAAAAACAATATTATACTAAATAAGGGCAGCATTCAACATTTGAAAAATATTCCTAGTGCGATTCGCGATAAATATAAGATTGTATGGGAGATACCGATGAAACATATGATTGATATGGCGGCTGATCGCGGGGCATTTATCTGTCAATCACAAAGTTTGAACTTATGGATAGAGGACCCGTGCTATAAAACGTTAACCTCTATGCATTTTTATTCTTGGGGAAAAGGATTAAAAACAGGAATTTATTATTTGAGGCGAAAGGCGGCGCACCAGCCTCAGCAATTTACTATCGAGCCGGAAAAAAATGTAAATAATATTGTAGCGTCCGAATACGAAGTTTGTGAAATGTGTTCTGGGTGATATTATATTCTGTGCTATTGGATGATAGAATATGTTTTAAATAGCTCTTTTGTTTCTGAACATCCGGTCTCGACAATATCCATATTATGCTCTAGTTTACAGTAGCATCGCAGGCACACAAGAATATCAACCATTGAGTTATGAACATTTTTGGGAGTTTTTTGGAAAAGTTTGTCGTGTAATTCAGTTAGAGACGGGTATTTGAAATACTTATCACCGTCCTTCCCAACCTTTTCAATCTTACATATATCCACACTGTTTTTCATCGTGCAGTATTCTGGTTTCCTCACCCCGTCAATTGTAAAATACTGCGATATATACAGTCGTATAGATTCTACCATTACTACTCGCTTATCGAATGAAATATTGTGCCCAATAACTTTATCCGATGCTATAAGCATCTTATTGAACTCCTTGAGAACATCTTTAACGGGCAATCCTTGTGTATTTGAAATATCGCGAGAAATACCGTGCAGAGAGATACTTTCCTCGCTTATTTTAATATTATCTGGAACTTTAACAACCGTGTCGTAGCTACGAATAATCTCGTTTGTATCGGTATCAAACAATATGCAACTGAGCTGAACAATGTGTGGCCATTTTTTTGTTTCACGAATCGACGGGTTTCTCCCGATCGGCAATCCTGTAGTTTCTGTATCAAACACTAGAACCTTCATTTGCATTGAATAAATTAAAAATAATTGTAATCAATTTTAATTTATTATTAAAACGTGAAAAATGGTAATAATGAATACGATATTCGCAGGGATTTTTATTAAATATCTAATCGTGGGAAATAGCAAAACTCGGACAATATAAACACGGGGTTTCTCCTCTTCGCATCGCAAAAGACAACCCGATTTCTCCAGAAGAGGCAGGAAATGATTCGCGGAAAGAAGTTATGTCGGTTCCCGCCTCGTTTTTCAAACCATTTTCTAAGTTTGTTTGGATTTCCATTAAACGAGAGGCATCCACCATCAGCGAAGTTACAACAAATGACAGTGCTTTTACATTTTCGCAATTATTCATTTCTCTAGCGCACCGGTCCAAGTTTTCTTTAATTGACTTTTTATTCCCGTGAGATATATCGGGAAATAGTGTGATAACTGCACATTCATATTCTTTAGGAATACAAATTTTAAACCAATTGGATGAAATAAATGAGCCGCGAACGTCGTCTGCATCACCGGGTTCGACCAAGAAAGGTCTACATATAGGAGCCCAGACGCCGGTATTTACCCTTCTCATATAATAATATTTCGACATATTTCCAATATTATTAGGAGGGGCTTTGTTTTTTGTGTGTTCAGTCATATGAATAATTATAAGAGATTATTCGTGTGTCAATTTTATGAATATTTCCGACATAATCCAAAAGTTTTACGATGATATTGTGAAATTCCGTGAGTGTGTATGCCCAACATATGTTTCTTCGTACCATATCCTTTATTGTTTAGTAAATCATAACGTTCTATTAGTGAATTATCTTTTTCACACAGCCCTTGGATATATTCGTCTCTCGAAACTTTAGCCAATATAGATGCCGCCGCGATGGCAGCATATTTGTTATCTCCACTCTTAATGCATACGTGGGGCACGGGTTTGTATCCCCCGCTTTCAGAAAACTCTATATATGGATTAAAATCATTCCCATCTATTAGAAGGAGATAGTCATTATCTTTTTTCTGATTGAACACAGACCGAATCGCTCCGTGCATTGACATAAGTGTTGCATTTCGTATGTTTACCTTATCAATCATTTCCTCCGTTTCATAACTAACTGCCCAATACAGCGCGTTGTCCTTTATATAATCGGCCACCTCACATATTTTATTTTTTGATGTGAACTTTTTACTATCTTTCATCCAGTCATAGCGAAACGTGTCATTCTGAGGCAACACGACTGCGGCGCTATAAACGCGTCCAAGCATCGGCCCCCTCCCTGCCTCATCCACCCCTATTTCGAGAAGGTTTACATTATCTTGATAAGCCTTTTTTAAAATCGTGGAAACGCGTTTAGTTGATTTAGATAAAGACATTTATAGTATACTATATAATAAATATTAATTCAATTTACCTTATTATTATACAAAATATTTTCCTTGCATACTTTATACATATGAAACTCAACAATATGCATATTATTATTATTTTGGTAAGCACCCTTATATTTAGCATTCTACTTGGACCAAACGTGATTGAAGGGCTCACCCTCGCGCCATCAACGGCAGCCGCGCCATCTACGGCAGCCACGCCATCTACGGCAGCCGCGCCATCAACGGCAGCCACGCTATCAACGGCAGCCACGCTATCAACTGCAGCCGCGCCATCAACGACTACTGCGCCGTCTACGACTGCTGCGCCATCTACGACGGCATCACCCTACAGGAGCCCGCTAGACCAACACAGACATAATATTAACCGGTTCTTTAAAAATCAAAAAAGTTCATCAATGGGACAAGGTTCGCCGATGGGGACAGGCTCGCCGATGGGCTCGATGGGACAAGGCTCGCCGATGGGATCGATGGGACAAGGCTCGCCGATGGGCTCGATGGGACAAGGCTCGCCGATGGGATCGATGGGACAAGGCTCGCCGATGGGCTCGATGGGACAAGGCTCGCCGATGGGCTCGATGGGACAGATGCAAGGGCAACGTATGACCCAAGCCCCCCAACCTGTAGCAACAAAAATGCCGACCGCATCTCGCATCTCGGCAACGCCGTATCATAGTTTGTCCAGCGGAATATACGCTCACCAAATACCAGCAGGAGATGCCGATAAATATATATTAAAATCGGAAATAGTTCCACCGGTTTGTCCGGCGTGTCCATCTATTAATAGTTGCCCTGTTCCGGTAGAATCGCCACCGTGCCCACCTTGTGGACGCTGTCCTAAGTCAAACTTCGAATGCAAAAAAATACCGATATACAGTTCTAGCAATGACACATTGCCGGGAGCTCTTCCGTCTCAAGAAAATACCAAGAAATCACCTATGCCTATATTAAACGACTTTTCGGCATTTTCAAAATAAATTTATTTCTGTAATAAAATAATTATAGAAATAATTATCGTTTTTTTATGCATTTCTTATCTATTTGTATTGTTTTACACTTTTTAGTATGGGGTATTATTTTAATAACACACTTAGATTTTGTTCCATAAAGTGGTTCCGTACACCCTTTTTCCTTCTGGGGTTTTCTCGTGCCATCTTTCTGTGTTGGCTTTTCTTCAGTGCACCTTGACCGAAAATGTTCATATCTCTCTCGGACATCACAATAAGAGAGCCCCGATATTTTACCAAGCATCTTATTTACAACCTCGTGTAGGGTATATACATATTTTGAATAGGACGCGCGGTCTTTCATATGTTCATCTTTTAAGGGGTGCGATATAAGATTATTTTTCAAATTATCCCTACAGTGTTTGCACGGTAAAACGTGTTGAAGGTTAATAATAAAATCGCGATAATATTTTTTATCGCTGTTTGTAGGCTTCATCGGATAATTAAAAGACATCGTGTGCATATAGTGCCATAGACCCGGCCCCCACACAGCCGTTAGCATTCCATCTCCACTTTGGTAATTTTTTTTTGTATACACACGTTTATTTTTATTCCGACCATTACTTTTTCGTTGTCTACTCAAGACTTTCCTTGTTGTGTTCATTATATTATTATAAGATAATTTTATGGCATAATAATTTTATGCACTATAACGAAGTATATTCCAGTCAGTTTATAATATTTACTATACGGGTTTTTATATTTGTAACTTTAGTAATATTCGCAGTTGTGCGCAATATTTTTTTATAATACGCAGAATCATTTGTAAACATCGACCTTGTTATTTCTACAAGTTTTCCATCTAGAGTTCTATAAAACATATATATATATTTTCTGTATTCTCCTTTAGATCTATTCGTTTAATAAAAAACATATAATTCTTATTAAAAATATATGAACAATATTTCTGATATAAAGCAAAAGATAAAAACGGTGGTCACCGGTAAAAAATTCGGGATTATTCTAGTGGTGACGGTTATCCTAATAGTAACCGCGGTATATTTTTATAAAAGCTATTTTAAAGCTAAAATAGCGAAAGATTACGTCCCTAATAAGGAATTTGCTCCCGCCCCTAGACAAGGTGAAATTCCAACAGCCGATCTTTACTTCTTTTATACACAATGGTGTCCGCATTGTAAAACGGCAAGGATAGAATGGAATCTTTTCAAAAAACAATTAGGAAACAAGACTGTTAAAGATAAAAAAATTAATTTTATTGAAGTTGATTGCGACCAAGAAAAGGCTCTCGCTGAAAAATATAAAATCGAAGGATATCCTACAATAATTCTAACATTCGATAATAAAGTTATCGAATATGACGCCAAAACGACGACAGAAACGCTGCATCAATTTTTAGACTCGTCTTTATAATTTTATTTTTTTCAAAAATTCGGCCCCTGCTTTTTCCCCCTGGCCTATTAATCTACATCTTTTTGATTCATCCTCTAATATATACCACCAGTCCATCAAACCGCTCGTATTCTCTGGATAACATTCTATTATATTCGGTTTATATTCCTTCCCGGACATCTCTGCATCATTTACAAAAGAGATCATTTTCATCATTAGTCCAAAATATATATTCGGAAGGGAAGAAATATTTGTAATATTATTGTCCCTTCCAGTTGTGACTATCACCCCCAATACTTCCTTTTCATTTGCATTTTCACCTTCAATGCAGTCATTTATTGGAAAGTTATTCATAAACCCCCCATCTATATAACAGTTTTCTCCATCACATATAGGTTTAAATAGGCCGGGTATGGTGCTGCTCATATATATTGCCTCGTATACAGGAACATTTGGATATGTTTTATGAGAGATATCTATTTTTTCCATTAATGGCGAATTCATATTTGTGCTAAATATATGCATATCTATTTTGGTAAACTCGTATAATTCCAACATCGTGATATTTTCCGATAAGTTTTTACCCTTTAATAAAGGCGATAATAAATTATATATAACCTGTTTATCTAGTATCCCGCAAGTATTATAAATGTTAAACATATCATTCGGGTCGATATCTACCAACTTATTCCACGGTCTCTTCATCAAATAGTCGTCCAGCCATTCCCATTTATAATTTAGGACGAGAAATACCGATAATATCGCTCCCATAGAACACCCGTAAATAGATTTTATATCTTTGATGTTCCAGAACCCTTTTTTTTCTAATTCTTTATAAACTCCGTAAGCAATTATTCCCGGTGGACCACCCCCGGATATTACAATATGTTTAATTGTCATTTATTATATCTATTTGTGTAATTCTTTATAAGTTTTTTTCTTCAATAAATTTAACGATGGATACTATATTTACGCTAGGCGATTCCACAGATATTAATAGTAAGCTTAATTTAGACGAACTTTATGAAAAAAAACAACAACACGACCTTCACACTATGTCGATTTATACTAAAATTTTAAATCGCATTCATTCAAAAATTAAGGTTGTTTCGAGGACTAATATTTCTAATCAATTTTGTTGGTTTGTTATTCCCGAAATGATGATTGGTGTTCCTAGGTATGACCACGGTGCGTGCACAGCATATATTATAGATAAACTTAGGGAAAATGGATTTGTCATTCGGTATACACATCCTAATTTATTATTCATTTCGTGGAAACACTGGATTCCGGCATATGTCAGAAATGAAATTAAAAAGAAAACCGGCGTGGTTATTGACGGATATGGTAATAAAATAAATAAAGAGGATGGGAAAAACAGCAAGGAAATGAAGAATCCAGACGAACTTATCTTCCACAATAAGGCCAATATTTCGGTTAAATCTAGCGAAAAGTCTAAAGATTTTAAAAATATAGATGCGTATGTTCCTTCTGGAAATCTTATTTATAATCAAACGCTTTTGAAAAAAATAGAAGATAGAAGTAAAAAATAATAAATAATAAATAAAAATATTATAACTATTATTTTTATTTATTTATTAACTAGAGTAGTTTAATAGTATGGGGCTCTATCGCGATACTGGTTATGCATACCATCACGAATGCGCATCTCATCGCGGATGCGCATCTCATCGCGGATGCGCATCTCATCGCGGATGCGCATCTCATCCTCGTCGAGAATATCATCCTTGTCTAATATACGCCGTTCATTTAGTTGTCGTTCAGCAGCAGCCTTTTTATCGAGACGATCCCGCTCGCGTTCATCTACTCTTGTCTCAAGTGTCCGTTTCGCTATATATTCCCCCTCTCTAAGTTTGTCATTGCGCTCTTTATCGGCGGCGTTTTTTATAGCGGCCTTTTCCTCCTCCTCCCGACGAACTGTATCTAATCGCTGGGTTTCCTTATCATACTCTCCAATAGGTTCGTGTTCTTCTTTTTCTTTTTCTGCTTTTTCAATCTTTTTTGCAACAAATTCCTTATCGCTGGCAAGCTTATCAAGATTATGCTTGAGGTCCTCACTCTTTTTTACCCTTCGTTCGTCTTCCTCTTCGCGCCCTATCACTCCGTGATTTATCATATCGTCCCTCTCCTTTGTGTGCTCTTCGTCGTCTTTAATAATTTTTTCTTCATTTTGTTTATGCTCTTTTTCATAACCTCTCTGTTTTTCTAATTCATCCTCATTTTCTTTGTGCGTTCTTTCCTGTGCTCTAGAAAGATCTTTATGTAAACTTTCCAAGTCTTCCTTTGTCTCGCGGAGCTCCATTTGTTCCGCGATTCCTTCGAAAATTTTTACACCCTCGGTAAAGTCCCTCTCACACGTCAGATATAATCCTATTATTATATTTCTCGTTTCTTTTGTTATTTCTGTAAGAGCGTCGTCCGTCAGGGCTGGATTAATTTTAATTATAGGGGTTTTTTTATCTGGACTGTTCTCGTCAAATCCGTATACAAATACCTTATCTATTATCTTTATTAATTTATTCCTATTTACATCTGAATGCTCCATCATCTGTTTAACGTGCTCTCCATATTTTTTAAATACGTTTGATGTGTCATCCTCTCCAATTTCTCCGGTATAATTTTTTTTAAAATATCGCTTATCACGGTCCTCGTCTGTGCAATTTGGACTTGAATTAAAATCCTTTAAATTAATATCGCCAAATGATTTTATTTTAGAATTTCCTTTCTCGTCTAGAGGAATATCTTTATTTCCTGTAAATGTTTTATATAATTCTTCCAAATCCTTTTTATATTCATCCGATGCCATTTCCTTTGTCATTTTTCTAAACTCTCCCGTTTTGAAATCGTATGAATCCTTATATAACATTTCTAATTCTTTCATTCCGTGCTCGTCTTCAAGATTTTTAACTTCGTGACCACTAGAAGAGTTGGATTTATTGTTCATTTCGCAGACCTTTTCTATGTTAACCGACCCTTGGCCGGTTTTATAATCATTCTTACTTTTTAGTGCGTCTATTCTTAGAGAACACATATTATGGCTTGTATTCACCGACCCCGTACCAGCCTCCTCCACCCTTTTCGCGTCTTTCGGTATGTTTTTATCTAATATACCCATTCTATATTTTTTACCATTTATATTATATACATATGTCGGGTTTATTGTCATTACAATCGCTGCGAATAGATGTGCTATTCTTACATAAAATCTTGCTATACCTATACAAAGATTCTTCTTAGTCTTAGTCTTTTTCTTACCGGCATCTAGATTTTCCAGACCTTTCTTTTCAATAAAAATAACACTTTCTTCAGAAACTACATCTTCCTCTACCCCCCCCTCTATACGTTGGCTTAAATATTTAACCTTCTTTCCTGTTAAATTCTTCGCAATAACGTCTGCTGTTAATATAATAAGTTTGTTGCAATAATCCTCTTTCGCCAAATTTTTCATATCAGTAAATGTTTGTGTTAGTATAAAATTTGTTGCGACATAATCTATTGTATCCGTAAACGACCTTTTTTTTAGCTTTTTCGTTGAGGCGGCTGCACCCATTTATGTTAAATATATATTATAAAATTGAATTAAAAGATTAAAATATAGTTAAGTTACCTATGAAATCTTCCTATAAAACATCAAAGAACTCAAGGAAAGGTATAAATAAAAAGGCTATGTGGGACCAATTTGACATCGACTATTCCGCCGAAAGGGCGGGATGTGTATATAACGAAATACAAACCCTAAAGGATGAAAAATGTGAATGTTGTGGGTATAAATTAGCTATCTCAGAGGACGGATATATGACGTGCACCAGTAACAAATGCGGCGTAATTTATAAAGACATCTTGGATTTTGGTGCAGAGTGGAGATATTATGGGGTGGACGACAATCAGTCTAAAGATCCCACTCGTTGCGGTATGCCCACAAATCCATTACTAAAAGAATCTTCGTTCGGTTGTCGAGTAATTTGTCCATACGGTTCTACATATGAAATGCGTAAAATTAAAAGATATACTGATTGGCAGGCCATGCCGTATAAAGAAAAGGCGCAATATGACGAATTCCAGAAAATAACAATTAGGGCGAATCACGCAGGAATTTCAAAACTAATTATCGACGATGCGATGAGATACCATAAGAAGATATCTGAAGCTAAAACATTCCGTGGTCTAAATAGGGACGGAATCATTGCGGCTTCTTTATATGTTTCCTCTCGCGTTAATCACAATCCTCGAACTCCTAAAGAAATCGCAACAATATTTCATCTAGATAACACTAGTGCAACTCGTGGTTGTAAAAATGCTATTGCAATTATTAATAATATGGAACATAATCTCACAAACGAGGAAAAAACGAATCTGTGCAATACAACCCCCGATTCGTTTATTGATCGTTATTGTAGCAGACTAAATATTAATGGAGAGCTAACCAAACTATGCAAATTTATAGCATATCGCATCGGGATTAACCACCTCATCCCGGAAAATACCCCACATTCTATTGCAGCTGGAATTGTATATTTCGTTTCTCATATATGCAACCTAAATATTAGTAAACGAAATGTTCACGAAGTCAGTAAAATTAGCGAGGTTACAATTAATAAATGTCATAAGAAATTGGAAGAACTTAGAAGCCAACTCGTCCCGTCAGATATAATCGATAAATACTCTTCTTATTAACTTCTCAGTGAGGGATTAATGCAGAGTTCCATACTAGGAAAAATCTCCCCAGACATACAATTTGAATCTTTATCTACCTGAATGCACGACCTCGTCCCCCGGTCTTCTCCTATATAGCAAAAACTAGGTTTGGATGGCTTGCTTTGCGTATTACTTCCGGCTTCATCCGGTATGGGACCCTTTGTTGTTGGAGGGGGTGCGTTTTCTTCTTCTTCTTTCGCTTTTTTTTCCTCCGCCTTTTTTGTATTCACTTTTTTATTATCAATATTGTTCTTCACGGAAGATTCATTTAATTTATTTTCTAATGCACCCAGTCCGCTGTCTATTACATCTGCTCCTCCTTTAATTATCCCTCCTGTCCCCGCAGCACTAGCGGAAACCGTCTTTTTTAGAACACCAGTCGCACCGCCGCCGAATAAAGCGATGATCGGACCAAATATATCTGATAACGTTTGTGTTACTTTTCCTAAATAATTAAATATGTTAAAACCCAATACAGACAATATCAATAATAACACCCCATACATACCGATTTTATACCACGGCATCCCCTCAGCTGTATGTAATAAATTGGAAGGGGTTTCTTCAACTCTCTGCATAATGCTAGGGGCGGTAGAAAAATCCGACAAAATAGAATTCTCGGCAGAAGAAGCAGCTTTCTCTGCAGAAGAAACGGCATTCTCTGCAGAAGAAAAAGCATTTCTAGCGGAGTCCATAAATGATTTCGGCTTTCCGACTTGAATAGTTGGGTCCATTATATACATGCTATCCATAAAATTGCTTCACCGATCGCGATATTACAAAAAAAAACATAGAAAGTGATAGTAAGAAATATTATTTTCCCATTATATTATATATATATGGTATCCCCCGCATGCCCGAAAACCCATATGTTTCATAAAAAGACGTGCTCATGTAAAAAGATCGCTGCGCCTAAAAAGTTTCCTAAATCTCGCCGCTCGCCGAAAAGATGTCCCAAAGGAACACGTAGAAATAAGAAAACAGGATTATGCGAATCTAATGAAAAAACGTTGAAGCGGCGCGCGTTAGATATGTCCAGAGCTCTCGCGTCTCCAAAAAAACAACCGCGAAAGAGGTGTCCCAAGGGAACACGTAAAAATAAAAAAACTGGGTTGTGTGAGCGGGCCGGGGCACTAATAACCATAGACAATATAGACCATCCTTTAAAAAAACTTGTGTCAGGTGCGATACACTCGCTGGCAAAAAGTCCGAGGGGAATGCCAGACACTCATCAACTCGTGCCTGCCATTCGGACTGAATTAATTCGCACGAAATCATTCTCTCCTGAGATAAATAAAATTTTAATGTCGATGAGACCCGGAAGTCACAGCGATATATTTGGGTGCGGACTCTCTCTTAAAAATATCGATGAATCTAATTTTAAAATAAGTGTTGGGACAAAAAAGGTTAAGGGAATAACTAAACATATCTGCGCGAACAGCAATTCGATTGTGGCGCGAAAAACATTACTAAATAATCTAAAGCGGGCGAATATGATCGATTGCAACAATATCATCGCACCCGTTCAAAAATTAAGCAATTGTTGGTTTAATACTATGTTTATGTCTCTATTTATTAGCGACAAGGGTCGGAAGTTTTTTAAATATTTTAGACAGCTTATGATAGAGGGTAAACAATCAAACGGGGTCGTAATATCCCCTCCGCGATTGAGAAAGGCATTTTTTTTACTAAATGCGTGCATCGAAGCAAGTCAGAATATATCTAGCGTTCCTCATACTAAAGATATAGCTCTCGCGATGGACACAAATAATGTGATTGAATATATTTATAAATCTATTCCGGCGGATAGACGGAATATTTTACACGGACTAAAAAAGGTGGACGAACCGGGAAATCCTATTTATTATTATAAGAGCCTCGTTAACTATTTAGGAAATCACTCTATACATATGTTAAAGGTTGAATCTCCAGATATTATTAAAAATGTCATATTTGGAAACCCGGACAATGTTAGAGCCGAACATTTTCTAAATTTTGGGCGCGCAGATAAAAAACTACCCGGTAATAACACGACCTTCCCCGATATAATTGCGATTACACTACAAGATGCAAGTGGTGAAGGACCATATACAGCAAATTCTAATATAACAAACAAACCAGAAAAATTTACGATTAAGTCAAATAATGGCGAGACTATTACATATGCACTGGACTCTATTATCATAAGAAATACAGAACAGGAGCATTTTGTTTCTGTGTTAATGTGCAATAAAAAGGAGAAAACGTTTGATGGAGCGAGTATCGGTAGACTACACGATTTTAACTGGAAGAGTTTATTAAATAGAAATAGCGAGTGGACGTATAAATACAACACATCCGGGTTTGAGAATATGAAATGGAATTTTTGCAATGGATATATGGTAATGTTTTATTATCGCATTAATTAATTTTATAAAATTAATTTTATAAAATTAAATTTTTACCAATTGAATCTTTTCCCACAGGAGGACGAGTGATATGTCCGACCAACGCCACCAGAACATTCCGGGTTAGGAGACCACCATTTCCCGTTTGCTTTTAAACAAGCGGGCTGTTTACCTACTGGCATCACCCCGCACGTCGTCGCAACTGTGTTCTTGGGTGCTCTAGTATTAACATAGCGACTTAGTACACACCCCAGTCCGGTTGTGCTCACAATCGAACCAACCATCCAAGCAGGTCTCCCGGTTCTCGAAGAAGTATTTCTTGCACGTCCGTGTTGAGTCCTCATTATAGTGTATGTGAAGAAAATAATTATATGTCTAAATATACATTTTTCGATAACTTGTTCTCTTTTACGTAAATAAACTTGCGATATAGATAAACCAATCCGTCGGTTACATATGTAATATAAAAGGGGAGTGTTACATATAAAATTATACCTATCCAGACAGAATACCGCCTGTATTCTTCTGCCGAAAAAAATCTCCCAAATACCATGTATAATATAAATAACAAATAATACACATAATACATTATTTTACGAGTATGGTGTATATTTCCTAAATCGTGCTGTTCATAAACCACCTTTCGTTCATTTGTGGTTGACCCAGCTAGGATATTTTCCAGTTCCAGTTCCAATTTTGTATTTTCCTCTTGTTTCATTGTTAACAAGTTATGCATTCTATTTGAATAGGATTCCGCTGATTTATAATAGTTTAAAAGCGTTTCTAGCTCCCTCACATTTTTATCGTGCTGTGAAAGAGAATGAGAATGTATTTCATCTGCGGTTTCGGTATGTCTATTGTTTATTTCATTATAAAGGCTACTTATCTTACTCTCGACACCGGATCTGGTTATTGTCGGATCACCCAATATTTGGTATTTCGTATAGTCTATATTATCTGTTTTTAAATTACTCGGGCCAGCAACAATTTGGCGTTGACGTTTATTAAGAGTCGCTTTTAACCTTGCAACTTCAGCCCCATAATATTTTTCCTCAGCAGCCATAACATCCGGGTGCCCAGATGCAGCCCTTTCTGCTAGTTTTCGTTGCGATGGTGGGAGAAATGCGGTCGAAGGGTCTAATCCTCCGCACAATTTTTTCATTGCAGCCTCCCCGGCCGCCTTCGCCTTCTCTTGCTCTGGACTCATATATATATAATTAATAAATATTATATAATCCTTAAGGCGGCGGCGGCGGAGCCACGATGGAAGTTGTTGTTGTAGCAGATGTAGTTACTGGTTCCGTATTCAAAATGCAAGCATTGCTAGCACTGTTATAAGTGCTGCCTTCTCCACAACATTCCTCTCCCCGACATTCCCACGGATTAAGACTATCCTTAGTCTGCTTTACAAACTTACTATTCCATAATTCGTTTAATCCCGCGGAGTTCTCTTCGAGTAGAGACGGTTGGTGCGTTATCTCGTTAGGATTCGAATCGTCTATTGTCGGGTCAGTATCTCCCCAGTCATATTCCTGGAAGTTAATATTGTCGCGCATATATATATCATAAAGCATTGGTATAATGTAATACCCCCCAACAGTAACTATAATAAGTGTTCCTATATTGTAAATGAACCCGGGCATATGTAATTTTTTATGTAAGAGGACCAATATAATCAATAACATTCCAAAAAATATACAGGTTTTCACTATATTCATCTGCAATCTATACTTTTGCAAATAATATGTGTTAATCTCCGCCATTCTAATTTTATTTATACTTATTCCGTCAATATTTTCCAGATTATTTCTTATGTTTTTTGCCTCCTCTCGCATTATTTTTGATGTAATCGCTTTATTTTCTAAATTATCCGCTTTCAAAATAGCGCTATTATATGTGTTTCTAAATTTATTCGGCTGGGTAGCCATCAAACTATTTCTTATATCTTCTATTCCTTGCATAAACCCTGAACCAGCTTTCATAAAAGGGGTGGCTTTCGCCTTTGTCCCTTTTATGCATTCTTCTACTTCATTTTGCCATAAATTCTTATTTGAATTTATTAACTGTTCCTTTTGGTTAGGTGTTAAACAATCCCAACACGGACACTCGTCTTCTCCGACTCTCCGTGCTGGATTCGAAATGTTAATATCATCGGGTGGTCGGTTCGTTTTCAACCACCCTTTCGCAACATCCCATCCCGGGCCACCGGTGCCGCTACATCCGGACTTGGGGTCATATGACTCTTCCGAAGGGTCTTTGGCTTTGGGAACCCACCCATAGAAATTTGCAATAAAATTATATTTATCCGAGTTGCTAACGCTCGACGCTTCTAGATAACTAGTAATACCCGTACCAATGTTGGCGGGTTGTGCATTCATGTAATTGCTCCAAATCTCCCCAATGCCTTTTTGACAACTCTTAATCATATCATTTTGTGTCTGTAGACCAAAATTTAATCCCGTATTAATAATATATTCGGCATCGTGCAATGTATTTAACTCCTGTGTTAAACTTGCTGTGTCATCTCCTGCTGCGGGGGAAGCCATTATATATATAATAGGATATATATAATAAGATATACGATGGTTGCTAAATATTACAGCAAATATTTTATGAAATAATATAATAATATAGCTATTCCACTCATTAAAATAATTGTCTCCGCAATACCTACGGTTTCGATTATATATACTCTTGCAATTATACATAAAACTCCTACAAATATTATTGAAAATATTATAATTTGTATTTCTCCCGATTTTCGCTCTACTTTTGAAGAGCTTAACTCATTCTCATTTTTAGCTAACGTCAATAATTTATTATTTAATTCAGACCTCTCAACTATTAGTCTTCTATTATATAGTTCTCCCGTTTGGTTCCCGGAAGCTGTTGCTGCTCCTCCCATCGCAGAAGATATCCTGTTCACTTTCTCTTCTTCCATATTATTTATTTTAGCTCCCAAAAGGTTCATTTTATGAAGTATTTCAGTAAGCTTTTCATTTGACTCAGATATTAATGCGGGAAGACCCGTCGAACTCTCTACTACTCCATCTTTCGGAGAGTTAATTTTATTGATTAAATCTCTTATTTTTTTTTCATAAAATATTCGCGTTTCATTATAAGAATTTTCTAGCGTATTATATTTATCAATAAGCTTCGTCGGCGCGCCCGCCGGGGCGGCGGTGGTTACAATCGATGCATCGTTTCCAGATGAACCTATAGACATATATATGTTATTTGTATATTATATTATTCCGGTTAAATAGATGTGCCTCGATATTGTAAATAATATTACCGTGCATACGACAAGCATTGTAATATGTAAGGGAGTTGCAGTAAAACCTCCGCGAATACCATAGATTGAGTATACTAACAATAATAAACCAATAATCATCCACACAATCAATTGTATTTTATTAGAAGACATCAATAATCCGGTCGTCTCCGCCTTACCATCTGCAGTATCGTTCAAAAGGCGGAGCCTGTCTATTTTATCCATATTTGAGTTCATCTCAAGCATATTTTTGGTTATCTGGGTTTGGAGAGTTACTAGTTTATTTCCTAGTAGTTTGTCTTCTTTCTTAAGTCCGGCAATGTGATTCTCTATTTGGGTGACATATGTCGTGAGGTCTTCGTGTGCTAACTTCACATTATTATAGAGGACGTTGTCAAAATACTCACAAATATAATCGTTATTCGTTATCGGCTCTCCTGTTTTAATAGAGTTCCAAACGTCTTCCGTGACCGGCGTGCTCTCTGTAGGGCAAGATGTTGTGTTTCTCGAATTATATACATCGTCGTTAGCGAATATGTGCTTTGTTCCTTTACTGTCGATCCACGCGTAATTATTACCGCTACTAATAATTGTTCCGCCCATCCCACAACCTCCCCCGAGTGCTAGACTCCCCCCATCGCTAAGTTTATTTATAGTGCTGGCGTTTACATACTCTTTTACCCAATGTTTATTGCACTGTTCTCCCGCACTATTTAATTTTCCCAATAGAGTGTTGTATTCTTTTTCGTCTTTCGCATTTTTAAGTGCATCAGACAGCGTACTAGTATCTATCTTTTGTTTCAATCCAAACTTATTTACATAATATCTTTCCGGATAATATTTTTCCGACTTAGAATCCCACCAACCCGGCGTTTTTATGTTTTCCCTCAGTCCATTCAGCATGCCTCCAGCAAAAAGTCCATTAGCCAACTCCAAATAATCTGGAGAAGAAAATTCGGGCTTAATACTTTTAACATCACCACACATCTCGTCCCAATAAGGCTTGAGAATTCCCGATAAATCCCCAATTAAGTTCGCTGTCCACGTTGGCTCATCATCGTCTCTTGATTTCCATATACCAATACCACTGGACAACCATTGGCAATAGCTATTTTCTTTGCAGCAAAACACTCCCGACGTATTGGCCGACGGCATCATATTCCCGCCATCTTTGCTCCCACAGGATGTGATGGGCTTTGTTGATTTAAGGGCGCCGGCAAGGCCTACTAAGCCTCCCCCGTCTTTTTCACTAGCAGAACGTACTAACTCACCCGCACCAGCTTTCGCACGAGTTTCGTGGCTCGCCCATAAATATGGTCCCGTCGGAGTTCCTTCTTCCGATACCCACCCAGAATCACACGAAGACCACTTATTTTCGTTTGACCCGCGCATATTCCCGTTAAATGCGTCGTTCATTTCATCTTTTGTGCATATTCTTCCTCCCATCGCCTGACATACATCACCCGCTTCTTTCTTTGTACACCCATCAGTATTACAAGCAAAATAAGGGCCTTCCGGAAACTCTTTTTTCCATTTATTATCTTTATTTTCTTCCAGTGCCAGGACGGCACCATTTGACGGCTGGGGCAATTCATCGAACGTCTTCGCATTCTGCTTATACCAATCTACCACCGGTTTAATATTTTTAGCCTTCCCGTAGTCTGTATCTGTTATTTCATAGTATACTGCAACCTTTGCACATTTTTCAAATAGGGGCAGGCCCGAGCCGCTAATATCTTCCAAGAACTTAATATCCTTTGAGTTATACAACGTAACATTCTCTAGATTTTCATTATTTATAATAATATTATTTCTATAGGTAGTCGTCTCATTATTCATCGTTTTAATATGAGAAACATATTTTCTGCGTGCGTCTTCAAATACATCCTTCTTTCCTCCATATGTCACCATTATTTCGTCAAATTCATCTTTTAGATTTTCTAACACAGCATCATTACCTCCCTCTTTATTTACAATCACTCCTGTAGCCATCCCTTCCACCGTTACGTTTGCTATGGGTTGGACCCTTTGCAGCGAAGATGCTAGTCCTTCATATAGGGTTGCCTTATTTTTTAAATAATCTTCGCTCTGTGATAAATTATTATTAATAATTGATTTTTTATTTACCATTTATCTATACAATTATATTAGAAAATGTATTTTTCTCATATAATTTAACCCGAGTCTGTATCTTTTGTATATGATATTGGTATAAATTTAGTATTAACCTTACCCGTAATATCTGTGATATACAACGCCAAGTATTTATACAATAAAACTATTACTATTATTGATATAATGATATTCCCTAAATAATACTGATTATATAGAAGCTGGCTATCATATACTTGGCCAACCGCCCCCGCCTTTCTTCCTTGCAATGAGTTTATTTTTCTCTCTAGTTTGCTATTCTTCACTTGCAAAGAATCTATATCCTTTGATACTGTGAGTATGCAATCTTGCATCGACTCAATGTCTGTCTCAATCTGATGTTTTATTGTAAATAATTCGTGCTGGACATCAAGAAGCCTTGTTTCTATATCTTCCATATTCACGAGTATGCCGTTTCGGTCTGCCCCCAACATTTCCGAGAATTTGGTTTGAGCTATATTTTTATTTTTTATATATTTGTCATTTAAATCTTGCAGCTCCCACTTGTCGTGTCTCAGTTTACGAATCGAACCAATCACGTATTTGCGATGATATGCATTGAGATCATCCTTTTGTTTCTTGGAAATGGCGGCTGAGCCACCAGGAACTGCATCTAAGACGGATTTCATTTCTTTTTCAACTCCAGATGCGTCGAGGTATTTTTTTTTATCTTTGGACACGGTGTCTACCAAATCAGTAAAAAACTTTGTGGGTTTACCATTAAATAAATCTTCTTCATATAATTCCATATTGTATGCTGGATAACGACTAGTATATTCGGTTAATATGCTTAAATACTCGTCCGCTAAATTCTGAAGAATATTATTATATTCATCCGCCGAATGCAGAATTTTCTTTTTACACCCTACCTTTGTATAATTAGTTGCACTATTAATTAAATTATATCCCCTTATTAATTCATTTTCTGCAGTTGATGTACCCGTCATCTATCTATATATTTATTGAGAACATATTCTATAAAATATCGTTTTAATTGACGTTCTGCTGGGTCTCTCAACCTCGCAAATATCTCCTGGCCTCATTCCAATTGCTAAAGATACTGGACTGAAACGTGAAATATCGGGGATTTGGGAATCCCGCTCAATGTTATATTTTGTCCTCATCTTTTTCGCATCTTCCTCTGATAGAATTGTATGTCCCGGAACCAACTCGTGATCTAAGATATTAAACTGCAGTCTCTTAATGTTATACAATATAATGTATACCTTCTGTTGTTCCCAAATATTTGTTACCGATTTAATCAAAGACTCGTTAGGTTCGTCCTTTGTAATAATGATAAGATTATCCTTTTGTTCTAATATGTTTTCTAAATTAAACAAATCCTCAATAAAATCCTGTATATTCGCAACCCGCAAACTTTTGGATTTACCCTTCTCCAGATGATATTTTACATATGTCTTTTGACTCGTTTTCGGATTTGTCACCAACATATCCATCTGCTTTTCAAGAAACATAAGATTTACTTCGTTAATATTTGAACCCTCGTAATCTTCCACATTAAATCCCTGTTTACTTAACTGCTTTAAAAGATTTCCTCTCGCTTTGAAAATTTCTATGATTTGATTACTCTGAGCCATACTTAATTTATACTAGATATAAATATTTAACTGGTTTCAATTTTTATATTTTTATGCTCACCCTTTTCCTCTTCTTCTTTTTCTTTTTCTTTACTTGCGTCTTTGTCATCATTCGTCGTTAAGCTTAATATAGAATTACGCTGCTTATCCAATAATCTAGCCTTAGCCTGCTCAATTTCATCCATTACTCGTGTGTCTAAAGGAAGTGGTTGTAAATCATCTGGAACCCCTCCGATGCTATCAGTCTTCGACTGTTTAATAATATCTAGAGCGTTTCCTACCTTTTTTATTTTTACTTCTTCCAATGGTCCTTGCAAAGAATCTTTTTCTATTGAACTTGCTTGTTGCATCTGTTGCTGCTGATTTGGTTGCATCTGTTGCTGCTGATTTGGTTGCATCTGTTGCTGCTGATTTGGTTGCATCTGCTGCTGATTTGGTTGCATCTGCTGCTGATTTGGTTGCATCTGTTGCTGCTGATTTGGTTGCATCTGCTGCTGATTTGGTTGCATCTGCTGCT